>Ga0326727_10002693_pt1 | contig 59374 bp, 39 predicted proteins | sample MB2enrmetagenome_FD_207643 | JGI IMG/M metagenome (GOLD analysis project Ga0326727, IMG submission 207643) | Lab enriched peat soil microbial communities from McLean, Ithaca, NY, United States - MB29MY | ecosystem: Environmental > Terrestrial > Soil > Wetlands > Peat | place: USA: New York... | reverse complement strand
AGCCCCGTTCCCTTTGGCTCACCGACTTCCAAGCCGCCATGGGTGAAGACAATCTGGCACAGGCCCTTGCCTTCGTTACAAGCCGTCGCCCAAAACTCACCTGAACCCTTCATGCATACGCGCTGTCGCTGCCTTGGACTCTCGAATTGGTACTTGCGCCTTTCCTCGCGGGTGCTAAAAGTGAGTCAGTCTGGCTCACACACCCACGACAGTGTCTATACGCACCAACACGAGAAGCAAAACCGTGAAAGCTACCAGGAATCTGCGAATTCATTCAATCATCGGCGGGCTGGCGCTCGCGCTGGCTTTGACCACTGCTGCCCCTTCTGCCCGCGCCAACGTGTTCGCTTCCAACATCAAGATCAACGGCGGCATGACCAACATAACGGTCGCCCCGGGCACCAACGTCACTGTCAGCTATATCCTTAACGAGCCGGCCTCCGCGGGCGTCGCCATCAGAATCTTCTCCGGCGCGACCACCGTGCGGACGATCACTATCACCAACGGCACGGGCACGGTGCGAGGCACCAACACGGTCGTCTGGGACGGGAAGGCCGACGGCGGCGCCAACGCGCCGGGCGGCAATTACTCGGTAAGCATCACCGCCGCCTCGAAAGGCTACGCGGGGTGGACCTTGACCACCGACGATGATAATCCCGGCAACTACAGTTGGGAGCCGATGGGTATCGCGGTGGACCGCAACCCCAGCAGCCCCTACTACGGGCGGGTGTTTCTGGGGAACGCGCAGGACAACAGCAACGGCGGCACCAGCACTAATTATGGGGACTACGTTGGCATGCAAAAGCTCAATGCCGACGGCAGCTACGCCGACGAGGGTGGGTTCTCCACCGGCGGGGTAGCCTGGTATGGGAACGTTGTTTCGCCCTGGAAAATCCGCGTGTCGGCGGATGACTACGTTTATATCGAGGATCACTCTACCCCAGGGGACATCTACCGCTTTGACGGCACGATTTCCAGCAACTCCATGCTGCACGTGTTCTCCGCGACCAGCAACAACTGGACCGGATTCCAGGTGGTCGGCCAGGGCACAAACACCGTTCTGTGGGCTGCGGATGAATTAGGCACCATGGGCATCAGCGAGTTCCTGGTCCAAACGAACGGCACATTTGACGCGAACGCTGGGACGCAGATCGTGGCCGTGGGCGGCACGCCCGGCATGGACGTGGCGCCCTCTGACGTGGCTGTGGACAACTCAGGGGTCATTTACACCATCCAAAACATCCCTGACCAGGGAAGCAGTTCGCCGCGTGTCTTCCGCTATCCGGTTTACGACCCCGTCATCAACAGCAACATGCCGGAACAAACCGCCGATTGGGAGCTGCCCGCCGCTGACGACGCCGCGGGCGGACAGGGCATCGCCGTGGATCCCACCGGAACCTATGTGGCCGCCGCTTTCCGGGGCTATGGGCCGCCTTACACCCTCGGCAATATCAAGATTCTGAACGCCACTAATGGAACGATCGTTACCAACCTCGACCTCGGTGTCGGATACACCAATAACCTAGCCAGCGATCCGTTCCATCACCAGGACACGGCTGCCGACTGGGATGCGGTGGGCAACCTCTATTACACGGACGAGTGGCCAGGCTGCTGGCGGGCCTTCTCGCCTCCGGGCACCAACCAGGCGACTACGGTGGCGTTGGCGATGGTGCAAGTCACCGGGTCAGCGGTGGCGCCTTACATCCAGAGCATCGCCGTATCAGGCGGTACGGTGATCATCCACTTCACCGCGGGATCGGGCGATACGCCTTCGATGTTCACGCTGCTCAGCTCGTCTGTGGCCAGCGGGCCATATTCGTCTGCTGCCAGTGCAGTCATTACCGGTAGCGGCGGGAGTTTTCAGGCAACGGTTCCCAAGAACGGGCCAGTGCAATTCTACCGGATCGTGAGGTCCGGGACCCCCCTGCCCCAGATCACCAACCTCGACGTCACCGGCGGGACGGCGACCATCAGCTTTACCGGGGCTTCAAGCGATACTGCTTCGGCGTTTGCGCTCGTAAGCTCGACGACCGTCAACGGGACTTACGCCGTGGCAACGAGCGCGGTTATCACCCAGGTTAGTCCCGGCTCCTTCCAAGCCACGGTCGCGGCTACCGGACCCGCTCAGTTCTATCGCATCCGGAGATAGGCATTAGATCAAGGGCGGATGGGAAACGCGCTGCTGGCGGCAGGTTCCCCTGGCTAACCGGGCCCCTGAGCAGCCGCCGGTGTTACGCGATCTTGCACGGGATGACCGCATCCTCGTTGTAAGAGTAAACCGCGCATAACCGGTGGTATCCGTCGGCGATGATCACTTTGCCGTTGGCCGAATCCCTTATCAGAAGGAGCGGCGATAACGCGCGCCCCGCCTGTATTCTCTGACGGTCCTTTTGGACATGAGAATTGCCGGCCCCGAGCAATGGCAAGCCGGACGCCCGGAAAATGTCCTTTGCCTTGAACTCGGATACCGGGGCCCGTTCCAATTTGCGCACCCAGTCTTTGGCTGTCCTCTTATCGTAAAGCAGGGATAGATACGACCGGGCAGCCGGATAGTCCTGTTCTTCGGGTTCGCTCAACCACTGGTAGGTATTGTGTTTCATGCTTGCTTGCGCCGGGGAAGTCCCCTGGCCAGTTCACGTTGCCTCACTAAAGTTCGCGGGACTGAGCGATGATCTGGTCCTGTTTGGCCTGCCCCAAAACTCAGTTCCTGCCGCCGAAGGACGGCCTTCCCAGTCAGCGAACGAGGCGCTGCAAAGATATTGGACTCTTGCAAAGGAGCGGCGGCCATGCGCTGCGGAGTTTGAAGAGCAGGGGACTTTCCGGCAAGCGCTGAATGGGCAGGGCGAGTGTGGGGCAAGGCTGCTCTAACGTCGCTCAGTTGCAGCCTAAATCCGAAGTCTCGAAGTTCGAAGTCCGAAGGAAATCCGAATTCCGAACCCCGAATGAGCTGCTGTGCCGGCCATCAAGCGGGTCGCCGGACCAGGCCCTTTTCGGTCTTCGGGTTTCGGGCTTGCTTCGGCCTTCGGATTTCGGTCTTCGGAATTCAGGGCGACAGGCTTTGAGGTGACTGCAAGCGGCCGGAGCGGGCCATAGCGCCCGTCATCTAAATGTTTGATCCATTCGGCGGGGCGGGTAACATGCCGATCCAATGCCGGCCAGCAACCAAAACCTTGAACATGCACACACCTATTGTCATTGAGCCCACGACTCCGACTACCCGAAATGGCGGCGGCGGAATCCTCCTGATAAGCGCGGTTGTCGCCGCGCTGGGTTCGCTGCTCTTCGGCTTCGATACAGCGGTCATCTCCGGCACCACGGAGGCCTTGCGGCACGTATTCACGCTGAGCGACTTCTACCTCGGCCTAACCGTATCCAGCGCGCTGCTCGGGACGATGGTCGGGTCGCTGCTGGTGGGGCGCCCGGCGGATTGGTGGGGCCGACGACCGGTGCTGGCGGCGCTGGCGGTGCTGTTTGTTATCTCGGCACTGGGCTGCGCGCTGGCTTGGAACTGGTATGCGTTGCTCTTCTTCCGCTGGCTGGGCGGCGTGGCGGTCGGCGGCGCGTCCGTGGTCTGCCCGATGTATATCACCGAGATTGCTCCCGCCAAGCGGCGCGGAATCCTGGTGGCGGTGAGCCAGTTGAACATCGTGATCGGCATCCTGGCCGCGTACTTCTCAAACTACGTCGTGCTGCGCCTGGTGGGCACGGACAATCCCGCCGCCTGGCGTTGGATGTTCGGTGTCATGACCGCCCCGGCGGCGGCCTTTCTGCTCACCGCGCTGATGATCCCGGAAAGCCCTCGCTGGCTGGTCAAACAGGGACGCCGCCAGCAGGCCGAGACGGTGCTCGCCCGCTTCGGGCATGAGGCCCCGGCCCGCGAGGCTGCCGAGATTGAGGAATCGCTCAAAGCGGAGATGGGTGGGCACCACCAGCGGCTGTTCCAGCGCAAGTATCTCAAGCCGCTCCTGCTCGCATGCATGATCGGCGCCTTCAACCAGCTCGATGGCATCAATGCCGTGATCTACTACACCGCGGACATCTTCCGCATGGCTGGCGCGGACAAAGCCAGCGCCCTGATGCAGTCGGTCATTGTAGGCTTCACCAACCTGGTCATGACCATCATTGCGATGGCGCTCATTGACCGGGTCGGACGCAAGCTCTTGCTGCTGGTCGGCTCGGTTACCTTCGTCATGTCTCATGCGCTGGCGGCCTGGGTCTTTGCCACCCACGCGCAGGGCTGGATTGTGATTGCGGCCATGATGGGCATAGTCGGCTCGCACGCCTACTCGCAGGGCGCGGTCGTCTGGGTGGTCATCAACGAACTGCTCCCCAACGCCGTGCGCGCCTCGGGCTCCGCAGTGACCTGCTTCCTGATCTGGGTGCTCTGCGCCGGGGTCAGTTGGTCCTTCCCGGTGGTTGCCGCCGCCTCGGGCGCCTACGCCTTCGGGTTCTTCGCGGTCATGATGGTGCTGCAGTTCTTCATGGTGCTGGCGTTCCTGCCCGAGACCAAGGGCGTATCCCTGGAAGAGCTGCAGAAGCGTTTGGGGGTGACGGATTAGCCGCCATCTCTCATCCCCCGCACGAATGCCAACGGCCCGGAGCGCCGGCATGTTGCCGGCTTAGGCGATCCGACCTGGTAAGCCGGCAACATGCCGACGCTCCGCCTCGCGGTAGCTCCGATTAGACTATGCAACTATGAGCACAAACGACCAACAACTGGACCTCATCTTTGGCCGCCGCAGCATCCGCGTCTATTCGCCCGGCGAAGTAAGCGAAGCTGCGGTGACGAAACTCCTGGAAGCCGCCATGGCCGCGCCCTCGGCCATGACCAAGGACCCGTGGCGATTTGTAGTCGTGCGGGACAAGCAAACCCTGTCAAAGCTGGCGACCCTCCACCCCGGCGCGGCGATGCTCTCCGCCGCGGCGATGGCAATCGTAGCGTGTGGCGACCTTGACGCGGCCTTCGAGCGGCAAATCAGCTACCTGCTGCAAGACTGCTCGGCAGCCATCGAGAACCTCCTGCTCGCCGCGCACGCGCAGAGCCTGGGCGCGTGCTGGGTAGGCATCCATCCCGGCGAACCCCTGATCAAGCGCGTAAGAGAATGGCTGGACCTGCCCGCTCCTGTCATTCCCGTGGCGGTAATCTCTCTCGGCGTGCCCGGCGAGGAGCAGCCCCCCCGCACCCGCTTCAACGCGGATTACATCCACCGCGAGAAGTGGTGATCGCCGGTAGGGACGCGTTCCCCCGCGTCCCATTTCCTGGCTATGGATTCAGGGACGCGGCGGAACGCGTCCCTACCGCAATGGTTCAGGGCAGATAGACGGAGCGATAATACCGCGCCGGGAAGTTCGTCGCATCGTCATCCACGAAAGTGCAGGGCGAAGAGTTCGTCGCGAGAGGTGTCCAATCCACCAGGTTCGTGGAGGCCTCGATCGCATAATTCAGGCCCGGCACGCCGGTAATGGTAAATTGGAATGAGTCGGTGAATGAGGAGGGCGGCACTGCCAGCACGGCTGCGGCGCTGTCATACACCGATAGAACTGCTTGCGTCGTGACCATGCCGACCACGTTGCTCACGGTAATGGAATACAAACCGGCCTGGTCATCGGTCACGCAGGGCAGCAGTAATATGGCATCCGTCCCGGCAAGGAGATTGGTGCCGTTGAACTGCCATTGGTAGCTTAGTGGAGCCGTCCCGGTGGCCGATACGCTGAACGTTACATTGCTGCCAAGCAACGCCGCCTGGCTGTCGGGCCCCCAGACAATTGCTGGGGGACACAGCACCGTCAGTGTGGCGGAGGCGCTGGCCCAATTCCCGAACTCGTCAGTTATGCTGACCGTGTAAACCCCGGCATTGGTGATGTCGGCGTTAGTGACGATCAGCTCAGGACGGTTGGCATTCGGGATGTAGGTCTCATTGAACCACCACGTGTATTCAAAGGGCAAGTCGCCCGTTGCCCACACATCGAATTCTGCAGATTGGCCAGCCACGACAGTTGCGTCCGTGGGCGGGTTTATGACGATCGGGGAGACCTGCGGGGTGCCGGGGGGCAGTTTCGTGGGGTTCAGAAAGTCCTGATCGAAAAAAAACGCGCGGATGGGCGCCTGGTAATACACGCCCGGATTCTGGAACTGGTTGGTGGCGTAGATGCTGGAGAAAAGGTTCACCAGCGAGGTGTTCAGAGTGAGTACCTGCGAGACGCCGTTTCCCCAGTCCTCCAGCAGCCGCGGGAGGTTATGCACTCCGCCGCTGAACTGCGAGGGGCCGGGACCCGTGGAAGGAACGTTGCCGGTTAGGATGGCGGCGTTGACTGTATCACTGGCGGCAAAGCTCTTGCCATTGCCACCTAAGGCGACCGCGCTATACGCATCGTTCCAGTTCGGAGAGAGGATGGTCAATGCGTCCGAGATAAGCGAGGCCGGGTAAGAGTTGCTGGTGTTGGCAGTGTTCTGGTAAGCCGAGACGCCGCAATTGTAAATGCCCTGGACGTAAAGCGGGTTGGGCGTCGCGACGGTAAAGCCGCTGGGCTGGGTGTTGCCAGCGATGATGACGTTGTTGGTAGGAATCCAACTGCCGTTTTTGAGCCTGATGGCGGTAAGCACAGAGCCTGTAAAGCTGCGGTTGTCCGCGGCATAGAGAATGTTGGGCACGTTGGAGATGCTATACACACCGCCGCCGTTTGGGAACTTCGCGTTCATCGTCGCATTCGTGAACATCCATTTGTTCAGGACACTCACGTCTATGTCGGTGACCTTGACCAGCTTGCTTTCGCGTTGATCGGTAAAAGTGTTAGTCAGGCACAGCCAGGGGAAATTGGTGGTGATCTGGACGTAGTTGGTCTTATTGGAGTTGGTTGGAAAATAGCTGGCAATCATGTTTATGGGCACCGGGTCCACGGGAGAATTCTTGAGCGTGAGGTTGACCGTGGCGTTGCTCACGAGCAAAACGAGCTCAGCCTTGTTGAAATACCGCTGCTGGCCCATTGCGGAATTCGGGTCCTCACCAGCAGGCGGCATGTTGATGATCTCGTGGAGGTTTGTTCCGCCCATGGACAGAAGCAGCGGCTCATAATTGGTGGCGTAGAACCCAGGGAAGGCCGCAGGGACGCTGTATTCGCTTGAGGCGTGACCGTCCCAGGCTGGGGAGGAAATGCTACCCGTAGCGGTGACCAAGCCATCGAAAGTGAGTGGCCAGGCGGTCCCGGTATAGATGTTCCCGTTGGCGTGGGTCCGGCCAAGGACGGTCATGGGTCCGCACCAGGTGAACTCCAGCAGACTGTTGTAGAAGATCGCAAAGTGAAACAGCGGCACCCAATTGGTCTGGGCCGCAGCCGATGAGACCACCAGCGGCGCTAACATCAGGACGAACAAGGGCTTCAGCTTCATAGTTGTGTGCATAGTTTGGCCAAACGAACCTCTAAGCCCTTGAGAATGCAGCAGGATTATGGCCACTTCATTAAAGAGACCCAAAACATCAGTAGCTTCCCAACCGCTTGCCGCCACGATGGCACTGTATCCCCTCCTGATCCTCATCGTTACCTCTCCGTAGCACCTCTTATCGCCGATAAGAGGTGCTACGGAGAGGTAACGGCGAGGTTACGGCGAGGACAGGCACAGGATCGGGAGCGCCGGGAGCGGGTTCGTCTGCCATAAGGCGTCGTAGCGCATACTACGAGTCTGCGCTACGACGGTTTGGCTTGTGGGCGTCCCTTGATTTCGCTGTCTTCAGCCCCCTTCCGAACCTTCGGGTATCCGGATAGGGGTGTCCTGTTTTGAGGCAGAGGAGAGCCTCTCCTGCCAAGACGGAGTTGGAAGGCTGGAGTCAGGCGAGCGCGCATCCTGACCGAGGTGCTTTGCCGATGATGGGGAAGGTTTCGCCGCCAGGGCCGGGCTCCGATTCTTGCCCGTCTATGGCCAAGAAATGGTCAGCAATGCGCAACAGGAGTGTGGTTGCAAGCCCGCTTTTCGGCTGTCATTATGAGTGCCCTTTTAGCCACGGATATTGCAATGAAAGCGACTGATGGATCCCTCACCGATGCCCAATTGTGGGCGGAGTTGAATCGCTGCGATTACTGCGAAGAGAAACCGTGCCGGGAAGCCTGCCCCGCCCATTGTTCGCCGGCAGATTTCATCATGGCGGCGCGGGTGGGAGAGAAGTCGGACTTCCGCCGCGCCGGGGCGCTGATCATGGGCTCGAATCCCCTGGGCTGGGTTTGCGGCGTGGTTTGCCCCGACTACTTCTGCATGAAGGCGTGCTCGCGCCGCACTTTTGACCAGCCGATCAACATCCCCGCGGTCCAGGCCAGCGTGATGAAGCGGGCTTACGAGGGCGGGCTGCGGAGCTTCCCCGCGCCGGCTATGAATGGGAAGCGGGTGGCGGTCATCGGCTCCGGGCCGGCGGGCCTGGGCGCCGCAACGGTGCTTGCCCAGGACGGTTACAAGGTCACGGTCTATGAACGGCAGGAGCGGCTGGGCGGAATGATGCACGTCATCCCGGACTTCCGGCTTGATAAGAGGGTGGTGCGCCGTGACCTCGAATTCCTCAAAGGACTGGGCGCGCTGGAGTTCGCGTCAGGCAAGGCGGTGAGCCGGCCCGAAGAACTGCTGGCCACCTACCGCGCGGTGATCGTGTGCGCCGGGCTGGAGGAGCCGCTCCGGTTGGAGATACCCGGCGAGGAGCACGCGCTCTCCTGGCAGGAATACCTGGAGAACCAGCGCAAGATCAGCGTCGCCGGCAAGAAGGTCGCCGTCCTGGGCGGCGGAGCGGTGGCGGTGGACTGCGCTACGACCGCCAAGCAGCGCGGCGCCCTGTCGGTCGAACTGGTCTATCGCCGCAAGCAGGAGAACATGCCGCTGACGGCGTATGAGCGGGAGATGCTGCTTGAGCACGGGATAGATATTTCGAGTTGCTCCAAGCCGCTGGAGATCGTCCACCAGGGCAAGCGCGTCAAGGGCTTGCGCATCGCCCGGCTGATGCTGCCCAAAGGCAAGGCGCCCCGGCCCGAGAACTTCGTGGTCAATAAGAAGGAGTCCCCGATCTTCCGGGAGTTTGATGTGGTCATCTCGGCCATCGGCAGCCGGCCCAAGCTGCCAATGAAGAAGGCCCCGGGCCTGTTCTATGCCGGCGACATGGTGCTCGGCTCGGCGACGGTGGTCGAGGCGGTGGCCACCGGGAAGAATGCCGCGCTGGAAGCGGAGGCTTATATCGCGGGTCGCAAGCGGCCCCACCTTGAGAACCGCGCCAAGAGCCGGGTCATTCTCGCAGGGCTGAACCTTTGCCCGGTGCCGCTGGACGCGGAGTTCTTCGGGCGCAAGATACGCTCGCCCTTCCTTCTGTCCGCGGCGCCGCACACCGACGGCTACGCGCAAATGCGCAAAGCCTACCAGGCGGGCTGGTCGGGTGGGGTGATGAAGACGGCGTTCGACAACGTGCCGATTCACATCCCCGCCGAATACATGACCGTGTTCGGCCCTTCGACCTACGGCAACTGCGACAACGTCTCGGGGCATTCCCTCGACCGGGTGCGCAAGGAGCTGGAGCAGTTGGTGAAGGAGTTCCCGGACCGCCTTACGCTCGCCTCGACCGGCGGGCCGGTGACCGGGCGTGACGAACAGGACAAGGCCGTCTGGCAGTCGAATACGCGCAAGCTGGAGAGCGCCGGTGCCATGGGCGTGGAGTACAGTCTATCCTGCCCGCAAGGGGGTGACGGGGCCGAAGGCGACATCGTCTCCCAGAACGCGGAACTGGCCGCAAAGATCATTGATTGGGTGATGGAGGCCAGCGCCGATGACAACCCCAAGCTGTTCAAGCTGACCGCCGCAGTCACGTCCATCCAACCCATCATCAAGCGCATCCAGCAGGTGTTTGCGCGTTACCCGGGCAAGAAGGCCGGCGTGACCCTGGCCAACAGCTTCCCGTCGCTGGCCTTGCGCAAGGCCGACGGCCGCCGCTGGGAGGAAGGCGTGATTGTGGGCATGTCGGGCGAAGGCGTGCTGCCGATCAGCAACCTGACGTTGGCCAAGGTCTCCGGCACCGGCATCGCCGTATCCGGAAATGGCGGGGCGATGGATTACAAAGCCGCCGCCAACTTCCTCGCGCTCGGCGCAAGGACGGTGCAGTTCTGCACGATTGTTATGAAGCATGGGCTTGGGATCGTGGACGACCTACACTCCGGGCTAAGCTTCCTAATGGAGGAACGCGGGTTCAAGTCCGTGAAGGAGTTGATTGGCTCGGCGCTACCCAACCCAATCACCGACTTCATGGCGCTGTCGGCTGCGAAGAAGCTGCCTACGGTGGTGGCCGAGCTGTGCGAGCATTGCGGCAACTGCACGCGCTGCCCATACCAGGCCATCGTCCTGAACGGCAGGAAGGTCCCGCTCTTCGATCCGGCGCTCTGCATCGGCTGTTCGCTTTGCGCGCAGAAGTGCTTTGCCGGCGCCATCGCCATGCGCCCGCGGACCCCGAAGGAGTTCGCTGCCATGCAGCATTAGCTCTGGCACAATGGAACCTGCAATGTCGCTGTTGATCGAAAACGGCACCGTCCTCACCGGCGGCAAGACGATGGCGGTGCTGCCGAACCACTCCGTTCTAATTGAGAACGGCTGCATCACGAAGGTAGCCCCGAAGCGTCGGATTGGCGGATTCACCGGCAAGCGCATTGATGCCTCGGGCAAGGTGGTCATGCCCGGCCTCATCAATGCCCATACCCACTTTTACAGCACCTTTGCCCGCGGCCTGACGAAGGCACGGCCCGCGCATGACTTCGTGGGGGTGCTCAAGAACCTGTGGTGGCGGCTCGACTCGGCGCTGACTACCGAGGATTGCTACTACAGCGCGCTCATAGCCCTGCTCGATGCGGTCCGGCATGGCACGACCACGCTCATTGATCATCATGCCAGTCCCCATGCAGTGCGTGGTTCCTTGCCTGCCATCGAGAAGGCCGTCAAGCAAACCGGCTTGCGCGCCTGTCTCTGCTACGAGCTTTCAGACCGGGACGGCGCGCGCATTTCCAGCGAGGGCCTGGAGGAGAACGTCTCGTTCATCCGCAGCGTAGCGGCAGGCATCCTGCCTGCCGTAGAGGGCGGCATCTTGCCGCCCGGAGCGGCGCTCGAATGTCGTTCCGGCGTAGCCGCCATGCCAAGGGCCAACCCGCCGGGCAGGATGCCCGGCCCTACGGCAGGCAGGATGCCTGCCGCTACGCCATTTGCCCGTCGCCCCTCGAATCTCGCCGCCCTCTTTGGGCTCCATGCAGCATTCACGCTCAAGAACGCAACGCTGGAGAAGGCCGCCGCCCTCGGCCACCAACTGGGCACCGGCTTCCACATCCATGTCGCCGAAGCCCAGAGCGACCAGGACTTCTCCCAAAGCCACTATCGGAAACGCGTGGTGCAGCGCTTGAACCAGTTCGGCATCCTGGGACCGCAGAGCATTGCGGCCCACTGCGTGCATGTGAATCCTCGGGAAATAGACCTGCTGGCACAGACCGAGACGGCTGTGGTGCACAATCCGCAGTCCAACCTGAACAACGCGGTGGGCATAGCGGATGTCCTGACGCTGATGCAGCGGGGCGTCCTGGTCGGCCTGGGCACGGACGCCATGACCACGAATATGCTGGAGGAATTGCGCGTCGCTCTCTGGGCGCAACATATCCGCGCACAGAATCCCTCGGTTGGCATTTCCGAGGTTGTCTCGGCGCTGTTCGCCAATAACCCCCAGATTGCGGCCCGGGCCTTCGGCCTGCCGCTGGGCGAGCTGCGCGCGGGCTGCGTGGGAGACGTGGTAATCGTGGATTATGATCCGCCCACGCCGCTTAGCGCCGACAACGCCTTCGGGCACATCGTGTTTGGTATTTCCCAGGCCGCCGTGGACACGACCATCGTTGGCGGGCGCGTGCTAATGGAGAACAGACGCCTGGCTCTCGACCTCGACGAGCCGCGCATCAATGCCCGTGCGCGCGAACTGGCAGCCAAGCTATGGAAGCGCCTTTAGCCACAATCCCGAAGGGATTGCATCACTCAGCCCAGGGGTTGCGAGGAACGAGCTACCCTGGGTCTGCGTCAACGTCGGAACCCAACCCCGGAAGGGTTGAATCCTTCCGCCCTGCCTTAGGGACACCAGCTTTAATATGAGCACTACCACCTACCAAGCCATTCAGAAACGCGCCAAGGCGCTGGAGAAAGAAACCACCCGCTTCCTGGCGGACATGGTTCGCACCCCTTCCTTCTCTTCCAAAGAGGAGAAGGTCATCGCCGTTATCAAGAAGGAGATGAAGAAGGTCGGGTTCGACGGGGTCCGCATTGACGGGCTGGGCAATATCATCGGCAGAATCGGCAAGGGCCGGCGTGTGATGGCCTTCGACGCCCACATTGACACGGTGTATGCCGGCGACCGCGAGCAGTGGCGTCTCGACCCATTCCAGCCCAGAATCAGAGACGGCAAGATCTGGGGCCGCGGCACCGTTGACCAAAAGGGCGGCATGGCCTCGATGGTTTATGCGGCGAAGATCATCAAGGAGCTGGGCCTCAACGAGCAGTTCACGATCTACTTCACCGGCACCGTCATGGAGGAGGACTGCGACGGCCTCTGCTGGCAGTACCTGCTCAAGGAGGAGAAGCTCAAGCCAGAGTTCGTGGTCATCACCGAGCCCACCAACCTGAACCTCTATCGCGGGCATCGGGGCCGGATGGAGATTCGCGTTGAGGTCAAGGGGCGTAGCTGCCACGGCTCGGCGCCCGAGCGAGGGGACAACGCCATCTACAAGATCGCGCGCATCGCCCTTGAGATTGAGAAGCTGAATAAACGACTGCGCCATGATCCGTTCCTGGGCAAGGGCACGGTCACGGTTACAGAGGTGCGCTCCTCGTCCCCGTCGCTGTGCGCCGTGGCGGATGGAGCCGACATCCATTTGGATCGCAGGCTCACCGCGGGGGAGACCAAGACCAGCGCCCTGGCCGAAGTGTGCGACGCTGCCAAGCGCGCGGGCTATCCCGACGCCAAGGTGTTCGTGCTCAACTACGCCGAGGCCGCCTACACCGGCAAGGTGTATCCGACGGAGAAGTATTACCCTACGTGGGTGCTGGAGAAGAACTCAGCCTACCTCAAAGACGCCGTGGCGGCCTACAAGGGAGTGCTCGGCAAAGCGCCGCTGGTGGACAAGTGGACCTTCAGCACGAACGGCATCGCGATCGCCGGCATGGCGGGCATCCCTTGCATCGGCCTGGGGCCGGGCAACGAGGTCTATGCGCACGCGCCGAACGAAGCCTGCCCGGTAAAGCACCTGAGCGCCGCTGTTGCCTTTTACGCCGCCCTCGTCGCGCGCCTCAACAGCAAAGCCTGAACGGCACGTATGTGCGGTCTGCCCTATAACGCGCCAGCGTCTTGGAGTGCGCCAGCCCGCTGGCCCTTTGGAAGCAGCCGGGGTGACGCCCATTCAGTGAAAGGGCCAGAGGGCTGGCGCACTCCAAGACCTGTCGCCCTTACCTGTACTGCACGTTTCGCCCTTGGCTCTTCGCCTTCGGATTTCGGCCCTCGGCCTTCTTTAGGACTTCGGCCTTCGGTCTTCGGATTTCACCTCTCACCCCAGCCATGACCCCGTTCCTCTACCTTTGCACCACCTGCGGCAAGACTTACCAGCGGGACGAAGTCCGTTATCTCTGCCCCTCCTGCGCGAAGGATTACCGGCCCGGCATTCCGCTGGTCGGGGTGCTTTCCGTCCAGTTTGACTACGCGGCCATCAAGCGGCGCTTCCGGAAGCAGAGCCCCGACTGGAGCCTGTTCTCCGCGGTCGAAACGAAGCACTACCCGCCCTACCCGCACGGCAACACGCCGTTCTTCCCCGCCGCCGGCCTGGGCAAAGCGTTTGGCTTCGAGAATGTCTGGCTCAAGAACGACGGCCTCAACCCGAGCGCCTCGCTGAAGGACCGGGCTTCGTTCTTGGTGGTGGCGGAGGCCAACCGCCTGAAGAAGCCACGCATCGTCACTGCCTCGACCGGCAACGCGGCGAGCGCCCTGGCCGCCGTCTGCGCCTGCGCCCCAGGCAAGCAGTCCATCATCCTGGTTCCCGAAACGGCGCCCAAAGCCAAGCTCGTGCAGATGCTGCTCTACGGCGCGCGGGTCATCCCCGTCAAAGGCACCTACGATGATGCGTTCCGGCTGTCCCTCGAATACACCGCGCGCAAGGGCGGGCTCAACCGCAATACCGCCTATCATCCGCTTACCATCGAGGGGAAGAAGACTGTCGGGCTGGAAATCTATCAGCAGAACCAGTGCCGGGTGCCGGATGTGATCCTCGTGCCGGTGGGCGACGGCGTGATCATCAGCGGCGTGTACAAGGCGTTCTACGACCTGAAAGCCGCTGGGCTGATCGCCCGGCTGCCGCGGCTGGTCTGCGTCCAGGCGGAGCGCTCGGCAGCCATTCATCATTATATTGAGACCGGCAAGTATCGGGATGCCCGGCGCCCCAACACCATCGCCGACTCGATCTCCGTCTCGGTTCCCTCGAACGCACACATGGCGCGGCGCGCAGTCAGGGAGAGCCGGGGCTTTTCCATCACTGTCTCGGACAAAGAGATCTTGCTGGGACAGCGGACCCTGGCAGAGAAGACCGGCGTGTTTGCGGAGCCCGCCTCAGCCGCGACGGTGGCGGCGCTAAAGAAATTGCGGCACTCCGATTTGCTTGATCCCAGGGAGCAAATTGTGCTGCTACTCACCGGGCACGGCTTAAAGGACGTCGAAGCGGCGATGCGCAATATCCGAATCCCGGCCTCGATCGAGCCCACGGTCGAAGCCCTGGGTTAACAGCGGACCCAAGTGTCGCAAGTACGGGGGCCATGCCCGGCTTACGCTTTGAGCTTCGCTTTCAAGCGAACCGGCGTGTGTCCAACACTAATCACAATCTCTACACCGGCCGGCACGGTCGCCGTCTGGGTTGTGATGTTCGCCATGCGCGATCCGGCCGGAATCCCAGGCGGAAGCCCCGCGCCTGAGAGTTCCTCCTTGGTTTCAATTTTGATCTGGAGATCGCCGCTGGGCAGCGAGGCCGCAGTGAGGGTGCAGTCCTTTCCTGCCCCGAGGCTCAGATGCTTCGGAACGTTCGCCGAAAGTTCGACGACACCCCAATCCACCAGGTTGCTCGGGTCGCCTGCCCTTCGGACCGGGGACGATTTGCTGCATCCAGCCAGCAGCAGGGTGCTGGCCGCGAGGAGGAGCGCGACGGATTTGATCATTAGTGTTTTGAACACCGGTCCTGACGGTTGGTTCCGGCAGCTACGGCTGGGCGTGGCTCAGGCGATAGGCTTCGGTAGTCGTGTAATACTTGGCCAGCATGTTGGGCACTTCCCAATCGGGCATCTTGCCCGCCGCGAGATAGCTCAGGAACTTCTCCGTCACTTGGGCAAAGTGCTCCTCGTGGCTGACGCGATACTTGTCCGGGATTGTAATCTCCCAGGAGGCGCCGGCTGCTTTCAACCCCACGCCGGACCAGGTGGCGTTGAGCTTGGCGACGGCGGTTCGCACGCTTTCCTCGAACCGCACGGGTGAGTCGCTCGACTGGTTCTCGACGTAAAGGGTAGGTTTGTAGTTCTGATCGGCGCCTTGCTTGATGACGAGATTGGCGCGGGTGCCGCGCACGAGTGAGTAGAGTGTGTCGCCGGCGCCGGGCGGGGCCTCGAAGCGCCACAGGGCTGAGACCTTCGCGTGGACGCCGCGCAGGGCGTAAGTGACTTCGCCGTTGGCAAAAACCGAGAGCGCGCCGTCGCCGCCAACGTCGGTCTTGAGGTATTCCGGATAGTGGTCCAAGCCGGTGGAGCGCTTGAATTGGGCAGGGGTGAGTTTGGTGGGCCAGCGGCGGGCGGAGAGCACCTGGATGTCTTTGCGCCAGTCCAAGGCTTGGTCAGGGAAACATATCCATTGCACGGCATCAACCAGGTGGGTGCCGACGTCGGGCACCGCTTCGCCCTGCAGGCGCACGTCGTAGAACCAAACGGGCCGGGTCAGCGCTTTGCCGGCGACTTCCTTGAAGAAATGGTGGACGCTTTCCATGACCACGGTGGGGTTGGTGGGGGTGCCTTTCTGCACGGTGCCGAACAGGTCGGGCATGCGGGCCAGTTCGCGCTGCAGGATGCTGGTGACCTCGTAGCGCTCGGTCATGATGTCGTAAACCAGCACGTGGTTCTCGGCGGCGCGGACAAAGGCGTGGCGCAGGAGGTCGAAACTGGGCGGGGTAATCGCCAGGGGTTTGTCGGCCAGCACATTCAAGCCGTCCGAGACGGCGAGGTCTATGAACTTGGGCTTGAGGGCGTTGTTGCCGGCGAGAACGACCACGTTGCCGGCCTTTTCGCTGAGCATGCGCTGGAGGAAATCATAGCCGGTATAGACCTTTTCCTCCCAGTGGGTGGGATCGTTGCTGCGGGTGTTGAAGGCTTCGATGCGTTTGAGGTGTTCCTGCAGGTCCGGTCCTGGCGGCGCATACACGTGCACGACCGGGCTGACTTGCGGGTACATGAACTTCTGCACCAGGCCGGCGTGGAAGTGGCCGGGGTCAAGGGTGATGAGATGGACCGTGTTGGTGTCCGGCGCGGCGGTGAGGGTGGCGCACATGAGGAGGAAGGACATCGCGGAGGAAATCCGAAGGCCGAGGGCCGAAGGCCGAAGGCCGAAAGCGACGTAGCGGCAGGCATCCTGCCTGCCGTAAAGGGCGGCATCTTGCCGCCCGGGAAGGCGCTCGATTGCTTCCGCGTGGTAATTAGGCGAGTGGTAGCTCCGCCGGGCAGGATGCCCGGCTCTACGGCAGGCAGGATGCCTGCCGCTACGGTTCAGGCCTGCTGTAGGGGACAAGTGCTCCGCCTGCAGCGCTGGTTCGGGAGTCCAGGTGTCAGTCGGGTTCATGCAATCAAAAGGCAGCCAATCCCACAGGTCGCGCGGCGCTTCACGCCTCACGTTTCACGTTTCACGTTTCACGATCCACGCGTCGCGCTTCACGTCTTCTTGAGCATGTGGTCAATGCCGTAAGGGGCGCGTTGGGGCCTTGAAAGCATGGCGTTGGCCTGCGCGTCGTCCGCAAAGGTCTCTTTCACGGGGTCCCAGCGCAGCTTGCGACCGAGTTTCATAGAAATCCAGCCGAGGATGCAGGCGCTGGTGGCCCGATGCGCCTGCTCGGGGTTGGTGGCCGCGGGCTTGCGGGTCTGGATGCTGGTGAGCCAATCGCCGTGGTGGTCGGTGCTCGGATGAGTGTGGTATTCGTTCGGGCCGATCTTTGAGTTCAGGATCTTCGGGTCGCTCGCTTCGAGAGCCTTGCCGAAGCTGGTTGCAGGGTCGCTGGCGGTGACCTTGGCGGCGCCGCGGCTGACGAAGATCCAGCCGTCTGCTCCCTCGAAACGGATGCCATTGGTGAAATTGTTGTCAATGATCATGGTCGCGCCATTGGCGTACTTGGCCTCAATGTGGTAAGGCCCGTGCACGTTCCACAGCCCTTTTTTTGGGAACTCCGCCTTGCCTTCGATCTCGATCGGGCCGGTGTACTCGGCGTCCATGCCCCATTGGGCGATGTCCACGTGGTGCGCCCCCCACCCGGTGATCATGCCGAGGCAGTAGGAATCAATGCGCAGCCAGCCGGGCCGGTCCTTGATGCTGTTCTGGGGATGGACGCGGTCCTCCGTGTAGAAAGCCTGCGGCGTACTGCCCAGCCACATTTCGTAGTTGAGGTTGGGGGGGACGGGCATCTCCTGCTCATTGCCGCCCGAGGGGTCCACCGGCAAGCCGACCTTGACCGTGTGGAGCTTGCCGATGCGCCCGTTGCGCACGAGTTCCACAGCGATGCGGAACTGGGAAGTGGAGCGCTGCTGGCTGCCGATCTGGAAGGCGCACTTCCTGGCGCGGACGATGTCGCTCACCGCCCGGCCTTCCGCCAGAGTCATGGCGAACGGTTTCTGCACGTAAATGTCTTTGCCGGCCAAGGCGCCGGCGATGACGGGCTCGGCATGCCAATGATCGGGGGTGCTGACAGAGATGGCGTCCACCTGCGGGTCTTTGAGCAGCTCGCGGTAGTCACCGTAGGTCCTGACTGCCACCGGCTTTTGGCCGGGCTGCTTCTTGGCATACGTGCCCTCGACATATTCCTTGGCGTGCTGCACGCGCTTGGAGTCGAGATCGCAGACGGCCACGATACGCGCCGAGTCGTGCTTGAGAATCCCCGGCATGTCCATGTCGTGGCCGATGCGGCCACAACCGATCTGGCCGATCTGAATCTTCTTGCTCGGGGCGTCCTGGCCCAGGACTGAAGAGGGGATAATGGTCGGGAAGGCGGTGGCCGCGGCAGCGGCAGCCAGTGAGGTTTTCACGAATTGCCGGCGGGAGATGGGCAGCGGTTCATTCATATGGTGTGGACAATTAATCGGCCAAGTTTATTCAAGCGCAGAGTGCCGGGTCTGCGCCGTAAAGCAAGGAGAATGAGGGTTTGTAGCAGCGCCAGACCGGAAGTCTGCGCTCCGACGCTTTGGGGCGGAGGAGTCCGCCCCCCGCCGCTCCCGATCCTGTGCCTGGCCTCGCCGGAACTGCGCCGTAGCCCCTCCGTAGCACCTCTCATAAATTATGAGAGGTGCTACGGAGAGGCTGCGGAGGGCATTGGGAGGGATTGGGGTGGGCGCCTGAGCCCAGCAACCAGCCTTTTCGGGGAAAACGGGCTCATTAGAGGCCACCTTGCCGCTGGCTGAATCGTTGTGGCATGCCGGCGGCTGCCCGCTGACACCCAAGTCTGCTATTGAGAGTCACTTGGGATTTGCAGAATCCTTCGCAAGGCGCATTTCGTAACGGTCGGCGGAGTGCGCCTTTTCTTCTGGCCACGGGCGCCGTTGCGGATACCCTTCGCCGCGAAAGTTGCAACCTTAAGGCTCCAATAATGCTTATGAAAACATACTCGCGCTTTCTCGGTCTGCTCGCCATCGGCATGCTTGGTGCCGCGGTGCTCCCGGTCGGTGCGGCAGAGGTCTCTTACAAGTTCCTCAAGGAAATACCCATCGGAGGCGACGGCGGTTGGGATTACCTGTCGGTGGACCAGGACGCGCGGCGTCTCTACGTCAGCCACGCCACGAAGGTGGAGGTGATTGACATTGATAGGGACGCCGTGGTGGGCCAAGTCACCAACACGCCGGGCGTGCACGGCATTGCCATCGCTCCCAAGTTGGGGCTGGGCTTCGTCAGCAACGGCCGCGAAAACAAGGCCAGCATCTTCGACGTGAAGACGCTGCAGACCAACTCCAAGGTTGATACGGGAGAGAACCCCGATTGCATTCTCTACGACCCGGGCTCCCGGAGGGTTTATACGTTCAACGGGCGCTCGCGCTCGGCGACCGTGTTTAACCCCAAGACCGGCGAGGTCGTGGCCACCATCCCGCTGCCTGGAAAGCCGGAATTTGCCCGCTCCTCCCCCCGGGCGCGGCGCATCTATTGCAACCTCGAGGATAAGAACGCAGTCGCCGCCATTGACACCAAGGCGCACGAGGTGGTGGAGACGTGGCCCACCGCACCGGGCGAGGAGCCCTCGGGCCTGGCCTTCGACGCGGATCACAAGCGCCTGTTCCTGGGCTGCGGCAACAAACTGATGGTGATGATGGACAGCCAGACGGGCAAGGTGGTGGCCAGCGTTCCCATCGGGCAGGGCGTGGATGCAACGAAGTTCGACCCCGGCACCCAGCTCGCCTTCTGCTCCTGCGGCGACGGCACGGTCACCATCGCGCACGAGGACGCCCCGGACAAGCTGACCGTGGTGCAGACGCTGAAGACGGAACCGCGCGCCAGAACGATGGCGCTGGACCTCAACACCCACCGGATCTACCTGGCGAGCGCCAAGTTTGCTGCGCCCTCCGAGCAGCCGTCCAGTGGCAAGAAACAGCGCCCGAGCGTGGTCCCGGGCTCCTTCAAGGTGCTCGTTTACGGCATGGAGAAGTAGTCGCTGAGGTGTGAGCAGGGGGTTAGGGCATGAGCACCGAGCGGTAGAAACGGCGCGGTGCGCCTGGGGGCGGGACGTCCACAAAACAGAAGACGCCGCCGACGGGGTAGTTCGTGGTCAGGGCGCTCCAATTCACCAGGTCCGTGGAGACCTGGACGGCGTAGGCGAGCCCATCACTGCCGCTGAACTCGATTCGGAGCGCGCCGCCGTTCTGGAAGACGTAACCGATCGAGTCGGCCCGCAACAACGGGAGGAGCTGGGACGGGATTGCCTCGTAAGCCTCGTCGGTGAGGCTCGCATAAGACAAGGCGGCATCATTCGTGTCCAACCACGGCGAGGCCACGCTCAGTTCGGGAGTGGACAGGACGTCGCCGGGGTCCTGGAAGGATTGATTGGGCTGAAGGGAACGCGCAGTGACAACGCCCGCGGCAATCGTCGCTGCTTGCGGGGAATTTGACGACATGACCAGCGAGGCCAACCCGTCGGGTGGGTCGGGGCCTTCATTGTTGGTCAGGACGACCATGCCGTCCAGCGCTCCCTCCCAGACCGGGAGACTGGTCTGGTTGGGTGACAGGAACTGGCGCGAGTCATTCGTGCTCAGCAGGGAAGCCAGCATGCTCGCGAGGCGCCAGTCGTTGGTGGGATGGGCGAGCATGGCGTCGTATGTCATACCACCAATGGGAAGCACGGTTGTTGAAAGCTGGCCGAGGTTGGTGACGATCAGGGGGCTGCCCGTCCAGGGCACCCAGGTGCTAAGCGGCGCCGCGGATGCCTTAAGGTAAACCGTCTGCCAGGGCGTGCCGCGATGCACGCGCCCCAGCCAGTTGGTGCTGGTCCACTGGTTAGTCGGGAAATCCCAGTCGTCTGAGCTGGCATACTGTCTCGCGACGGGGTCTTTGACGGTCAGATCGTGTATTGTCGGGCTCCCGCTGCCGCTAAGTGGATTCCCGCCCCAGGGTTCGTAGCGCCGGTTGGGCAGTCCGAAAGCGGTGGGGGGTAGTGGTGGCGTGCTGTCGTCCAGATACACGGATAACGGAAGGTCCCTGATATCCTGCAGGTCGCCGACGGTATAATGGACAAGTGGATCGTTGGCCGCCCAGAGGGTGACAAAGTGGACGTTGCGGAACGGTGAATACGGAGCGGCAAACGGACTCATCGGAGGATAGTTGCCTGGGAACCCTATGCCCAGGCCGAATTGGGCATTGAACCTTGCGACACCCTTATCCGCATCTCTCCCGTAAACAGGATCCGGCAGGGAACTAGTCCAGTCAGGATTCAGAACTCTTCCCGCACTGGTGTCAATCTGTAGGCGAATGCCGAACGGCGTGGGATCTGCACCCGCGGTATTTGTACACCACATACCGCCTTTAGAGTAAGCCGGATAGTAGGCGCTCCCACAGCCGTTGTCCACCAGACTGGAGGTTATGTCCACGGTCTGGTTGGCGGCCAAATTCACATAATCCAGGAGCCGCTGGGTCTGCAGATCAACCAGCGTGAACCGAAGCCGGGCTTTCACGGTAAGCTGGAAGTGCGGAATATGGAATAAATTGTTGCTATTGCCGACAGTCCGGTCGGGCTGGCCAAGGCCACTGGCATCGAATTGCTGGCTGTTGTAGAGATAAACCGAGTTGGTGGGCAAAAACACATAGTTCGTCGTGGGAGAGCCCAAAGGGCCGAGCGGGGTTACGAACGAGCTGCCGGAAAACGCGGCGTTGAATCCCGGCCAGGGATTCGGGGGCAGGTAATACGTGTATGTCGTAGGCTGGCGGGACGGGTACCCCGGTGGGTTCAATTGTTTGCCGGTCTGCAGGTTGGTGATGAGCACCTCGGTATCGGGCCAGGCATACAATTGCACCGGGCGCGTGTAGTTGGCACCGTAGGAGTTCCAGGCTTGGAGGCCGACCACGTTCGTCACAGTGAGGTAGTATGCCGGGTCAATCTCGTTTATGGGGTTATTGGTTGCATCGTTCCAGCGGTGGTAGATGAGCTTGCGAGCGGCCTGCACCTGCGTGTCCGAGGTGAGTTCGTCAAAGCTCGGCAGCCCTTTCCTGGCGCCGATCACCACCGGGACGTTGTAAACCATGTCGCGCTGATAGACGTATGTATCGGTGGCGTCGCTCAGGTCATGGGGCGGGACCGAGCCAGTGAAGGGGCTCCCATATTTCCCTGTTTCCGTCAGGTCCTTGGCCGTCACCTCCGCGTAGCCGATAATGAACACTTGCCTTTGGCCGGCCTGGTTGTGGGTCGGGTTCTCATAGAAAAGGGGGCGAAACAGGGTTGGCAAAGCCACCGCTGTGCTCAGGTCCGCACGGTTAGTGGTGGCGTCGTAGAGGTTGGCGGCGAGCTGCAAGAGGCGGTGGACCGAAGGCGTGTAGAAGTTGGTCGGCCAGATCGGGATTTGGAGGCTCGTGACCGGCACGCCGCTCACGATGTTCGTGACCAGGAGGTTCGAGGTGCTCGTGGGAGGCCCGACGGTGTAGCCCGATTTGAGCAGCAAGCGTATGGCCGCATTGGTGAAGAAGCCGACCGGGCTATCCGTGCTGAGAATCGGTCCCGCCTGGCTGTGAACGGGGGCCAACGGCAGAAGGCACGCAAGGACCCACGGCAGCATGCTGCGCTTGCGTCGCCGTTCCGGCCGGCGAAGGCTCCTGTCTGAATGCCCCCAGGTCTTGATCACAGCCGGAAGCTTAACAACGGGAGGAAGTTTGTCACGACTATTCGTCAGTGGCCGGAGCGCTGGAGCGCTGTATTGCCGCCTGACGGAAACCGCTCATTTCGTGGCAAAGGGTAGGCAGTGGGCGGAGGGCTGTCAAGCGGGAACCGGGCGCAGTGGGGCAGTCCTACGCCAGCAGGGAGGAGTGCTGCTTGAGCCAGCGTTCCGCCTCACGGAAGCCCGGGCATAGCCGCTCTACTTCCCGCCAGAATCTCCGGGAGTGGTTCATCTCCTTAAGATGAGCCAGCTCGTGCAGCACGAGGTAGTCACGAACGTCGGCTGGTGTCTGCACGAGACGCCAGTTGAGGGAGATGGTGCCCCGGCGCGAACAGGAGCCCCAACGGGAGCGCTGATTCCTCACGGTCACCCGCCCTACGGGGAATTGGTGCAGCGCGGCGAGTTCGAAGACGCGCACCGGCAGCTCGCGGGCCGCCAACTGCCGGAGATGCCGCTCCACGGCGGGCCGAAGGTCCGCGACCGCTCCAGGCACGCGCACCGCCTCGCCGGCGAAGCTAACGACGCCGTTCTGCTCTTCGGGTCCAAAGGCGAGTCGCACGCGGTCCCCGCGGAAGAGGATTTCGGTGCCGGCCATCCAGGCTTGAGGGCCCCGGGGCTGCGCGGCCTGCCGCAGAAGTTGCTTCTCCAGCCACGCCGCGTTCCGCTCGGCGAACCGCTTCGCCTCGGCCGCGGAACCGCCGCGGGGAATCGTGACCCGTGCCGCGCCATCGGGGCGCAGCCGCAGGACGTAGCGCCGGGCACGGCGGTTGCGGACCAGCCACAGCCGGACGGGCCGGGCGCCAACGCGCAGCCATTGCTCGTCCGGCTGCAAGAGGCGGCCCAGGCCGAAAGGCAGCTCAAATTGCACGCGCTGACTTATAACGGCTTCGTGAGGAAATGCCAGCCTGCGCGTGTTTGCTTGCCGCAGCGTCCAACGTGGCAGAGACTTGCGGCGGCTACTATGCTGCTAGACGAACTGGAAAGCCAAAGCATCTACATCCTGCGCGAAGCCTACAGCCAGATCGAGAAGCTCGCCATGCTCTGGAGCATCGGCAAGGACTCGACCGTGCTGCTTTGGCTGGCGCGCAAGGCCTTCTTTGGCCACGTGCCCTTCCCCCTCGTGCATGTGGATACGACCTACAAGATCCCCAGCATGATCGAATATCGCGACCGCCTGGTGCGCGAGTGGAAGCTAGAGCTCATCGTGGGCAAGAGCGAGTCGGTCTTGCAGCAAGGCCGCACGTATCCGAAGGGCCGCGCCACCCGAGTGGAATGCTGCGGCTGGCTGAAGAAGGACGCGCTCAAGCAGGTCCTCGACAAGCACCACTTCCGGGGCGTCATCGTCGGCGTCCGGCGGGACGAGGAGCCGACGCGCGCCAAGGAACGCTACTTCAGCCCGCGCGACAAGCAGATGGAATGGAACGTGACCGACCAGCCGCCGGAGCTGTGGGACCAGTTCAAGACCGACTTCCCCAAAGGGACCCACGTGCGCATTCATCCCCTGCTGCACTGGACGGAGGTGAACATCTGGGAGTACATCGAGCGGAAAAACATTCCGGTGATACCGCTCTATTTCGCCAACAGCAAAGGCGAACGCTACCGCAGCATCGGCTGCGCTCCCTGCACGTTTCCGGTGAAATCCACTGCCCGCACGGTGCATGAGATTGTCGAGGAACTGCGCGCCACACGCATTCCCGAGCGTGCCGGCCGCGCTCAGGACCAGGAGAGCGAGGATGCGTTTGAGAAGCTGCGCCGGGATGGATACATGTGAGAGGGATTTACGATATACGATATTCGATTTACGAGTCGGGGGTCCTGCTCGCGGCTTTCCACGGGTTCGAGCACGCACATGACACTACGCGAGTGGCAGCGATGTCCGCACTGCGCAAAGGCCCGGCACTCGTAAATCGTAGATCGTAAATCGTAAATGCACGAGCAGCTCAAGATCGTCATTGTCGGTCACGTTGACCATGGCAAGTCCACTCTGGTCGGGCGCCTGCTTTATGACACCGGCTCGCTGCCCGAGGGCAAGCATGAGCAACTGCAGGCCGTGGCCCGCAGCCGCGGCGCGCCCTTCGAATGGGCCAACCTGATGGACGCACTGCAGGCTGAGCGGGACCAGAATGTCACGATTGATACCGCCCAGATCTGGTTTCGCACGCAGAAGCGGCAGTATGTCATCATTGACGCACCCGGCCATGCCGAGTTCCTGAAGAACATGGTCACCGGTGCGGCGCGCGCCGAGGCCGCCCTGCTTCTGATAGATGCGCACGAAGGAGTGCAGGAGAACTCACGCCGGCACGGCTACCTGCTCGGCCTGCTGGGCATCCGCCAGATCGTCGTGCTGGTGAACAAAATGGACCTGGAGCACTACCAGCAGCCGCGGTTCGAGCAGCTCTCAGAGGAATACAGGGCCTTTCTCAGTTCAGCGGGCATCGAGGCGAGATGCTTCATCCCTATCTGCGCTCGGGACGGGGACAATCTCGCCACGCACAGCGCAAAGATGCCCTGGTGGCAGGGACCCACAGTGCTGGAAGCGCTGGATGAGCTGAGCAACTCGGCGCCGCCGAAGGACAAGCCGCTGCGGTTTCCTGTGCAGGACGTGTACCGCTTTGACCGGCGGCGGATTCTGGCCGGGCGGGTTGAGTCCGGCACGGTAAAGGTGGGCGACCGGCTGCTGTTCAGTCCGGGCAGCAAGATCAGCACAGTCAAGAGTATCGAGCGCTGGAGTGCGCCGGCGCGCGATTACGCCACCGCGGGAGAATCCATTGGTCTGACGCTCACAGAGCAGATCTTCGTCCAGCGCGGCGCCGTCGCGGCCGCAGAGGCGTCCCCGCCTTACGAGCTGACTCGCTTCAAGGCGCGCGTGTTCTGGCTCGGCCGGCAGCCATTGGCCAAGGGGAAGCGATACAAGCTGAAGCTGGCGACGCAGGAGGCGGAGTGCGAGGTCGCCGCGATCGAACGCGTGATTAATGCCTCCACCCTGGCGACGATTTCGCGGAGCGAGTCCGAGGCGTGGGTCGGTCGGCACGAGGTGGGGGAGCTGACGTTCCGAACGAAGCGGCCGGTGGCCTTTGATGCGGCGGAGGAGATCGTGCAGACAGGCCGGTTCGTCATTGTGGATGGATACGAGATTGCCGGCGGCGGGATAGTTATCGCGGACAACTATCCACGGCGCACGGGCGACGCCTCGCAGAAGAGCGCCAACATCTACTGGATGCGGGGAAGGGTGACCGCCGAACAGCGGGCCGAGCGCAACAGCCACCCGGGCTGCGTGGTATGGCTGACCGGTTTGAGCGGCTCGGGCAAGTCCACTATTGCCATGGACCTGGAGCGGGAGCTGTTCAACCTGGGCCGCCACGCGTACGTGCTGGATGGGGACAACCTGCGCCACGGCCTTTGCTCGGACCTGGGCTTTTCGCATGCCGACCGGAAGGAGAACATCCGCCGGGCCGGGGAGGTGGCCAGGCTGTTCGCCGACGCGGGAATGATCTGCATCACGGCGTTCATTTCGCCCTACCGGTCTGATCGAGACCTGGCGCGGGGGATCGCGCCGCCGGGGAGGTTCCTGGAGGTGTATCTGAACGCTCCGCTGAAGGTCTGCGAGCAGCGCGACCCCAAAGGGCTTTACGCCAAGGCACGCCGCGGGGAGATCAAGGAGTTCACTGGCATCTCTGCGCCTTACGAGGTTCCCCTCAAGCCCGAGCTGGAGCTGCACACGGACCAATGCAGCGTCGGCGAGTGCATCTCCTTGATCCTGGCAGAGCTGGATCGCCTGCCGGTGCCACAGCCGGAAGCGGCCAGCATCTAGCCGCAGCCAAAGCGGCGCCGCTCAGCAGACCAGCTTCGCGATGGCGCGGCGCAGGTCCTCAAATCCGAAAGGCTTGCGCAGAAACGCATCCACGGAGGTTGCAAAGCCATCCGACTGCTCGGCCGAGCCGGTGATCATCAGGATGCGCTGGGAAGGGGCAACGTGCTTGATGTTGGCCGCCAATTCGTCCCCGCGCATCACCGGCATGGCGTAATCCGTGATCACGAGGTCGAAGTGGTCTCGCGTAAATAGCTCAAGCGCCTCCCGCCCGTTCGCCGCCTCGGCCACGCTGTGCTCGTCCATGCCGAGCAGGAGCTTGACCGTCTCCCTGACCTCGGGCTGGTCGTCTGCCAGCAGGATCCGCTTCCGATGAACTGTCGCCTGCTCCATCATAAGCTTCTAAAACTGCTTTGGATTGGATTGGTCCACAACGACGCCATACTGACATGGAAGCTCGGCTGTGCTCAATCGGGGCGCTGCTGGAAATGAGGCCGGGGTTTCCCCGGGGAAGAGGACGCTGGCTGCAGCTTGGCCGTCAGTGCAGGCGGCGCCTGCAGATGACAGGTCGGCGCCGGCCTGAGATCAATCGCCAGCCTTCTGTGACGCGGCCGCGGATGGCGAACCGGTGTGCGCGGCGACGGCTCTGACCATCGTGGACACGCTTTGTAGAATCTGGCGCGCTGCTTCGGGATCGGGAATCTTGAGGCCGTATTTCTTGTCGAGGGCCACCACCAATTGGAGGGCGTCCACCGAGTCCAAGCCGAGGCTGCCAGGCCCAAACAGGAGTTGCTCGTCGCCGATTTCGTCCGCAGTGATTTGCAGCATGAGGTTCTCGACCATCAACTGCTTGATGTCCTGCTTGAGCGTTGCGGTATTATCCATTCAAGATCCTGCCATCGGCTTCACCTTCCAAGGCTCGTACAGGGCTGGCCGAGACGCAAGCCGAAAAGCGGGCCGGGCTTTACGGCGGATGGACAAACAGGCCGCGTTAGGGCAGAATGCGCTGGCTTATATGGACCAGCGGCTTACACCAGCTCCCATCACGGACGCAAGGCCATCGAACTTGCTGGTGCGATCACCCAACTTCCGCATCGCGCTAATTGCCCTGCTGGTGGTGGCGCTCGATCAAATCAGCAAGCAGATCGTGTGGCGGTTTATCCCCTACGCGCAGGAGAAGGTGGTCCTGGAGGGCTTTTTCAAGCTTGTGCACTGGGGTAACACGGGGGCGGCTTGGAGCCTCTTTCGCAATAACAACGGGCTGCTGGCGGGCGTGGCGCTGGTCGCGCTCCTCATCCTGTTCCTTAGCCGGCACCATTTCGACTCGCGCACACTGCTCAGCCAGGTGGCCTTCGGCATGATCTGCGGGGGCATTGTCGGCAATCTCATTGACCGGCTGTGGGCCGGGCATGTGATTGATTTCATTTACTTCTATGTCGAGCTGCGCAGCGGTTCGGAGCTTGGCTTCCCCGCATTTAACCTCGCCGACAGCGCCATCTGCACCGGGGTGGGCCTGGTGTTCCTGATCACGTGGCGCAGCGAGCACTCCGCCAAGCCGGCGGCGTCACCCAGCGCTTCGAAGTAGTTCTTGGCGATGCCCACCGCTCGCACCGAAGTCCTGACCATCGAACACACCTTGCCGGCTGAGCGGCTCGACTCTTTCCTGCGGGACCGGTTCCCTGCCGTTTCGCGCGGCGCGATTCAGCGGCTGATCGAGGAGGGCCATATCAAGGTCAATGGGCGCACCGTAAAGCCGACCCATTCTCCGCGGGCGGGCGAGCAAGTCGAGGTGTGCTGGCCGGAAGCCGCTCCCGCAAAGGCCCAACCGGAGGACATGCCCCTCGACATCCTGCACGAGGACGACGCGCTCCTCGTGCTGAATAAGCCACCGGGACTCGTCGTGCATCCAGCCGCAGGGCACGAACAGCACACGCTCGTTAACGCGCTGCTGCACCATTGCGCTGGGCAACTAAGCGGCATTGGCGGGGTGGCGCGGCCCGGCATTGTGCATCGTCTCGACAAGGAGACAAGTGGCTGCCTGGTTGTGGCGAAGAACGACGAGACCCACCTGGCCCTCTCCACGCAGTTCGCCACGCGGAAGGTGGAGAAGGTTTACGAGGCCATCGTGTGCGGCGAGATGCCGCGTGACCAGGGCGAAATCCGCGCGGCTATTGCGCGGCATCCCTCCCATCGCAAGCGCATGGCGGTGGACGACGACGCCGGCCGCGCGGCGCGGACAACCTATCGCGTGCTGGAACGCCTGCGCGGGGCGACGCTGGCCGAAGTCGTCATTCACACCGGCCGAACGCACCAGATTCGGGTCCACTTCCAGTTCATTGGCTTCCCGCTGGTGGGCGATGCGACCTATGGGAACCGGCAGAACCAGCGCCTGGCAGAGCTGACGCATTACACGGCGCCGCGCCAAATGCTCCACGCGGGCCAGCTCTCCTTCACACACCCGCGCACCGCCAAGCGGATGAGCTTCACCGCGCCGCTGCCAGAGGATTTCCTGGGCGCGTTGTCCGCCCTGCGGTAGCGGCAGGCATCGTGCCTGCCGTAGAGCCGGGCATCTTGCCCGGCGGGGCGAGCCATCCGCATGGCAATCACGCTCGAAGATTCGGGCGCCAGTCCGGGCGGCAGGATGCCGCCCTCCACGGCAGGCAGGCTGCCCGCCGCTACGGCGTGGCTGGGGCCTTGCCAGCCCATTGCTCTTGACCCATCCTCGACGCATGAGCAACACCCAATCAGGCTTTGATTACGACCTCGCCGTCATCGGCGGCGGCAGTGGCGGCTATGCCGCCGCACGGGTGGGCGCAAGCGAAGGGCTGAAGACGGTCGTCATCGAAGGCGGGGAGGAGGTCGGTGGGCTTTGCATCCTGCGGGGCTGCATGCCTACGAAGGCGCTGCTCCACGCCGCCGAAGTGCTGCACCTGGCGGGCCATGCGCAGCCGTGGGGCATCCGCGCCGAGAATGTGAGTTTCGACTTCGGGCAAGTCATGGCTCGCAAGAATGCGCTGATTAAGGATTTCGCCGATTACCGGCGGCAGCAGCTCACCGCGGGGAAGTTCGAGTTCCGCCGCGCAATGGCGAGGTTCGCGGACCCGCACACGCTGGAACTCAGCACAGGTGACCGGCTGACCGCCGCACATTTCGTCATCGCCACGGGCTCATCTGTCAACCCGGCGCCGATTCCCCAGCTCGGAGAGGTGGGCTACCTGACCAGCGACACGGCCCTCGAGCTGAGCCGGCTCCCCAAGTCGCTCATCATCCTGGGCGGCGGCCCGGTCGCCCTCGAATTCGCTCAGTTCTTTGCCCGCTTTGGAGTTCGGGTCACGCAGGTTCAGCGCAGCCCGCACATCCTGCACGCCATGGATGAGGACGCCGCCGCCGTGCTTGAGACGGTCTTCCGCCGCGAGGGCATCTCAATGTACACCGGCACGCACCTCCTGGATGCCAGGCGCGTTGGCAATGAGAAGGAAATCGCCTTCGAGCACCAGACCCACACTGTGCGTGTCGAGGCGGAGGAAATCTTCTTTGGGCTGGGGCGCACGGCGAACATCGCCTCGCTTGGCCTGGAGTGCGCCGGGGTCCGGGTGGACGCGGGCCGCATCGCCACAAACCCCCAGATGCAGACCAACGTCCCGCACATCTATGCCGCCGGCGACTGCACCGGATTGCACGAGATTGTCCATATTGCCATCCAGCAAGCCGAAACCGCCGTCCACAACATCGTTCACCCCGGCCGCGCGAAGCAGATGGATTACCGCCTGCTCACCGAAGTCATCTTCACCGAGCCGCAGATCGCGGTGGTCGGGCTGACTGAGAAAGCAGCCGGCGCGCGGAGCATCCCTTACTGCGCGGCGAGCTACCCCTTCAACGATCATGGCAAGTCGCTGATCATGGAAGCCAAGGACGGCTTCGTGAAGCTGCTGTCTGACCAGCGGAGCGGCGAAATCCTGGGCGGCTGCTGCGTGGGGCCGCTCGGGGGGGAACTCATCCATGAGATCATCGCCGCGATGCAAAAGCGCATGACCGTCCATGAACTGGCCGCCATGCCGCACTACCACCCCACCCTCGCCGAAATCTGGACGTACCCGGCAGAGGAGTTGGCTGGCAAGTGCGGCTAAGCGGCCCGCTAAGCTCACGCTCGCCCGGCATCCGCCACCGCCCGGCTTGCGTACAGCGCGGGTACAGCGGGAAGACAGGGCGCGGACACAGCGTTAGCCTACACGGTGGGTATAACTTCTCTATATCCTTTGTATCTCTTTGGTATATCTTTTCTATATCTTTTACGGGGTTTTTCTGCATTCGGCCACCGCAAGCCGTGGTGCCTCCTTTGCACTGCGGCAGATCAATCAATGCCTCCATCTATAGACGCTTCCGGCCTGACTTTTAGTCAAATATGCGCTGGCACGGCTGGCCGCTGAGCAGGCCCAGCCGCCGGTTGCCTTGACCCAGAGCCGCGCGTGCGACATCCTGCTGCCTCGTAGTCTTATGTCTCTCCCGCAACAGACTGTTTCCGAACTGCGGCGTCTCCTGGGCGCTGAGAACGTCCTCACCGAGAAGGAGGACCTCATCCCCTACTCGTTCGACGGCACCGCGGCGTTGCAGCAGATGCCAGGGTGCGTCGCCTTTGCCGGGACCACGGAGCAGGTCGCCGAGGTGCTGAAGCTGGCGGGCCAGACCAAGGCCGCTGTGGTGACGCGCGGCTCCGGCACGGGGCTCAGCGGTGGCAGCCTGCCCAGCCCGGATTGCATCGTCCTTTGCCTGGCCAAGATGGACAAGGTCCTGGAGCTGGACCGCGCCAACCTGACTTTGCTGGTCGAGGCCGGCGCCACAACGCAGAGCATTGCCGATGCCGCAAGCGGCGCGGGACTGTTCTACCCGCCCGACCCCGGCTCGATGAAGATTTCCACCATCGGCGGCAACGTGGCCGAGAACTCGGGCGGCTTGCGCGGGCTCAAATACGGCATCACGCGCACTTACGTCATGGGGCTGGAGGTTGTGCTGCCGGACGGCGAAGTGCTCTGGACGGGCAACAAGTGCGTGAAGGACGTGGCCGGTTATTCGTTGCGCGATCTATTCATCGGCTCGGAGGGCACGCTGGGGGTCATCACCAAGGTCCTCCTCAAGCTCATCCCCAAGCCGGCCGCCAAGAAGACGCTGGTTGCCACGTTCGCGCAGATGGACCAGGCGGCGCAGACCGTCTCGGACATCATCGCCGCGCAGATCATTCCCTGCACGCTGGAGTTTCTCGACCGCACCACGATCCATTGCGTCGAGGACTTCGCCAAGGTCGGTCTGCCGCTCGATTGCGAGGCGCTCCTGCTGATGGAGACTGACGGCCATCCCGGCCCGGTCGCGGATGAGGCCGCCAAAATGGAAAGCATTGCCCGCAAGAACGGCGCGATGGATGTGCGCGTCGCGAAGGACGACGCCGAGGCAACCAAGCTGGCCACGGCCCGGCGCAGCGCCTTCTCCGCCCTCGCGCGCGTCTCGCCCACGACTATCCTCGAAGACGCCACCGTGCCGCGCAGCGAGCTGGCCAGGATGATCCGCTTCGTGGCTGCCGTCGCCGCCAAATACAACCTGCGCATCGGCACCTTCGGCCACATGGGCGACGGCAACCTGCATCCGACCTTCCTCACCGACGAGCGGAACAAAGATGAGATGCATCGCGTCGAGGAAGCCTTTAAGGAGATATTCAACGAGGCAATCCGGCTGGGCGGCACCATCACGGGCGAGCACGGCGTCGGCGTGTCGAAGAAGTCGTTCCTGCCCAAGTTCGCCGGCGACGCCCAGATGCGCGTCATGCGCGAGCTGCGCCGGGTGCTGGACCCGAAGGGCGTGCTGAACCCGGGGAAGATGTTTGACTGACGGCGGATTAGCATTGGTCCGCAGACCCGTTCATGATAGCTTTGGATGAGTTATGTTATTGCCCTTGGATCAGACTGCTTTGATTGAAGCCGTTCCTGTGAAGGCAGACGCCGACGGGATCTTCCGAGTCGCGGGCACTCGTGTTACCCTCGATACTGTGGTGGCGGCGTTCCGGCAAGGAGCTACCGCGGAGGAGATCGCACAGCAGTATCCTTCGGTCTCCCTGGCCGACGTGTATGCGGTGATCGGTTACTATCTTCGTCAGGCAGAAAAGGTAGATGGCTACCTGGGGCGGCGGCACGCTCAGGCGCAAGAGGTGCGACGGGAAAATGAGCGTCGTTTTGATCCTCAAGGTATTCGTGAACGCCTATTGGCCCGCCGCAGACGAGGGTAACCACTCATGTTGCCCCTCGCCTTCGACGAGAACTTCAACAACGACATTTTGCGCGCGCTAAGGCGTCAGGCGCCGAATCTGGAACTCCTCCGCGTTCAGGATGTCGGCCTCTCCGGCCACGATGATCCCACAGTCTTGAATTGGGCCGCCCAGGAACGCCGGGTGCTTTTCTCTCACGATGTCTCCACTATGACGCGTTACGCCTACGAACGGGTACAGGCTGGCCAGTCTATGCCCGGCTTGTTCGAGGTCGGCCGAGATGTCCCCTTGGCCAAGGCCATCGAGGATATTCTGCTTATTGCCGAGTGTAGTGTGGAGGGCGAATGGGAAGGGCAGGTCCGCTACCTCCCCATTTGACTTGCTCATAATCAAATGATCTCCGCTCCCGTGGTTCCCAATTCCCGAATCTCCCATCTGAAAGGCCTCGACTACTCGGTCCTGCAGCAGTGCATGCATTGCGGCCTTTGCCTGCCGACGTGCCCGACCTACGACGCGACGAAGATCGAGCGGCATAGTCCGCGGGGCCGCATCTCGCTCATGCGCGCGATTGCCGATGGCCGACTGGACGCCACCAAGACCTTCGCCGACGAAATGTATTTCTGCCTCGGCTGCCTTGCGTGCATGACGGCGTGCCCGGCGGGCGTAAACTATGCCGAGCTGTTCGAGCACGCCCGCGCAGAAGCCGAATCGAGCGGCGTGCTCAAATCGCCGAAGCGCAACCTCATCCGCGCCGTCGCCATCCGCTGGCTGTTCATGGACCTGAGCCATCTGCGGCTGGCAGGCCGCGTCATCCGGTTCTACCAGTGGCTGGGCTTGCAAACGCTCCTCCGCGGCTCCGGCGTGCTGAAGCTTCTGCCCAAGCGCCTGCGCGAGCTGGAAGCCATTACGCCCGACATCCAACCCAAGTTCTCGGCCGAGCTGATTGCGCCCGTGACGCCTGCCGTGGGGCGGAGGAAATACCGCGTGGCGATGCTCATTGGCTGCGCGCAGGACCTCATCTTCAGCAATATCAACCTGGACACCGTGGAGGTGCTCGCGCGCAACGGCTGCGAAGTCGTAACGCCGCACAAGCAGCTTTGCTGCGGGTCCCTGCATGCGCACAACGGCGAATGGGAAATGGCGCGGGAGCTGGCGCGCAAACAGATCGAGCAGTTCCCGCCGGACCAGTTCGACGCCATCATCACGAATGCCGGCGGCTGCGGCTCGCACCTCAAGCACTACCACAAGCTGCTAGGCGACGATCCCGCTTACCGGGACCGCGCCGTGCTTTGGGATAACAAGGTGAAGGACATTCACGAGTGGCTCATGGAGATTGGCGTGCAGCCGCCTTCCAACCATGCCCCGGCGCAGGTGGTGACCTATCACGAGTCCTGCCACCTGGCGCACGGGCAGAAAATCACCGCCCAGCCGCGCCAGTTGCTGAACCTGATTCCGAACCTCAAGCTGATTGAGCTGCCCGAGAGCACGTGGTGCTGCGGCAGCGCGGGCATTTACAACATTGTGCAGCCCGACATGGCCAACGAGCTACTGGACCGCAAGCTCAAGCATATCCAGTCCACTGGCGCCGGCATCGTCGCCAACGGCAACCCGGGCTGCCTGTTGCAACTCATCAATGGCGCGAAGCAGAAGAAGATGAAGCTACGAGTGGTGCACCCGGTGACGCTGCTGGCCGAGGCATACCGGCGCGGCAATTGACAAGGGCCGGTTGCAGGCCGCCACTTTAACCACAGATGGACACAGCGCGCCACAGCCGCAACCGAAGGGGCGAGGCGGGGAATGGCAGATGGCCAATGGCGAATGGCAGATCGCTCTCGTCGTCTATGACCACGAGCAAGGTGAGGAGGCTGCTCTTCCGCTATCTGTCTTCATTTGTGTTCATCTGCGGTTTTCCCCTGCACAGGCACGCCTGACTACTCTCTGCCGCCGGTTCGCTGTTCCTGACAGCGGCGAATGCTGGTGTCCAGCCTGGGGCCGAGCGCGGGAACCCGTCCCTTCAACTCTTCATAGACCTTCTTGGCCTGGTCCCACTGCTGCAATCGCTCGGCCAGGCGCCCAGCCTGCAGGCCGGCCTCTTTCCACCAGAATAAGGCCGTTTCCTCCCCGTCACGGAGGTTGGCGCCTATGAACACATCAAGGCAGTTCTTCAGTGCCGCGTTGAGCAGGGCGGTTTGATTTGTGCCCGCGGCCAGGTCCGCTTGTTTCTCCAGCGCGATGGCGAGGCCGACCTTCGCCTGGCTGCGCGCGGCGACGTCGGCGTTGGTGGCCAATATCACCTGCTGGAACGCATTGGTGACATCATCATACTGCTGGGAGGACTTCGCATACTGCAACAGCGCGTTGGCCATCTCGCCCCAGGCCAGCGGCGCCAGGCGGTTGGTGAAGTAGAGGGTCGAGACGCGCTTGCAGCTCTCGATGGCCTGCTGGTAGTCGGCGGCCTTGTTCGTCGAGTCCTGGCTCACCAGGCAGCCGGCGTAGGCCAACAGCGCCTTAATTCGCAAGTCCTCCGGGCACGTGGTGTTGTTGTACAGGCTGGTGAAATAGCTCCGGGCCTCACCCCAGGCCTGGCGGGCAAAGGCGGCACGGCCCGCCATCATCTGCGCCTGGTAGCTCAGTTCGGACGCGGGCCAGTTGGTTTGGAATATCCAGCGGTAGCTTGCCTCTGCGTCCACGAACGCGCTGCGTTGGAAGTAGTAATTACCAACCCACATTTGCGCCAAGGGGGTGAGTGAGTTTGTGGCGAACTGTGCGACGAGGTTGGTGAAACACGCCAGGGCATTGGTCTCATCGCCGATCCGGTAGATGGCCTGGGCGCGGTAGAACTCGGCTTGGGGACGCAAATCGGAGTTCGTGTAAGTGCGCAGCCAGACATCATACTGCTGAAGGGCGTTTGTCCATTGACTCTCATCCTCGTAGGTGCGGGCGATCGCCAGTTCCACTTCCGGCAGCTTCGGGTCATTTGGGGCGGCCTTGGCAAAGTCGCTGAACATCCTTCGCGCCTTGGCCGGGTCCCCCTGCCGGGTGATTTCAAGTCCGGCCACCAGCAGCGCGCGGTCCGTGTGGTAACCGTTTGGATACCAGGCCAGCAGTTTCGCCAGGGCATTGGTCGCCGCAGCCAGGTTGCCCCCCGCTACTCCCGCGCGCACGATCTGATACAGCGCCGACTCAAACAGGTTCGTCACCACTTCCGGCAAGGCAGCGAACTTCGTGACCACCGCGGAGTAGTTGGTGATCGCGCCGTCATAGTTCGTCTCCTGAAAGTCACAGTCTGCGAGCTTGAAATAGGCGGCGGCCTGGTCGGCGGAAAAGGGCAGCCGTTGCACGGCTACCTGGAAGTTCGTCTGGCTTTCGGCCAGGTTGGTCCTGACCCAGAAACACCAGCCGAGGTCAAAGTACGCCTTCCCGAGCAACGGGCTATTGGTGAATCCTTTGGTCAAGTCCCGCAACGACTTGAGCGCAAGGTCCAGGGCGTTGGTAGTGGCAGGCGCGTTCGTGCCGACAGTGGCGACCGTGTTGGTGGCTTGCCCGGTCAGCCACTGACGGAGCCGGAGTTCGCCCAGGGTCAGGAGCGCTATCTCAGCCGAACGCGCCCGGGGATAGCGGTCCACAAACTGTTGCAGCAACTGCGCCGCCTCGGATGTTTTGTTCCGGGCCAGCGAGAGGTCTGTGACTTTCTGCAGGGCCTGGCGTTGGAGTTCTTCCGGCGCGCTGGCGGACAGGTTTTTCTGGTAAGCGGCGACAGCTTCTTCTGTTTTGCCCGCCTGCTCGAGCAAGCCGCCCTGAAATGAGATGCTTTGCGCGATTAGTCTCGGTTGCGCGGCGTTCGTGGCCAGCATGATGAGGTTGGTCGAGCCCTGGAGCGCCTCTTCGCTTTGCCCCCTGGCAAGCTGAAGCCTGCACAGCAGATACTGCCGCTGCCAGGCCATCGCCGGGGACAGCCGGAGTTCGGCGAGCGGCTGCAACGCGCCCTCCGCCGCGGAGTAATCCTTCTGTGCCAGCTGTGCTTCCGACAGCAGCAAGTAACCGCTGGACACCACGTCATTGGTCGCGTGGGCGCGGACGGCGCTTTGGAAGGCGCCCCCTGGCCGCTGCAGCACCTCGATGGCTCCAGGCAAATCGCCGAGCCTCATACGTGCGGTCGCCTCGCCGATGCCCGCCTCCAGCCGGCGCGACGATGCGGGGAACTCGACGACCAGCCTGGCAAAGCCATCCCTGGCTGCCGGGTAGTCGCCCGCACGGAAGCGGGCTTCCGCCAGCCAGAAGGCGTATTGATCAGCATTCGTGCCGGCCCTGGCCTGGTGAGCTGAAAGGAGCGAGGTGGCCCCGGCATAGTTCGTCAGCTCAATCCGCGCCTCTGCCTGGTAAAGAACGGCCTCCGCCAGGTGCGTCGAATTGGAATAGGTCAGCGCGAAGTTGCCAAAAGCCGCTTCGGCTGGACCGTAGAACCCCAGGGAAAAGAGATTGGTTGCCGCGCTAAAAGTCCGCGCCTCCGCCGCGCTCGCCGCCCAAAGCCGCGGCCCCGTGGCGAGCAGCGTCGCCAGCACGAGCAGACATCGCCGGAGGACCTGGCTCATTTGCTAAAGCGGAAGTTCACCAGGTCATAGTCCTGCATGACATACTGCTTCTGTTCGAGGCGCTGCTTGCCGGCGCGCTTGGCCTGGGTCTCGCCGCCGGCGGCAATGAAGTCCGCGAAGCTGATGATCTCCGCGCGAATAAAGCCCTTCTGGATGTCGGTGTGGATTGTGCCCCCCGCTTCCCAGGCCGTCGTGCCCTTGCGAATGGGCCACGCGCGGTTCTCCTTGCCGCCGACCGTCAGGAACGAGATGTAGCCCGCGTCGGCAAACGCGCGCAGCAGCAGGGGTTCGGGGTTCTGCAACTCCTCGCGCGACGCCGCTGTGATCGGCTTGTTGGTGAAGAAGTTGTGCGCCGCGACGGCCTCCAGGTCCTCCGCGCTCAGGCCGGCATTGAGGAGGAACCTCTCGCTCTCCAGCAGGCCTTTGATCTTCTCCAGTGCCGTTCGCTCGCCAGGCTGCGGGTCGCGCCCTAAACGCGTCTCTACGAATTCCAGGTCTTTGAGGATCAAGTCCAGCTTGGTGTCCTGCGAGGCCAGGATGGCGTCGGCGTCCAGCAACTGGTCTTCGCCGATGACGTCCACCTGCGCGCTCGTCTTCTTGTCGGCCTCGACCAGCTTGTCGGCCTGGTCGAGCCGGGGGTCTTTGAGGTTGTGCTTGCCGAGCTTGAGCTCAGTAATGCCAAACAGGGCTATCTTCATACGGACTTTTGATCGGGCGTCATACCAGTCCGCAGCTTAAAGAAGTCCGCCCCGTTCGGAAACAGCTTTTCGCTGCTGGGTTGGCACAAGGAACTTCCTCGCCTGCGCCCTGCGGGGCGGGCCGGCGGTGCCGGCGTGTGGTCCCTATGATGCTTCGAAGGAGTTACGGCGGGGCTACGGTGGAGTTACGGTGGAGTTACGGTGGGAAATGGGCTTTTTCGACGCTTCCATCCCCTTGCTGCTGCGCGCTTCCACGTCCGATGACTATTCAGCGGGCAGGAGCTTCGCCTGGAATACCTGCATTCGCACGCCCAGGCGATGGCTGATGCGCTGGCTGGCGTCCTGCGGGAATGCGCGCCAGGGCACCAGGTTCAGCGCATGGCTGGTGTGGCCGCCGACGGAGCCGCCGTAGTCATAGGCGGGCATTTTCCGGAACTGCTCCTTCAGTTTCTCGTAATCTCCTTCCTTGCAGACTATCCCCACCAGGAACGGGAACTCGGAATCATCAATCTCAACCCGCGTGGTGGACACGCCGGCGTTGCTCGCCGCCGTCTGCACCGCTTTGAGCAAGCCTTCCTTGGTGTAGGCAGGGTTCATATTGGCGGGCGGTTCGATCGGGTTGCCGAGGTATTCAAGCAGGGCACGGTTCGGCCCCTCCACAGATACCGGTCCGCCCGCCGCAGCGCCCGTAGTCGTGTAGTCCGGCGACTGAGCACCCGGCTTGAGATAACTCCAGCCCTTGTGGTGCAGCACCCATTTGTCCTGCCCGAAGTACACGCCCCCGAAAGCACTGCCCGAAGGCTCCGGGTAAAAGCTGACGTGCAGATACCCGTGCCCGTGCATGACCTTCACCAGGCGAAATGGCCCACCCCCCTTCTCGATGTGCATGACCTGGCTGGGATCGGCGAGCCCCCCCACCTTAGTCGTAGTCGTTGAGTAGAATGCCAGCATGGCCTTGTCCTTCGAGGCCAGCGTGTAGGTGCCCTCGACGCAATACGTTTCGCCGGTGATGATGGTCGCGCTGGTGCCGGTCACCCGCTGGATGGTGATGCTGTCGCCGGGGGCAAACTCGGCTTCGCCCAGCTCAAAGGGCACGACGGCCGGAAACTCGGCGTTGGTTTGGTCGGCCCTGGCCGGGGCGCCGAACGCGAGCGTCAGGCCCAAGAGAGCCGGCAGGGTGATGGCTGCTAACTGCTGAATACGGTGCTTTTTCATACTGTGATTTACCTTTCTTGGTTATGGGAGGCGGGCTAGTTCGGTGTAGAGCCTCTCGTTTACTACATTGGTTTGGTAGGTCAACGCATCAACCACAAATCCCCCCTCCTGCCGGAACGTATAGACCGGCACAACATAGGAAAGCTGGATCGAAACGTCGCTTTCAGCGGCGCGCCGCTCCGGATGGGTTTCTCCTGGCCCGGGTGCCCGCAGCAAAACCGCCCATCCCCCCAGCAGCAGCAGCAGTGACGCCGCCAGTCCGAGCGGCCACGCCAACCGGCGCCAGGAGAGAACATTGTCTGACACCTCCCGTGCCGCACGGCCTTCGTCGGCCAGTGCCGCCAACACCCGGCGGCCCACCGGAGGCGGCAGTTGCAGCGGCTCAACCGCTCGCCGGAATCCGTCGGCCAGGGACCGCGCGACCTGCTGCTCCTGGCCCAGCCTTTGGCGGCAGGCGGCGCATTCGGACAGGTGCTTCTCCGCCGCGGCCCGTGCCCTCGGGGAGAGGCTCCCCTCCAGGTATTCATACAGATCATTCTGGAAACGGCGGCAGTTCATCGCTGTGCTTTCTCCTGAGTGCCGCCCGGGCCGAAAAGGTTCAACTCGCCGGGCACGCGCCGTTGCAGGTCGGCAATCGCATAGTGCAGCCGCGACTTGACCGTGCCCTTGGAAACCCCCAGGTGGGCCGCGATCTCGTGTATCTTCATATCCTCGTAAAAGCGCAGCACCAGTACCTCGCGATGCGGGCCGGACAGACCTCGCATGGCCTCCGTCAGCGCGCCGGAAGCCATCTCGACGTCCAAGCCACTCGGAGCCTGTTCCGAGGGAGGAGTCTCCTGCTGGGCCAATTCCTCGTCATAAACCACCCACTTTCGGTCCCGGTGATAGTGGCGCGTCAGGTTGAGCAGGATGCCGTGCAGCCACGTGTAAATGCTGGAGCCTCCTCGGAAGCGATCTGCCGCCCGAATGGCCTGGAGCAGCGTCTCCTGCACCATGTCCTGCGCCTCGGCCTGGTTCCCGCAGAGCAGGCAAGCGGAACGGAAGAGGCGGTCCCCACAGGAGGCCACCAATTCCTGCACGGCCTCGGGCTCCCGGCTGCGGAGCCCGCGGACCAGTTGTTCCTCGTCCATGCTTCCTTTGTGCCACCAGTGAGGAAAGGGTTCAAGGAAACCAGGCGCGCAAACCCTTCATCTCGCTATTGACATGCTGCCCCTGCCGGACGAAACTGACGAAAGGTTTCCTGACCGTACCACGTGAAAAGCAGATCAAGAGAATAACCACTTACCTATATGCAAAAACATATCCAGATCCAAACCAAGCGGGGACTGGTGGCAGTCCTTTGTTTCAGCGCCGCGTTGTGCGGCTCGGCCCAGACACTGGTCAACCGATACAGCTTCAGCGACACCGCTGGCAGCTCGACCTTCACCGACTCGATATCAGCACAAAACGGCACGCTCGATAATTCCGGGTCCACGAACGCCAACTCGGCGTACCTGGACGGCTCGCAACTGCAATTGGACGGCACCGGCGGTTATGCGGTGTTGCCAGGCGGCCTGATCAGCTCTTACACGCAGGTCACGATCGAGTTGTGGGCCTCCTTCGGCAACAACCCGGCCTGGACGCGCGTGTTCGCGTTCGGCGACCAAACCGGTGGCAACGAAGATACCGGTTTGGATTACTGCCCTTACGCGCCGGGCAACTACCAGAATCTCAATATTCAAACAGGGGCCGGGAGCGGCTATGCCAACAATCCGAGCGGCCTCAACGGGATGACTAATGTTCACGTGACCGTAGTGGTGGATCCGCCTGACGCGAACATGTATTACTACAACGGCACCACCCTAATGTCCACACTGCATGGCTCTGTGCCGGCCCTGAGCGGGATCATTGACACCTACGGCCTGCTCGGCAGGTCGCTGTTCAATGCTGACCCAACGCTCATTGGCTCCCTGGACGAGTTCCGCATTTACTCCGGGGTCCTCCCTCAGACGGCCATTGTCATCAACGATGCGGCGGGCCCGAACAATATAGTGACGAGCCCCGGGGCGCTCAACGCGGTGCACCTGAAAACGCCTTCGAGCACGCTCATCATTAATGGGAACCTGCAACTCACCTTCACCGGCGACTTCGCCAATGTCAGCAACGTCAATCTGATTGCGTACGGCGGGGCGAGCTTCGTGTCCGGCAACACTAACGTGCTGACGGTTAGTGCCAGTGGCAGCGTTCACGCGGTTGCGCTCGGCACAACGAGTGTCACCGGGACTTATGCGTCGCAAAATTCCAGTGTCACGATCACAGTCGCGTCCATCCCGGCTGCACTGACCCATCGCTACAGCTTCACGAGCGATGCCAGCGATTCGGTTGGCGGCGCCAACGGCACGGTTAACGGAACCGCCTCCATCTCCGGCGGCCAGGTGGTGCTGGACGGCGGGTCCAGCTCGTACGTGAGCTTCCCCGGGCCGGCGATCAACATCGCCACCAACTCAGCGATTAGCGTGGAGATTTGGGCCAGCTACGGCGGCGGCGCCACCTGGTCACGGCTATGGGAGTTCGGCTCGGGCGTAAACAACAACAACAATATCTTCTGCGCGCCGCAAGTTCCCAACGGACAGATCTTCACCGCCTGGCCGGTGAGCGAGAACATTGGGGCCGGAAGCCAAACGATACCCCTGGGCGTGACGCCTTTGACGAATTTGACGCAGCACTCGACCATCGTCATTAATCCGGCGACTTCCACTCTGGCGGCCTATACGAACGGGGTTCTGGAGTACGCCCGATACGATGCCACCGTCTCGCTGGCCAATTGCAGCACGGGCTACGTCTCTCTCGGCTTCTCCTCAGCCGGCGATCCCAAGTGGACCGGCTCGATTGATGAATTCCGCATCTACAGCGGCGCGCTGACCGGGCCGGAAATCGCCCTGACGGACCTCAACGGCCCCAATTCGACGAATCGCAATCCCGGGGCCCTGCAGTCCATTCAGGTTGTGTCGCAGACATACCCTGCCTACGCCGGTGAACTTGCGCCGCTGATCCGGGCCAACTACGCGAACCTGGGCGGCTTCAGCCTCTTGCCCAATACCACCGCCTCGGTGTTCGGTTTGACGGTATCCTCCGGCAACACGAACATCGTTCAGGTTCTGGCAAACAACATGATCCGCACGCTGCGTCCGGGCAAAGCCACCCTGACGGCGGTTTATCAGGGGTTCACCAATAGCGCAGTGATTACGGTGGAAAACCTGGGCACGCTGGCGCACCGGTATAGTTTTACCGCCGACGCCAGCGATTCCGTGGGTAACGCCAATGGGACGCTGAATGGTGGTGCTACGATCTCCGGCGACGCCGTGCAACTGGACGCATCAACAAGCACCTATGTGGATTTACCGGCTGGACTGATCCACAATTACCCGGCGGTGACGATTGACGCTTGGGCCACATTCAACAGCACCGCCAACTGGGCGCGTTTGTGGTTCTTCGGCGATAGCCAGGCCAATGAGTTCTATTTCGCGCCTGTAGTGGATAGCGGCACCGCGCACCGCTACAGCACGGGATTCCCGCTCAACGGCGCCACGTTCGATGTCGCCCCAGCCTTTCCGAGCTCTGCGCTTCACGTGACTTGCATCCTGGGCGACGGCACATTTGAAATCTGGACCAACGGGGTGCTCCAAACGCAGGACGCCCCGTACTTGGGCAGTGTCAGCCAGACAGGCGTGACGTATAGCCGTCTCGGTTGGTCGCCCTACGGCGATCCCGGCTGCGCCTCTTCGGTGGACGAATTCCGCATCTACAACGGGCGCCTGGCGCCGGATGAGATTCTGGCGTCTGACCTGTTGGGTCCGAACCAAACGCTGAGTACGACAGTGAGAATGAGCGCCCTGCCCGGTTCCGGCAGCGTGACCCTAAGCTGGCCCCTGGCCAACGCCGGATTCTCGGTCCAGGCGAGTTCCACCCTGGTCGGCGGGAATTGGGTAACGCTGACGAACGTGCCGGCACTTGGTGTTGGCAATACCAACTGGCAGACCACAGTGCCTACGACCGGCGGACCGCAGTTCTTCCGGCTTTGGAGATAGTCTATCTCGGGGGATAGGCTATATTAAGGCCAGGTAGCCGCAATAACGCGGCTACTGGCCTGTTTGCTTACTCATGAAAGCCACCGACGGCGAAGGCCGCAGATACCCCGGCGGCAAAGCCGGTTTACCGGCGGCTGCCTTTACCTTGATTGAACTGCTGGTCGTCATTGCCATTATAGCGATCCTCGCCGCCCTGCTGCTGCCCGCGCTGGCCAAAGCCAAGGAGAAGGCCAAGGTTACGCAGTGCAAGAGCAATGAGCATCAGTTGAGCCTCGCGACCCTCATGTATGCCGGCGACAACCAGGACAAGCTGCCGGATTGCTCGAATCAAGGGCAGGGTCTGGGACTGTGGGTCTGGGACCTTTCTGCCTATGTGGCCACCAATCTCCAGCAAAACGTGGTTCGGCAGGACATTTTTTACTGCCCGAACGAGTTTTACCTGTACAACAGCGCCACGCCCAACGCGTGGACGGCCTTCACCGGGAGTTCGACTCCGCCTTATCCCTACGTTGTAACCGGGTATATATGGCTGTTCCCAAACTCACGGGCGGATGCCGCAGTCCCGGGCTTTAGCCAGGTGACCAAAACGACAACGCCGAGGCCGGGCTTTAACGTCAGCAACACGGAGATCATTACGGATGCAACCGTCTTTCTGAATGCTTTGGGAGGTGGGCGCCAGTATATCAACATTGGCGCCGCCGGCGGGACCATCGTCCGCAGCGCCCATGTGAACGGACCCATCCCTTCGGGTGGAGACATTACGTTCCTGGATGGGCATATCGAATGGAGGAAGTTTCAGCAGATGACTAACATCGTTCTACCGTCCGGCGGCGATCCGGGATTCATGTTCTGAACAGGGGCCTCACTGATTGACAGAAGCCCTCCCCGAGTCCGCAGACCACCTTATGCGCAAGCCCCCGGTCTTCGCGAAGGCGATACGTACGATCCTGTGCCTGGTACTGGCCGGCATGTTTTTTGGTCTGCGGCCGGCGCTTGCCCAGCTCCCACCTTTGCGCGGCTACCTGGCCGCGCACGACCCTTCCACCATCACGCAGTGCAAGAACCGCTACTACATTTTTTGGACGGGCCAGGGCATTTTATCCAAGTCCTCCGCCGACAAGGTGTTCTGGACGCCGGGGCCGGCGGTGTTCACTAATCCCCCCGCCTGGACGACCAACGCCGTGCCCGGCTTCACGGGGCTGTTCTGGGCGCCAGACCTCCTTTATTTTAACAACAGCTACCATTTGTATTACGCCGTCTCGACCTGGGGCAGCCAGGTGTCGGCCATCGGACTGGTTACCAATCCCACGCTCGACCCGTCGGACCCAAGTTATAACTGGACCGACCAGGGGCCGGTGATCACTTCCACCAACGGCTCGCCCTATAACACGATTGACCCGAGCTTCACGTGGGATAATTCGGGCAATCTATGGATGGCCTTCGGTTCGTACTGGAACGGGATTTACCTGATCCAGCTCAACCCAACCAGCGGCTTGCGCATAGCGCCCACTTCGCCCACTTATCAACTGGCCTACAATAGCTCCATCGAAGCCTCGTACCTCTGGCGCCGGGGCGGCTATTACTACCTCTTCGCGAATTGGGGCTCTTGCTGCTCCGGGGTGAACAGCACCTACAACATTCGCGTTGGCCGGAGCACGAGCGTCACCGGCCCATACCTGGATCAGAATGGAGTCAGCATGGCCAACAACGGCGGCACGCTCTTCTTGCAGGGCAGCGGGAAGTTCACCGGGCCGGGACATGTCGGCATCCTGTCCCAGGGAGGGGCTCAATCCTTCACCCACCACTATTACGACGCCAACTCGTGGGCATCGCAGTACGATGCGTACGGCTCGCCGGATTTCTCCTTTGTGCCTTTGTCGTGGACGGCTGACGACTGGCCCGTGTTCACCAATAACTGGTCGGCGCTGTACGACTTCCAGGGAGATGCGAGCGACGACAACGGACAGTATTCCGGGCTCTTGCAGAACGGCGCTTCCATCGTGCCGGACCCGACGTATGGCCACATATTGAATCTGAACGGCACGAATCAATATGTCTGGCTTCCTCCCGGAGTCGCCTATGCGCAGACCTTCGTGGCCGTCGTGAACTGGCGCGGGGGCGCGGCCTGGCAGCGCGTTTTTGACTTCGGATATGACACGACACGGACGGTGATGATGACCGCCGCTTCCGATGCGAATGTCCTGCGCTGCGACATCAACCCCGGTGGGAACCTGCAAACGATCCAATGGACGAAGCCGCTGCCGACGAATGCCTGGACCCATGTAGCGCTTACGTTGGACGGGACGCAGGGCATTCTCTACGTGAATGGAGCCCCCGCGGCCACCAACACCAGCATGACCCTTCTGCCTCTGAACGTGGCGCCGCAGACAAACCACCTCGGGCGCAGCAAATTCGTCGCCGACCCATACTTCAACGGCCAGTACGCCAGCTTCCGCGCTTACGCCCGGGCGCTCTCGCCGGCGGAGATCGCGGCCCCGATCGCAACCATCGCGCAGCCAGTGGACGGTTCGTATTATTGGCCGGGCACCAGCGTCAGTTTCAGCGGTTGGGCTACGGACTTCGCCAGCCGGCCGCTGGGAGCGAATAACCTGACGTGGCAGGTAAACTACATCCAGAATGGCCGCACCAACCTTGTCTTCGGCCCGGTGACGGGGGTGGCAGCCGGGACGTTTGCCATTCCCACCAACGCAACCGGCAGCGGCAGCTACACCGTGGTGCTCACCGCGATGGACAACTCGAATCATCAGAGCTCGGCCTGTGCAACGCTGCAGCCCGCGAACCCTCCCGCCGGCTGGGTGTCCTATTACCCTTTGAAAGCCGACGCCAACGATGCCAATGGGCATTACAATGGCACGCTCGCGGGCGGCGCCTCCTTTGTCACCGATCCGACCCGCGGCAGCGTGCTCAACCTCAGCGGCACGAACCAGTTCGTCAGCTTCCCTGCCGGGCTCGCCGGAATGCAAACGTTCATGGCGTGGGTGAAATGGAATGGCGGTGCGGCCTGGCAGCGCATTTATGATTTTGGCAACGATACGAACCACTACACGGTGCTCACTCCGCTGGCCTCGAGCGGCAAGCTTCGCTTTAACATCAGCATTGACAGCATCCCGGGCGAGCAAATCGTGGACGCGCCGTCGCCGTTTCCCGCTAACCTTTGGACGCATGTGGCGGTGGTGATGAACGGCACGAGCGTCGTGGTTTATACCAACGGCGTGCCGGTGGCCACCAATCTCTACGCCAACCTGGTCCCCGCCAACCTTAATGCCACGAACATTTACTTCGGCAAGAGCCAATGGCCTCCCGATCCCTATTTCAGTGGCAGGCTTAGCTCCGTGCGGGTTTTCTCCCGCCCGCTGGCGCCCAACGAGATCGTGGCACCGCAGATCAGCATCTCACAGCCGGCGCAAGGCGCGGTGTATCATCCGGGCGACACGGTGGTCTTTGCCGGAACGGCAAACGATTTCTACGATACACCGATCGCGGCGACCGGCCTGACCTGGACGGTGAGCTTCATCAACGGGGGTGTTACCAACACTGTTCTGGGACCAGTGAGCGGAATTACCAACGGGTCCTTTGCCGTTCCGGCCTTTGGCACGGCAGCGACTAACGGCTCATATCAGGTTCTCCTTTCCGCGATTGACACCGTCGGGCGGGTCGCGACCAATGCCGTCAGCATTTATCCTGCAGCCGCGGCGGCGCTCGCCAACTGGGCTTCATATTACCCGTTCACGAGCGGCGCTCAGGATGCCAGCAACATCTACAACGGCACCCTTAAGAACGGCGCCTCGATCGTGAACGATCCGGCCCGAGGCAAGGTGCTGAACTTAAATACGCTCCCGCTCGACCCGCAGGATCAGTATGTCAACCTTCCCGCCGGGGCCGGAGCCGCTCAAACCCTGTCAGGCTGGGTCAAGTGGAGCGGCGGCAATTCGTGGCAGCGGGTCTTTGATTTCGGCCAGAACACCAACCAATTCTTCTACCTGACCGCTTCCGACGGCTCGCAATTGCCCCAGTGCGCAATCACGCCCGACCTGGCGGTTTACAACCAGGTCATCGAGTCCGCCGTGCCCATGCCGACCAACCAGTGGACGCATGTGGCCGTGGTGATGGACGGGCGGCAGGGAATCCTTTACCTCAATGGAAGCGCGGTCGCCGTGAACAACAGCGTTAACCTGCTGCCTTCCGACATCGCCTCCACGAACTGCAACTTTGGCAAGAGCCAGTATCCTAGCGACCCTTACTTCAATGGCCAACTCAGCGCGATGCGGCTGAATTCCTCCGCCCTTTCTCTTGCCGAGATTATCGCGCCGACTCCCGCCATCACTCAGCCGACCAATGGATCGCTGTTCGCCGGCGGGCAAACGTTGAGCTTCGCCGGCAGCGCGACGGACTATTCGGGCGCAGCGCTGTCTGCCAGCGCGTTTAGCTGGTCGGGTGAGTTCTACTCCAACGGACTGGCTTCGTTCGCATTTGGCCCGTGGTCAGGAATTACCAACGGCGCGTACGTCGTGCCCTCTACTGCGACGCTGGTGACAAATATCTTCTACCGGCTCTACCTGACGGTGACCGATACGAATGGCTATGAGCAGACCGTTTCGGAGGACATCGGCCCGCAAACCAGCCAGTTGACCTTTGGGACCGTTCCCCCCGGCCTGCAGGTCGCGCTGGGCGGGCAGCCGTTGACAACCCCCACAACTGTCGCGGCGGTGGTTGGCATGACCCCGCTTCTGGCAGCGCCATCACCACAGACCGAGGCGGGCAGCAACTATAGTTTTGTGGTCTGGTCGGACGGCGGCGGCGCCTCCCATAACATCATTGTTCCCCCCACTAATGCCGCCTTCACCGCCAGCTTCTTGCAACCCGAGATAGGCCTGGAAGCCAATGCCAGCGGCATTGACCTTAGCTGGCCTGCCTGGGCGGCAGCGATGAAGCTCTATGCCTCCTCGAACCTGGGCACGCCTGCGGTTTGGTCAGTCGTGACGGACGCACCCGCCATGTCTGATGGACTATTTTATCTTGAGGTGCCTGTTACCAACGGCAGTCGTTTTTACCGCCTCCAGTTGCCGTGATGCGGCTACGGGGGAGGCGGCATGAGGCCGGTGCTGTCCGCGGAGGTGCGTTGGCGCATCCAGAGCCAATCGTTGTGGTCCGCCGGGCTGGTGATCGGGGTGCGTTGGCCCTGTTTTGGACGTTTGCTGAGCCAGGTATGGGACTCGGAATGGCCGTCGGCGAAGGCAAACCCGCAGCCGCCGCTGTGGTAAGTGCCAGGGGCGTCAATCCATACGGGTTGCTCCATGCCGAACGCAAATGCGGCGTCGTTGAGGCCGTGCTCGTCTTCATCCACCAGGACCCAGAGCATGGCCGGCCCGGGAGCGTCAATCGTGGAGAGCTTGCCGTAGGTGTACCAGGGCGAATTGCGGCGGTGCGTTTCCTGGCTGTTCAGCCACGGGCCGTTGACGGAGAGAGTGGGAGCGCCATCGTGTGAGTTGGCGGAGTAGCGCCGGGCGTCGAACGCGGCGCAAATGGTCCCGACGGCCTGGCTCATGGAAAAGGTCCTGGCCGCAGGCACGATTCTGCCGAGCAGCGCTGGGTCCGAGCCCTGGTAATAGCCGGTGCGCCGGTCCCCCGGGCAGTGAAACACGGACGTATTGCCGCTCAGATAAGAAGTCAGCAAGCTGCGGTTGGGGTCCTTGAGAATGTCCGGATTAAACTCGTCGGCCTCCCCGTCCCCCGCCTGGCCGCCGACCCAGTTATGGCCGGCAACCTTGTTGCCGTCATCCGGGTTGGGAGGGAAGAAGTCTCTGTTGTCGGCCGTGTAAAGCGTCATGGCGGTCATCATTTGTTTGCCGTTGTTCAGGCAGGATATTCCCTGTGCCTTTTGTTTGCCCCGCGACAGGGCCGGCAGCAGCAGCGAGGCAAGGATGCCGATGATGGCAATGACGACCAGCAACTCGATCAAGGTGAACGCGGCCACCGGCGCCCGAGCGGGCATGAGTTCGGGAGCGGAAACCGTCCGGCGGCGGAACCACGCCCGGATGACCGCCGCGCCCGCGCCAGCAATCAACCCAAGCACGCCTGCTGCGATCGTCCCCCCCATGACGAGGACCAGGCGCAGGTCGGGACTGAGGCGCCTCGCGGGTGACGTTGCCTTGGCGACTATCTCAGCCGATGGGCTGGCATCGCGCTGGTCGCAATAGGCCTGCGCAATGGCGTTGGCGATCTTAATCGTGGCGGGGCCATCGGGGTAGTAGAAGATAAGCAGGATTTCGCACTTGTTGGTGAGGGCCTGAACGTTCATCCGTTGCCTCAGCGCGTTCGGTGTGCCCAAAGCGCCTGGCCAACGGCCACGCGTGGGGCTGCCGCGCCCTTTTCGGTCCAATTCCAGGTGCTTGACCACCTGGCCCAGGACGGCGTCCGATCGGATGACCGCAACCTCCTGCTTGAGGGCTTTCGGGGCGGCTCCCTCAAGCCTGAGCCGCACGGTACTGGAGTACCACGCCAGCGAATTGACGTACCACGCGAAGAGCACGCTGGCGCAGAAACCGAGCATGACCACGCCCGCCAGCGTGATGACACCCGCCTTCCAGGGCGAGCGGTCGGTGCGAAGGGTTGCAAGCGTTTGATCGAACCCGGACGGCTCCTGGGTGCGCGGCCTGGAGGCATAGGAAGGCAGCGCCGGACTGCTGCGTTTTCGCGATAGCAACAGCAGTAGCATCAGGCCGCAGGGCGCAAGGCAGAACGCGGACAGCAGGACCAGCAGCTTGGCCGGCCCGCCCAGCTCGTCCAAGCTCCGGTCTTGGCCCTCCACAGTGGTCTTATAGCTAATCCTGCGCTCGTCCAGCAGTGCCAGCGTCCGCGCGTCAGCCGGGGCATCGAAGCGCATGTGGTGGCGGCCCGGCAGGGTGATCCACAGCTTTTTCGACCCGTCCCGCTGCTGGTAGATCCGGAATTCGGCGCCTGTGGACTCGTTGACGATGCGTTCGACGGTGGCGGGAGGAATCTGCTGCACTCGCCAACTGCTTTCAAAGCAGATGTCATAGAGGCACAAGAGGAGTAGCAGCGCGGGCATGGCGGTGGCGAGAGCCACCCATCGGACGAGCGGCTTCCGTGAGTTCTGCTCGTGCTCCATGGGATCGGTGTCTCGAAGCTTAAGGTCCCGCCACCATTTCCAGACCCATGCTGCCAGCGCTCCGAGCGCCACCGGATAGGTTATCCCCATCCACCAGGCCATAGCCGTCCAAAACCCGGGATGTGGTCCGGGTTTTGGGCCGATCCACGCTCCCAGAAGCACCGGGGCAACAAATACCATGAAGCCGACGGCCAGCGTCGCCCAGAATTGGCGCAGGTGTTCACGCTGAGAAGAGGACAGCACGGCGGCCCGGCTCATGAGATAGCCAATGCCTGCGCCCAAGGCTCCAAGCAACCCGAGCACGCCAAATATAACGTAAATAGGAGTCATGTTACCCCACAGCTACAATCGTACGTTACGGAACTCTGGCGGAAGGTTACTGAGAATCTCGCCCCGGGCGCGTTCGCCGGCCCGGAGAATTGACCCGACAAAGGCATTCCGGAGACTTGCCGTACTACAAAGGACTGGTGCTGCACAACTGTAACCACTTTGACAGCGCCGCCGCGCCGGCGTGCCGTTTCGTCATGAGGAAGTCGGGCGTTCTCATTGTTCCATAGCCCATACGGTTCTCGTCGCGAAACCTTGCATAGGAAGGGCCTCAGGCTGTGAAGATGTCATATTAGGCGGGGCTCGGGCCGGAGCGCTGGCATTTCGCCGGCTTAGGCCGCTCGGACGAGGTAAGCCGGCAAAATGCCAGCGCTCCGGCCCCACGAGCCTCACGAGCCGACTTTGTCAATGGCTCTGCCGCTAATAAGCCGGGCTCAAGAATAATCTTGCATAGCAGCCTGATTTCCTTACACTAATCGGCGTCCGGGGCGAAGTCTGAGTGACGGGCGGCTGAGTGGTCCGTTCCCGGGGAGTCAGAGAATTGTGTTGCGTCAACCCTTTGCGGGCAGGCAAGGGGCAAGCGGAGTGGGGCGGTTTCAAGCTCCGCGGGCCTTCCAGCGGCTTACTGCGCCCTTTTTGCGGCGCCCCTTTGGTCCCGAATACCCACAATACCTTCACCGACCCAGCCCAACCAACTGCGGCCACTTACGCCGGGCGGTGAAAGCATAACCATGGAAGCGGCATAAACCTCAAGTCCAACACCACCAAGAACGGAAAGCACTATGAACAGCAATCATCGGATCATCAAAGGGCTGGCGCTGCTGGCGCTCTTAGCCTTCAACGCTCAACTCACAACTGCCGACGCCGCCGTCACCTTCACCAACACCCCCACGGCGGTCAGCAACACTTACACCGGGTTCATCACCCTCCAAATCGGCGGGTTGACCAACGGCGAGACGGTGGTGGTGCAGGAGTTCCTTGACGTCAACACCAACGGGGTGATTGACGCTCGCGATTGGCTGGTGCAGCAGTTCCGGTTGACGGACGGTCTTGCCAGCACGATCGGCGGCATCGTCAACAGCAACGTGCCCGGCGACACCACGCCGACCAACGGGGCGATCACAGCGCAGTTAAGTTTCAACAGTGGCAATGCCCTGCAGACCGTTGCCGGGAAATATCTCTTCAAGCTTTCCAGCCCCACGGGGCGCTTCACCCCCATCACCAATTCTTTTAGCGTCACCAACCTGGCCTATGCCCAGGGCTTCACAGGCAGCGTGGTTTGCGGCAGCACCAACGTTCCCAACGCCGTGGTGATGCTGTTTCCGGGGCAAGTCTTCAACTCATCTGCGCAAGCCGCAGTGGTGGCGAACAACTCCGGCAATTATACCATCAAGGCCCCTCCTGGGACTTATGGCCTGGCGGCTCTCCAGAACAATTACCTGCCGAGTACGACAACGGCCCCGATGCTGACGCTGGGCGGCACGACGATTACCACCAACCTGAGCCTCACTGCGGCCACCAACAGCACCTCCGGCCAGATCGTGGATGCCGCCAACGCCAGCCTCGGATTGCCAGGCGTGCTGCTATCGGCCAAAGGGCCTAACGGCTTGATGGGGATTGCTTTCACTGATACCAACGGCAATTTCACCGTCGGGACCATAGCCGGGACATGGAGCTTCAAGGGGGGCAACGAGAGCAGCCTGGGTTCTCACGGCTATGTGAGATTACAGAGTAGCACCAACGTCAGCGCCGGCCAAACGGGCGTCACTCTGGCCGTGCCCAAAGCGACGGCGCTTTTCTACGGCACCCTCAAAGATGGCTTGGGCAATCCGATGGCGGGCATAGAGGTTGACGCCTATGACAACAACAACCAGTACGAAGGCGACGGCTACACCGATGCCAACGGGAATTACGCCGTAGGCGTGCTGGGCGGCTTGAGCGATGATCCCTGGAACGCGAGCATCAGCACCGACAACGGCACCACTCCAACCAATTACGTCTTCTCTCAGCCGGCGTTTGATGTAAACGGGTGGGGCACCAATCTAACAGTCGGCCAGGCCGTGCGCGCGGATTTTGTGGGGCTGCTGGCCACGAACCTGATTTCCGGCTGGCTCAAGGACGGCAGCGGCAACCCGATCAGCAACGTCTGGGTTGGGGCGAACGCCACGATCAATAACGTCAGTTACCAGAACGGGACGGATACCGATGGGACCGGCCGTTACGCGATCAACGTCGCCAACGGCGTCTGGCAGGTGGGGGTCAGTTGCGGGGGTGGCAGCGACAGCCTGGGCAGCCAGTATCTGTGCCCGGACGGTCAGACGGTTACCATCGCCAACAACAATACCAACGTCAGTTTCACAGCCCTCCTTCCTGCGTCCTGGATTAACGGATCGGTCAAGGACAACAGCGGCCATCCCATTGCCAATGTGGGAGTGAATGCCAACCCGTGCAGCGGCGGCAACGGCTCGTATGTTCTCACCGACACCAACGGCAGTTATTCGCTCGCGGTCGCCAACGGGTGCTGGAACGTGAGCGTCTCCTCCTTCGGCAACAACAGCCTGAACGCGCTCGGTTACCTGTGCCAGTGGCAACAGACCGTCACCGTCTCCAACACCACCACCACGGTCAACTTCATTGCCCCGCCCGCCCCCTACCATATCACCGGCTACCTGACCAACGCCCTGACTGGCCAGGGGATCGCCAATGTCGGCCTGCCCGCCTGGGCCACCATCAATGGCGTTCAGTATTTGCAGTACGCCCGGACCGACAATAATGGGTTCTACTCCAATAACGTCGCCAATGGAACCTGGAGCGTTGATGTCAATTGCGGCTGCAGTGAAGGCGATTGCTTGTCGAGCAGCAATTACCTGTGCCCGAACAACCAGACGGTTACCATTTCCAACGACGACGTAGTGGCGAGTTTTGCGGCGGTCCCCGCTCCTTACCAGATCACCGGCTGGGTCAAGAACAACGCCGGCCAGCCCTTCACGAACCTGGATGTCCACGCCTCCGCGACCATCGGCGCTAATTCCTACTGGTTTGACTCCTATACGGATGCCAACGGCAACTACTCCTTCCAAGTGGCCGTCGGACAATGGGATGTGGGTGTGGACTGCTCCGGCTTGGGCAGCGGCTGCTTGTGCCCTGACGACGCGATTGTCAATATCGTCGGCGCGAGCGTGGTGACCAATTTCACCGTTCAGTCGTGCGGCGCGCTGCAGATTCTGACGACCTCGCCGCTGCCAGCCGGCCAGGTGGGGTCCTATTATGACACGTACCTTCAGGCCTCGAGCTGTTACCCCGATTTCCAATGGGCCCTCATCTCGGGTTCTCTGCCGCCGGGTTTGACCGGCAATCCTTTCACCGGCGAAATCTATGGCACGCCGATCACCAATGGCACCTTCAACTTCACCGTGCAGGTGACCGACGGCAACAGCGCCATGACCAACCGGGCCCTGTCGCTGACCATCTCGGCTCCCGCAGCGGACGTGCTGACGTATTACGTGGAGAAGATCGAGGCGTTCCGCCAACTCGACGCCGTCAACCAGATCCTCGATACGAACTACGGGCCGTTTATCGGCAGGGCGGGGATTATTCAATCCAGCCCGGACTCGGTCCCCATCGCCAACTTGGACCTGCCCACGGGCGGGGTGAGAGGCTTCCCGCCGGGCGGCAGCGGCATCGAACTGTTCTATAGTGACCTGTATCCCAGCCAGGCGGCCTTTGACGCGGTCTATACGAACGGCAATTACACCTTTGCGATAGCCACGGTGCATGATGGATTTCAGTTCCCGGTGCTGGCGATGCCGGTGGCGGTGTATCCGGTCGCACCGCGCCTCGGCAACTTCGCGGCGGCCCAAGCCATCACCCCGACCAACGCCTTTACGCTGCAATGGAGCGACCCTCCGGACGCCACTACCAACGACACGATTTGGGTGTGGATCACTGACGCCAGCGGCAATACGGTCTTCAGCACCCCCTATCCGCCAACGAATTACCCCGCATGTCTTCCAGGCACCGCCACGTCCGCAGTGGTGCCCGCCAATACTCTACGGCTCGGCAGCGCCTACACCGGCTTCATCGCCTTCTTCCGGGTCAACGGCGTTAACACCACCTCCTATGCGGGCGCGTTGGGCATGACTCTCGTCGCCGTGGTGACCGACTTTCCCCTGGTGACGCCCTCCTCGACGCCGCCCCCGGTGCTTAGCCAGCCCACCAGAATCTCCGGCACGCAGTTCGGCTTCCTGCTCTCGGGCACCTCGGGCCAGAACTACACGGTCCTGGCTTCCACCAATTCGGCTCTGCACCTGTCCAACTGGTTCCCGGTATTGACCACCAACCTCTCGTGCAGCTCGGTCTTCATCCCGGACTGCCAGGCTACCAACAAACAGCGCTATTATCGCGTCAAAGTAGGGCCGTAACCTCAAACATTCCCACAGGAAGAAATATGAAAACCAAGTATCAAATCATCCGAAGCCTGGCGCTCGGTGCGTTGGCAGTCTTTAACCTCCAACCCCCAACTGCGTCCGCGCAAAACGGGTCATGGGCGACCAATCTTGCGGCCATGTCACCCCCGCGCGCCCAGTGCGGAGCGGCCACGATTGGCGGCCTGGTGTATTTGGTTGGCGGCGGCGATTGTATTTGCAGTGTCACTTCGACTTTGCAGGCTTACGACCCCTTGGCGAACACCTGGACGAACCTGGCGCCCATGCCCACGGCGCGTTACCAGGTCGGTGCGGCGGAGTTGAACGGCCTGCTTTATGCCATCGGCGGCAACCCCGGCTGCGGCGACATTTACCAGATGCTCAGCGCGGTGGAGGCTTACGACCCGGTTTCCAATCTCTGGTCGAGCAGGGCGCCGTTGCCGGCGGGTATAAGTCAGGCGGGCGTGGTGTCCGCCGTCGGGAAGATATATGTCATCGGCGGCGCCGGCTGCTGCGCCGGCAATACTGTTTATTGCTACGACCCAGCCACCAACGGTTGGTCACTGAAGACACCGATCCCGGTGCAGTATTGCAACGGCACTGCCGTGGCCGTCAACGGCATCATTTACATCATCGGCGGCGGATGCGGCTCGGAGGCGTCCGTGTATGCCTACGATCCGGTGGCGGATGCCTGGACGGCCAGAAGTCCCATGCCCACGGCGCGCTCGGCCTGCGCCGGCGCGGTGGTGAACGGGATCATTTATGTGGCGGGCGGCTACGGCGCCAGCGGCTACCTGGCAACGGTCGAGGCTTACAATCCGGCCACCGACACCTGGAGCGAGGTGACACCGCTCCCGTCCCCGCTTAATGCCGGCGCGGCGGCCGCCGTCAACGGCACGCTGTATGTCCTGGGGGGATGTTGCAACCTTAGCCTGACTGGCAGTGTGGAGGCGTTGACGCCGGGCACTTCGATCGCCGCCATCAATATGTATGCGGGGCTGACCATTTGCGGACCCGTCGGCAGCACTAACGAAATTGACTACTGCAACGACTTGGCGGCGTCCAACTGGACGGCCTTGGCCACGATTGTGTTGTCGAACAGCTCCTGCCTCTACATTGACACAAACTCAACGTACTTCTCACACCGCTTTTACCGGGCGGTGAGCCAATAGCCAAGCAAGCGGCATAAGCCTCAGCCCATAACACAACAAAGCTCATATATGAAAAGGAATCGTCGGATTATGCAGTTGTTGGCGCTGCTGGCGGTCTCAGCCTTCAACCCTCAACTCTCAACCGCCTTCGCCCAAGGCACGGCGTTCAGCTACCAGGCGGTGCTCAATGACGGCGGCAATCCTGCCACGGGCATTTACGATTTACGATTTACGATCTACGACGCCGTGACCAATGGAGATGCAGTCAGCGGCGTTCTCACGAACGCCGCTACGCCGGTGTCGAACGGGTTGTTCTCGGTGACGCTGGATTTCGGGGAGGGGGTGTTCACCGGGCTAGGACGGTGGTTGGAGGTGGATGTGCGGACCAACGGAGGGGGTGCGTTCGCCGCGCTGGTTCCGCGCCAGACCCTTCTGCCGGTGCCCTACACCGTTATGGCCAACACCGCTAGCAACTTGCTCGGCACGCTGCCCGCCGCGCAGCTGTGTGGAACCTTGCCCGCCAGCGTGCTAAGCGGATGCTCCGGCCCGGTAACGTTGACCAACGGCGGCAACAGCTTCAACGGCTCATTCTCCGGCTCCTTTTTCGGCAGCGGCGCGGGCTTGACGAATGTTCCCGGCAGCCTCGCCTGGCAAAATGTGACCGGCACTAGCCAGCAGGCTCAGCCCAACACCGGCTACCTCGCCAACAACGCCGCGCAAGTGACCATCACCCTGCCAACCGCGCCGAACTTGGGCGACATCATGCGCGTATCCGGCGTTGGGGCGGGCGGGTGGATAATCGCCCAGAATGCAGGACAAGCCATCCAAGCGGAGCAGTTCGGCGCTGTCACAACCACAAACTGGAACAGCCTCACAAACTGGACACAGACCAGCGGACCAGTCCGTTGCTGTTCCATCGCCTCGTCTTCGGACGGGAGCAAACTGGCGGCGGTCTGGTGTCAGAGTAGTCCTCCGTCCGGTGGGATTTACACCTCGACCAATTCCGGCGTCACGTGGACACAGACCAGCGCACCAAACGTAGAATGGTATTCCATCGCTTTGTCTTCGGACGGAAGCAAACTGGCGGCGGTGGTCTGGGGTGGCGGGATTTACACCTCGACCAATTCCGGCCTCACGTGGACACAAACCAGCGCACCGGGCGGCAGCACACGGTGGCGTTCCATCGCCTCTTCGGCGGATGGAACCAAACTGGCGGCGGTGGATTGGGTTGCCGGGATTTACACCTCGGCCGATTCCGGCGTCACTTGGACACAGACCAGTGCACCGGGCGAAGAGTGGGCATCCATCGCCTCCTCGGCCGATGGAAGCGAATTGGTGGCCGTTGCTTGGACTGATCTATCCTATAATCCTGGTTCGATATATATCTCGGCCAATTCGGGAAGCACCTGGACCACAACCAGCGCTCCCAGCACAAATTGGTGGTCAGTCGCCATGTCCGCTAATGGAACCAATCTGGCAGCAGGGGGCCAAGGCGTCGGGTTTTACACCTCGACCAATTCTGGCGTCACTTGGACACAGACCAGCTCAGCTGTATACTTGGAATTCGATCATTGCATCGCCTTCTCGGCGGATGGAACCAAACTGGCGGTGGGAGGCTTCGGGGTGATTTATACCTCGACCAATTCCGGCGTCACATGGACACAGACCAGCGCACCTGGCTCAGGTTTCTGCATTGCCTCCTCGGCAGATGGAACCAAGTTGGTGGCGGCCAACACTAGAGGGATTTACACCGCCCAAGCCACGATTCAAACAACCACCACGCCCGGCGTGGCGGGCTATCTCACGGGCGGCCAGAACAGCGCCATTGAATTGCAATATATCGGCAATGGCCAGTGGTTGCCGTTGAGCCATGAAGGAACCATTTCCGCGTATTGAGAAAGGGTGAGCCATGAAAACACGAGCATGGAAAACGGACGTTGGAAGTTCGAATATGGGAGCTGGGCGACGTTTGGCGCGCAGCATCTTGGAGTGCGGTGGCTGGCGGGCAACGGGGCTGACACCGCTTTTTCGGCATACGACGCGCGCTGATGCAAAAGCGGCGTGTGCCCTCACCCCTCACCCGCCGCACTCCATGACCTGGCGGAACTTCGTGGCGCTACTGGCAATGTTCGGCGCTGCGTTCTGTGCCAGCGGCCAGAGCTACTCGATTGACTGGTATAAGGTCTCCGGCGGCGGGGGCACGAGCACGGGCGGGGTTTATGCGGTCAGCGGCACCACTGGCCAGCCCGATGCGGGCGCGGCGATGAGCGGAGGCAGTTACTCGGTCACCGGCGGCTTCTGGAGCTTGATTTCGGTGGTGCAGACGCCCGGCGCGCCGACGCTGAATGTCACGCACTCCGGCGCCAGCGTCATCGTTTCCTGGCCCTATCCGTCCAGCGGGTGGAACTTGCAGCAGAACCCCAGCGTGGCCAATGCCCCCGGCTGGCAAACCTCCGCCTTCACCATAAGCACCAACGCGTCGGTCAACAGCATCCACATCGGTACGCCGACAGGGAACTTGTTCTTCCGACTGGCAAAGTAAGCTCCCCGGCGGCGCTGAGCAGCAACACTGTAGGAGTATGAGAGCGACAAGGCCCATGGCTTGACGATGGGGTGTTTTTGGTGACACGGCGGGGAATGGCGCTTACATAAGGAGTAAAGATTGAAGCCACAGATGCTTACAGACATGACCAGAGTTACCGGTCCTTCGGCCCGCGTTCCCGAGCTGAGACCCGCCATGCCCAATCTCGAACCAATCGCTGCCCTCATGCGACCCGCATCCGGAAGTTCCAAGGCCATAGGTACTTGCGCATGCGCACTCCATTCCACCGGCACCGCACCATAGCCCCTCCGTTGCCCCTCCCTATACACACCGTAGGTTCAATTTCAACATACGGTGTGTATAGGGAGAGGAGCACCAGAGATATGCAAGAGAGAATTTTGCATTTATGTTACGAGGCAAAAGGAGGCGGTTACCGTTGGGCGACGGTTTTTGCGAATTGAGGAGTGGCGGAGGGTGCGGCTAAACGGCGGGAGAG
>Ga0326727_10002691_pt1 | contig 59409 bp, 65 predicted proteins | sample MB2enrmetagenome_FD_207643 | JGI IMG/M metagenome (GOLD analysis project Ga0326727, IMG submission 207643) | Lab enriched peat soil microbial communities from McLean, Ithaca, NY, United States - MB29MY | ecosystem: Environmental > Terrestrial > Soil > Wetlands > Peat | place: USA: New York... | reverse complement strand
ATGCAATCAGAAAAATGGCGCGGTCACGGATACCGTCAAGACCGGCCAGAAGCTTGGCGTACATTTCGACGGGGAGAACCGGCTTGTCAGACTCCTCTATCTCGGGGATGACAGTCTTGCGCGCGACGTTTCGCTCTAGGACCTCTTGGTCCAAGGCCTCGGCCAAGGCCGCTTTGATCAGGTCGCGCACATGATAAACAACCGTGTACGAGTATTCTTCCGCGGCCAGCCGGTTGAGTAGCATCTGCACCTGAAACTTGGTGACGTCTTTGAGCGCGACGTGTTCGAGGGTTGGATAGACGTGGCTGGTGAGGTAGTCGAGGTTGGTGCGTCGCGTCGCGTCGCGCCAGTTGGCACCGCGCATGGGGATGTAGAAATTCCGCATCCAATTGCCAAATGTGATGGTCCCGTCTGCCGCTCGGGTGACTGGACCGCCGTTGATGGCAGCCAGTTCAGCGGCCAAGATTTTCTCTGCGTCGGCCCGGTGCATCTTCGGCTTATAGCCCACGACCCGACTGCGGTGATGTCGCTTTGGTTTGCCGGTTGTGGGATCGGTCAAGTAGACGTTGTAGTGGATCTCCCAGCCGCCGCCCTTGGTGGCGATGACCCGGCCTCGTTGATAACGCGCACGTCCGCGTGCCATGAAACCTGCTCTCTGCGCTGGAATTGTTGTTCAGCTTTCGATTTCGCGCAAACGCGCGATGAAAAGCTGTTCACCCATGCGAAAAGAGCGCCCTGAGGGCGAACTTCGGCAGTTTCCTTCGAGACCATCCCTAAACAGAAAATGGCTGCGAGTTTCTTATTTGCACCCTTACTGCACCCTTCAAAACCCTAAGCCATTGACGTAGAATCGTTTACATGCGGATTACGGGCCGCCTCGAAAGCGGACATACCTTAACGGGTATCGTGGGTTCAAATCCCACCCTCTCCGCCATATCTTCCTGTTCAGAATCAACACAAATACCATTGAGAATTGGCCGACTCGGCCAATGAGCGTTAGTGCGACTTTTCGCCATCCATCCTCTATGTTTGCGGTTCAGGCGAGACCATCGCGAAACTTGGGGTCGGCCGCATGCGCTCCGTTACAGAAAGGTTTGTTCTCGGACCGGCCGCAGCGGCACAGGGTCATGCGATTGCGAATTTCGTAGGCCTGCCCATCGGCGCCGACCAGCGGAATTCCTCCGCGCACCCACAACGGGCCGCTGCACTCCTGCGCTGGATCCTCGACGACTCCGATCGACTGCGGCAGTTTCGGCTCGATCGATTTTCCGGTTTCCTTGTCAATGGCAAGCAGTCTGCCGGCGGCGCAGTCCCCCACCTGCCGGATAAACTGCGCGCGCACTTTGGGATCATCGGTGTTTCTTACCTGATTCCATACGCGGCCGTGCGGATCGCAAAAGCGCGCGAAGGCACATAAAACCTCGGCGTCGGCGAGTTGCATTTTCGGTCCGTCGAGTATCTCTGCCTGCTTCATGATCGGCTCGTGGCTGGCCGTTTCCGTTCCGTCGAAGCCGATTTTGGTGTGGGTGCCGTCGCAGAACGGCTTCGTTTTCGATTCTCCGCAACGGCAGAGTGCGTATTGCGCGGAGGCCGGAAGCGCGTCGCCCTCTACCCACTCGGTTGAGCCGCCCTTATTGTTGACTCCGATGGTTTGAAACGCGAGCGGCACCGAACCAGAAACAACGTACGGCCCATCTTTCGAGACGCCGATCTTTTTGTGGCTGGACATAGTCAGCCCCTTTCGTGATTGGAATTCTTCTTCCCTGAATTTGAAAACATCCGGTCTACTCGCTCATCGGCCTTCCACCGCGAAGAGGATGCCGCCGAAAGCCGCGGCGGTGTCCGCGCGCGCCCAGTCGCGTTGCAGTTCACAGGCCATCTGGGCCCAGCTGATCGGCTTCGCGCCCGCTTGCTCAAGGCGGCGCAGCGCCGCGTCATGCGCCCTCGCCGAGGTACCGCCGACCGCATCCACGACCATGTAGACGTCGTATCCGTCCTTCAATGCATCTAGCGCCGGAAAGCTCAAGCAGGCTTCCGTCCAAAGCGCCGTCATGATCAGTTTCTTGCGGCCGGTCGCCTTGACCGCTTTCAGGAATTCCTGGTCCTCCCAGGAGTTAATGGTCGTGCGGTCGATCTCAGGCGTGTTCGGCAACAGCTCACGAAGCTGGTGAATCGTGGGCTCGTTGCCTTTAGCCTTGACGTTGACCGTCGAGAGCACAATCGGGAGTCGGAAGAGCTTGGCCAGCCGCGTGACCGCCGCGATGTTCAGGACGAGCTCGCGCCGGTCCAGGGACGCCACCGACGAGACCTGGAGCGGTTGATAATCGATGATGATCAGAGCCGAATTCTGGGGAGTCAGCAGATGGTCGGTGGTGGGGTCGCGCATTGGTTCGCTGGACACGATAGGCCTCCATTGTCATTTACTCAGATGTCGTTTTCGCCCTTTTGGCGAGGCTCGTTATTAGGCACTTCAATTGCCGAACACCTGTGTGGTGGAAAAGTCGGCTAAAGCAAGACGATTTTAGTACTTAATGACGGCAGGATGAATTCCTGAGGCTCCAGCTTGTGTCCCTAATTCGTCGTAGTGTCAATTTCGCGACTAAATGCTGTCGTTCCAATGAAGCCGGTACAAAACCTCAGATCCAGATGCCCGAGCACCCATCGGAGAACCAGTCGATGAGATCGTCCAGCCAACCGATCGAACGACTGAAATTAATGTATCGCAGTGAACCGAACTTGCATCTTGGTCCTGAAAGGAGGCGCTCCATGATTCTCAGCATCTCCAAAGCAACCCATACCTTCCTCCACGTCTTGATCACCTTGCTGCTCAACTCTCCGTGATGGCACTCTTTATCCTTCTGGGTATTCTCGCGGTGAAGAATTTCCGCGTGCAGCGGGCCGCTGTCGCTTGATCCGGCAGATGCGCATCGACATACCGTCCGAAAGGAGCACAAAAGCAATGGCACAGAGCACTGCAAGCAACGTTACTCCCATACATGGCGGGGGAATCCTCGCCGCCGGTGCAAAGGCCCCCAATTTCACGTTGCATGTGACGCCCGATCAAACCCTGACTTTGAGTGAGTTGCTCGGGCGTCCCGTGATCCTGGCATTTTATCCGGCGGACTGGAGCCCGGTATGCGGCGACCAGATGGCCCTTTACAACGAGGTCCTCCCCGAGTTTCGGAAGTTCGGAGCGGAGCTGCTTGGGCTGTCCGTCGACGGTCCCTGGTGTCACGCAGCATTTGCCGAAACCCGTCATCTGCATTTCCCGCTCCTCGCGGATTTTGAGCCCAAGGGAGCCGTCGCTCGGCAATATGGCGCCTACCGCACTGCGGACGGCTTCAGTGAGCGCGCTCTGTTCGTCATCGATAAGAACGGAATCATCGCCTGGAGCTATTGCTCGCCCGTTGCCGTAAATCCCGGTGCGGACGGCATCCTGCAGGCGCTCGAGGCTTTGCCGAAAGAGGATTTACCAAAATAGGAGGGCTTTATGGCCACACTTAAGATACCCATCACTGCTGAAGACCACACCCAGGGCCCTGAAAATGCCGATGTGACCCTGGTCGAGTACGGCGACTATCAGTGTCCGTATTGCGGACGCGCTTATCCCATCGTCCAGCAAATCCAGAAGCACTTTGGCAAACGCCTGCGGCTTGTGTTTCGCAATTTTCCTTTGAGCGAAATGCATCCTCACGCCGAAGCGGCCGCCGAGGTGGCGGAGTTTGCCGGCGCGCAAGGCAAATTCTGGGAGATGCACGATCGGCTATTTGAAAATCAGGCGCGTTTGGGCAGCGCTCTCTTCTTGGATCTCGCCGAAAAACTTGATCTATCCACTACCGCATTGCGTCAGGCATTGGAGCAACGAGCGTTCGAAGCCCGCGTCCGCGCTGACTTCAATGGCGGTGTCCGAAGCGGAGTGAATGGAACGCCGACATTCTTCATCAACGGGCATCGTCACGATGGTTCGTTTGACTTTGACACACTGGTTTCAGCGATTCACCAGGCCATGGACATGGCAAAAAGCGCCTAGGGGTAGGCGAAAGCCCGCGCATCTCTGGAGCATAAGCGATTTCCGGCGATGCGTAGCAGGTGGCTTTGGGGTCAAGCACTATCAATCACAATCTAAAGGAGGATTTTTATGCCCACAATTACAACCAAAGATGGCACAACGATTTACTACAAGGACTGGGGAAAGGGCCAGCCCATAGTGTTCAGTCACGGCTGGCCGCTCTCCGCCGACGACTGGGACGGACAGATGTTGTACTTCGGCCAGCGTGGCTATCGAGTCATCGCGCCTGACCGGCGAGGACACGGCCGCTCCACCCAGACATGGGACGGCAACGATATGGACACCTACGCCGACGATCTCGCGGCCCTCACGGAAAAGCTTGACCTGAAGAACGCAATCCATGTCGGCCACTCCACCGGCGGCGGAGAAGTTGCCCGTTACATCGGGCGTCACGGCTCAAAACGTGTCGCCATGGCCGTGCTCATCAGTTCGGTGCCACCGTTGATGGTGAAGACGGACAAGAATCCCGCGGGTGCGCCAATCGAGGTGTTCGACGACCTGCGGGCCCAGTATGTGAAAAATCGGCCGCAGTTTTACAAGGACATTACCCTCCCGTTCTACGGCTACAACCGGCCGGGCGCCAAGATATCGGAAGGCATCCGGGGGAAGTGGTGGCTCCAAGGGATGATGGGCGGGATGAAGGCGGGCTACGATTGCATCAAGGCTTTCTCGGAGACGGACTTTACGGAAGATCTCAAAAAGTTCGACGTGCCCACTCTCATCCTTCATGGTGACGATGACCAGATCGTGCCGATCGGCGCGTCCGCTCTGATGTCCGCGAAGATTGTGAAGAACGCAACACTGAAAGTGTATCCAGGCTTTCCGCACGGGATGCCCACAACCAATCCGGATCAGATCAATGCCGACCTGCTGGCGTTCATCCAGCGTGGCCAGCAAATGGCAGCTTAACCGGCTAGTAGCCCGGCCTTCGTCGCGGAGGCCGGGCAACATTCCCATGGGGAAGGAGTATAGTAGCTGCGCCGGGCGCGTATTTTTCTCCAAGTTGATGAAAGCCGCGACTCTAACCTTGCCTCAAGAAGTTCATAAGCGCCCTCTTCGGGTTGGCCAGGTTCGAACACCCGAGCCGAAGCCGGGTCAGGTTCTTCTGCGGGTGCGTGTGTGTGGAGTTTGCCGCACCGATTTGCATATCGTCGAAGGCGACTTGCCACCCTGTCGCCCCGGAATCATCCCCGGACATCAGATTGTCGGCGAGATAATGGCCGGGGCCACGAACGACCTTCCCATCGGCACCCGCGTCGGCGTTTCCTGGATGGGAGGAACCGACGGCACCTGCCGCTATTGCCGGCTGGGCCTGGAAAACCTCTGCGATTCCCCTACCTTTACCGGTTACACGGTCGACGGCGGCTACGCCGAATTTGCCGTGGCTCGCTCCGATTTCGTTTTTCGCCTTCCCGATCAACTCGACGATTTGCGCGCCGCCCCGCTGTTGTGCGCCGGCATTATCGGTTTTCGCAGCCTTCGTGTAGCCGGCGTCAAGCCCGGAGACCGTGTCGGCCTGTTCGGGTTTGGGGCTTCCGCCCATCTGGCAATCGCAGTCTTACGCGCCTGGAATTGCGAGGTCTACGTTTCGACGCGAGGAGTGACTCATCGCCAACTGGCAACATCGCTAGGTGCGGCTTGGGTGGGAGGCGAGACGGACAAGCCGCCCGCGGAACTAGACTGCGCCGTGACTTTCGCTCCCAGCGGCGATGTCGTGGTGGCAGCTCTCGCCAGCCTGAGGAAAGGAGGAGTGGTTGCCATCAACGCTATTCATTTAGACCGGATTCCCCAGTTCGACTATGACCGCCTCCTCTGGGGCGAACGCCAGCTTCGCAGTGTCGCCAACATGACCCGCGCTGACGCCCGAGACTTTCTCCAGGTCGCAAGCGAAATCGGTCTGAGGCCAAAAGTGACTGCATTCCCACTCGACCAGGCCAATGAAGCTTTGATCGCGGTGAAAGAGGATTCCATCGACGGAGCCGCCGTAATAGTCCTGTGACCGGGGAGAAGGCAACTCCCACCAAAAACTGCTGCAATCCGCCACAAAACGTGACTCAAACAGACTTAGGAGTGCTAAAATCAGTCCCTGGCAGAGAGTACTGAGGAACTGCCTTTGACAGCTTCCCTCCAAACCCCGTTTGACACGGTCGAGAACGCCCATGATTACGTGCGTCTGTTGGGCGAGGCAATCGCTGAAGCTAAAAGCGAAATTGAAGCCGATCTCGCTGTAGCCGCAAAGGCCAAGTCGGAACGCCGGTTACAGGCCCTGCAAATTGTGCAATTCAAGCTGGATAAGCTGGAACAGCATCTGAAAACCAGCAGCCGCCTGCTCAACGACCTCCGCAGTTTGCGACGGCTTCTGCTGGAGGAACGGTTCGGACCTACTGCCGTCCCTCTCGAAAAGGATTCCGAGGAAGAGATTCCGAGCGACATTTCCGCGGATTAGGCAATTCCGGCTCACGCCCTCAATTTTTCGGCAAACTTTTTTTCCAACTTCGCCAGCTTCGGCGAAATCACGAACATGCAATAAGGCTGGCGTGAATTGTCGTTGTAGTAATTCTGGTGGTAGCTTTCGGCCGCGTGGAATTCCTCGGCCGGCTCGACCGCGGTCACAATCGGATCGGGAAACACTTTCGCCGCCGTCATCTCCGCAATCACATCCTCCGCAATCCGCTGCTGCTCTTCATCGGTGTAGAAGATGACGGAACGATATTGCTCGCCCGCGTCATTTCCTTGCCGATTCAGCGTCGTCGGATCGTGCACCGTGAAGAACACGTCCAGTAGCTCGCGATAGTTGATCTGATCGGGATCGAAAGTGACGCGCACTACTTCCACATGCCCGGTATCACCGCCGCACACCTGGCGATAGGTCGCTTGGTCGGCGCGTCCGCCCATGTAACCAGACTCGACGTGGCTTACGCCCGTCAGACGTTGGAAAACTGCTTCAATACACCAGAAGCATCCGCCGCCGAAAACTGCTGTTTGCTCTTTTGCCATGGTGGTTGGATGCGCGGGAGTGAAGAAAGTTCCCAGTTCTCGGTTCTCAGTTCTCAGTCTTTGCGCTTAGCTTTTTCTGAGGACTGAGAACTGAGAACTCTCATACAGATACCGTGAACGAAGTTTCCGTCCGCGTAACTGGCCGGTAGAGCGTATCGCGCTCGATCGGCTCGCGCCCGGCTTCTTTGATCAAGCGCACCAGGTCATTCCGCCGCAGACCCTGAGGAGTGGTCGCCCCCGCATCGTGATAGATCTTTTCTTCGACGACGGTACCGTCAATATCGTCGGCCCCGAAGCGCAGAGAAATCTGCGCAATCTTCAGCGTCATCATCTGCCAATAGGACTTGATATGCGCGAAGTTATCGAGCACCAGGCGGCTGACCGCAATCTGCTTGATGTCGTCCATGCCGGTGGTCGTGAAAAGATGCTGCAGCAGCGTGTTCGCAGGATGAAAGGCCAGCGGAATAAACGTCTGGAAGCCTCCGGTTTCATCCTGCAGGGCGCGCAATTTGAGCAGATGATCGACGCGGTCTTCGTCGTTTTCGATGTGTCCGTAGAGCATGGTGGCGTTCGATTTCAGCCCCATCTGGTGGGCCATCCGCGCCGTATCGAGCCATTGATCGCCATCGATCTTGTGGTCGCAGATAATGTGCCGCACCCGGTCGGCAAAAATCTCGGCGCCGCCACCCGGCAGTGACTCCACGCCCGCTTCTTTCATTTTTGCGAGGGTCTCGCGGATGGTCAACTTAGCCCGCTTGGCCAGATACGCGACTTCCACCATGGTGAAAGCCTTCATGTGGACTTGCGGAAAGCGCTCTTTCAATCCGGAAACCAGGTCGAGAAAATACTGGAACGGCAAATCGGGATGCAGCCCGCCCACGATATGAAACTCGGTAATCGCCTCGGTGTAGCCGGAAGCGGCTATCTGAAAGGCTTCTTCGAGCGCCATGGTGTAAGCGCCCGGAGTATCTTTCTTGCGTCCAAAAGCGCACAGCCGGCAAGCCGCCACGCAGACATTCGTCGGATTAATATGACGGTTGACGTTGAAATAAGCCTTGTCGCCGTGCATCCGTTCCCGCACCCAATTGGCCAGCCACCCCACAGCGAGGATGTCGCCCGTTCCGTAAAGGGCAAGCGCATCAGCCTCGTTCAGGCGCTCTCCAGCGAGAACTTTATCTTTGACCGGAAACAGGCGCGGGTCATCAGTCTGAAATGGGTGCGCGTTCGGCATCTCTTCAATAATAACCCAGCCTTTGCAAGGGATCACAAAGGTTTGTGACGCCCGCACAACGCCGTGTAGAGACGGGGCTTGCCGCGTCTCTAGAGCCGGATAATCCGGTCGGCAGCCACAAACAGAAAAAACACCACCGAGATCACCCCATTCATGGTGAAAAACGCGGCGTTCAGTTTGCTCAGGTCATCATGCCGGATCAGCGTGTGCTCGTAAAGCAACAACGCCGCCACGGCAACCACCCCCGCAACCGCCAGCTTACCCAAACCGAAAGTGACGACCAGCGTAACCAGCAGTCCAATCATCACGATGTGAAACAAGCGGGCAATCACGAGTGCATTCCGAATTCCGAGATGCCGCGGCATCGAGTGCAAATCATGCCCGTGGTCGTAGTCATGATCCTGGCAGGCGTAGATCACGTCGAATCCGCCAACCCAAAATGTAACCGCCGCCGTCAGCAGCAGAATCCGCGGATCGAGCGACCCGCGAACTGCGATCCACGCGGCCGCCGGGGCAATACCGAGCGCAAATCCGAGAAAAAGGTGCGACCACCGCGTAAACCGCTTGGTGTAGGAATAGAGAAGGATCACAGCCAATGCCACCGGCGAAAGCATCAGCGACAGGCGGTTCAACTGGGAAGCAGCGAGAATGAAAATTCCACACGAGACCACAACGAAGGCGCTGACAAACGACGGCGTCAGCAGTCCGACCGGCAGAGCGCGAGTTGCTGTGCGGGGATTGGCGGCGTCAATCGAAGCGTCGGCCAGGCGATTGAAGGCCATCGCGGCCGAGCGCGCCGAGACCATGGCGACGACAATCCACGCCAGTTGCCGCCAAGCCGGCAAACCTCCGGCAGCCAGCATGGCTCCGCAAAGCGCAAACGGGAGCGCGAAGATCGAGTGCTCCCACTTGATCATCTCCAGTGTAATCTTCAGATTTCGAAGGAAAGCCACAGCACAATTGTAAAGCAGTGAACAGCGGAGATCAGTTGATAGTGAATAGTGGATAGTGAATCGCAGATTGTGACCCATAAGGCAAACTCCGCTTCTCTATTCACTATCCACTATTCACTACTCACCGTTCCTTCCACCAACGGCACAAAGCGGCAGCCTTCCAGAATATTTACCTCTGGCTCTCCATCGACTTTGCGGATCAACTGCAATTCCTGGCTGTAGGGCGGGCCGACCGGCACCATCAGGCGTCCGCCCTCGCGCAACTGATCAAACAGCGCTGGCGGCATCTCAGCGGTTGCGGCGGAAACAAGAATGGCATCGAACGGCGCGTACTTTGGCCAACCTTGGCTGCCATCGCCAACTCTGATCTTCACATTGCGATACTTCAGCCGCCGCAACACACTTTCCGCCGAGGCCGCCAGCGGCGCGTGGCGCTCCACCGAATACACCTCAGCCGCGAGCAACGCAAGCAATGCCGTCACATAGCCGGAACCGGTGCCGATTTCGAGCACACGATCGGTAGGCTGAAGCGCAAGGTGCTCGAGCATCGCAGCCACGATGTAAGGCTGCGAGATGGTTTGTCCCTCACCGATGGGCAGCGGGTGATCTTCGTAGGCCTCCTGCCGCAAAGACTCGGGGACAAACTCATGCCGCGGTACCCTGCGCATGGCCTCGAGCACGCGAAGGTCGCGGATTCCACGCTCGGCGAGCTGGGTGCGGACCATCTCTTCGCGCTGTTGCTGCCAGGAATCGCGTTGAGTGGGAACGGTCATGTTTTTTCTGGTTGCGGACAAGTATTTGTTGCCTCAGTACGGCCCAATGATTCCGCCAATGTTGCGAGCAGCCGGCGCCTCGGGCCACGCCTTTTTTTCCTGCGCTTCGATCATGTCGAGATACTTATAGGCCGATCCCGTATTGAAGAGCACAACCTTGTTTTCGGCGCTGAAGAAGCCGCTGGCAAGCAGCTTCCGGTAGGCGACGAGCGATGCCGCTCCCTCCGGCGCGGCGAACAAGCCTTCTACGCTAGCCCAGTGCCGCATCGCCGCAAGAATTTCCTCGTCGGTCGCCTCCACCGCGGTCCCGTGACTTTTCTTCAGAATGTCAAGAATCAGGTAGTCGCCATACGCTTTGGGCACACGCAGTCCAGCGGCAAAGGTCGCGGCGCCAACCCACATTTCCGAAGTGCTCTTCCCTGCTTCCAACGCAGTCACAATCGGTGCGCAGCCTGCCGCCTGCACGGTAATCATTTTCGGACGCTCGCGCCCAATCCAGCCCAGTTCCTCCATTTCATCGAAGGCCTTCCACATGCCGATCATGCCCACGCCGCCGCCGGTCGGATAGATGATGCCTTGCGGGAGTTTCCAGCCGAGCTGTTCGGCGACCTCGTAGCCCATGGTCTTCTTGCCTTCGACGCGGAACGGTTCTTTGAGCGTCGAAACATCGAACCAGCCTTCTTTCTCCTTGCGCTCGGCCACCATGCGGCCACAGTCGCTGATCAGGCCATCCACCAGCGTGACGTGAGCGCCGTAGTAATCGCACTCCATGCGATTCGCCATGGGCACATCTTTCGGCATGAAGATGTAGGCTTCAAGGTCCGCCGCAGCCGCATACGCCGCCAGCGCGCCACCAGCGTTTCCAGCGGAAGGCGCGGCCAATTTTTTCAATCCGTAATGTCGGGCCATGGTCACCGCAGCCGACATGCCGCGCGCTTTGAACGATCCGGTTGGATTCAGCCCTTCGTCCTTGATGTAGACGCTCTCATGCTCACGACTGGCGAGCATGGGTGTGAATCCTTCGCCGAGCGTGACGGGCGTGGCATCGGGGAGAACTTCGGCGTAACGCCACATGCTGGCCACGCGCCCTGATAAATCTTCGCGCCGCAACTTCCCTTGCAGGCTGGCAAGATCGTAGCGGACGTAAAGCACGCCGCCGTCTTTAGGGCAAATATTCTGCGGATGGTCGGCGGAGAGATGCTCTCCGCAACGGGTGCATTCAAGGTAGGAAATTCGCATCGAGGGAAGGATAGCACTTTGGCTGCGGTCTCTCGTCCGTTAGCGCCAGGTTTGATCTAATGCGGTTGTCAGCAAATGACACTTTTGGTAGCCTCCTGACGCGGGAGACTAAGCCTATGAAATGGTTAAGCCTTGCATTGGTCTTGTTGGCCTGGTTGTTGATGGCTTGGGGGTCGCCGAGCGCCGCCGAAGATCAGGCGTCTTCAGCTAGGGTTCAGCGTGGCAAGTACCTTGTGGTCGAAGTGGCCCATTGCGGGGACTGCCACACTCCTATGAACGATGCGGGTGAACCGATCACTGAGAAGTGGATGCAAGGCACCACGCTCGTGTTCAAGCCCACAGTGACCATGCCCTGGGCCGACGCTTCCCCCAACATCGCGGGACTGCCGGGTTGGAGCACCCTGGACGCCGTCAGCTTCTTCATGACTGGCAAATACAAGGGCCAGGAACCGAAGCCGCCGATGCCTGTCTATCACTTGACCCGCCGCGACGCCGAGGCGGTAGTTGCCTATCTCAAGTCGCTGGTGCCTATGAAGTAAGAACAACCCCTCATGCAGATACGCGTTTTAGAAACTCTTTTGCCCGCCGAAACCAAGGCCGCTCCCGCCGCCGCAGGTAGCCGGGCATGGTGGGTTTCTTATCGAGCACCTTCTGCGCCCATTCGCGAGCTTCGGCGTTGCGTCCCTCGGAAGCCAGCAAATCCGCAAGGTTCAAGTAAGTTTCCGACAGCGTCGACGTGACCGTTACCTGCCGGAACAGCCTCTCGGCTTTTTCTCTTTGTCCTGTTTGCGCGTAAGCATGGGCCAGCAATCCCGCGGCGCGCCCGAAATCGTAGTCGGGGTCTTTCCCGACCACTCTTTCCAGATCGGGCAGCGCGGCCGCGCTGTCGCCTAAAAGAATGGCGCAAACCCCGCGCCGGTAAAACGGGTCCGGAGTATCCGCCCGCGCGGCAATGGCTCTGTCGAACGCCACTCGCGCCAACTGGAGCTTGCCGTCGTCCATGTAAAGGTCGCCGAGTTCTTCATAGTTCCCCGCCGACGGATTGTCGTGAATCGCAGCTTCCAGTTCGTGAATGCGCTTGCGCCGCGGAAAAACTCTGAACGATTGTCCCAGCAATCCAATGTCGGGTAATGCCTCGACGAGAAGATAGATGATCGCGCCGAGTGGGCCAAGAAACAGGATGATGAAAATCCAGTAGTTGTCCGGCCGCCGCCGGATGAAGTGGACGATCGCCAATGCCTGCAGGATGATGCCCCACGGAAATAGAAAACCTAGAAATCCCATGCCAGTTTAAGTCCTAGCGTGAGATTACACATTTGTGGAAGATGGAGAAAGTGGCTGCCGAGTAGCAAGGAGCCAAAATGCCGACGGAGAACGATCAGAAGCAGGACGACGAGCGGCAAATTCTGGCCCTGCACGAAGCCGGAGACCGGGCGCTGATGACCGCCGATCTCGCCGTGCTGGCGCGCATTTTCGCCGACGCAGGAAACTGGAGGCGGAACGATGTAGAGAGTCCAGCGCGGAAGCTGAATCATTCCGGCCAGAGCGAGGCCGCCGTCTTGCTCAATATCTGTTCTCGCATCGCTGCGCTGATGGGCAGCGCCTTGAATTCCTCCAGATTCTGCCCGACATCGGGAACACCTGGGCCGGGCCAGTCGGTGCCAAAGAGCGTTTTGTGGGCGATCTCATCCAGCCGCGGGAAAAACTTCAGCAGAGTTTTGGGAGGAATGCCGCTGCAGTCGAGATAGACGTTGGGGTGGCGACGGATGAGAAAAAACGCCGTGTCCATCCACAGCGGACGCCCGCCGTGGGCCAGCAGAATCTTGAGCTTGGGGAAATCGACCGCGACATCGTCAACGTAGATCGGGTCTCCGTACTTATTGCGCGCCCCGGGGAAAATCGATGTTCCCGTATGGAACATGACCGGGATTTCGTTGGCCTCGGCAGCCCGGTAAATGATTTCGAGTTCCTTCACTCCGTGCAGATAATCGTTCGGGAACAACAACTGATGCGGTGGGTGGATCTTGATCATGCGCAGGCCGAGGCGCAGGATGTGCTCGACATCGGCCATGATGTTGGTGGTGTGCCGAGGGTGCAGGCTGCCACAGGAGATCAGACGCTTGGGATCGTACTTCGTGTAGTCGGCAACAAACTGATTGACCTCGGGCGTAAAGCCGATCACTTCCGGCGCTACGTAGTTGATGAGCGCTGCACGGTCAACGCCGCAACGGTCCAGATATTTCAGGAAGGCTTTAGGTGAGCGGCAATATTCGGCGATCTCGTCAAAATTGGCGCGCTTGCGCTTCATCAGTTCCAGCGCCTGCGGCTTGAACAGTTCGATGGGATCGATGTGGATGTGGCAATCAGTGATCAAGAACGGCTCCTGGCTTCTAGCTCCTGGCTGCTGGCAAGCACGATCTTGTTCGCTAGGAGCCAGTAGCTAGCAGCCCGAAGCTGCGTTCAGTACAACGGCACTTTCGGATCCACCGTCCGCGCCCAACCGTCGATTCCGCCACGCATGGATTGAACTTTTTCGTATCCCTGCTGGCGAAGCCAATTCGTGACCGACAGCGAACGTACGCCATGATGACACATGACAACGATGTGATCGTCGGGGTCGAGTTCCTGGTGAGCACGCATCGGAATGTCCCCCATCGGAATGTGTTTTGCCCCTTCGATGTGGGACGCTTCGTATTCCCAGGGGTCGCGAACATCGAGCAGGGTGAATGTTTCTCCACCCTGCTGAAGGGCCTTGACCTGGCTGGGGGAAATTTCGAAGTCCATAGTTTAAGATCTCAGGTCTTAGGTGTCAGGTCCCAGGAAAAACCAAGCTATCCGCAGCGCTATTTCGCGCCGTTCCCTCGCAACTCGGGCGCACTTCGCAGCGTAGTCAAACTCACCAGCCCAGCTAGCGCCCAAAGAGCGCCGGTTACGATCCTAGCGATGCGCACATCGGTGGGCGGAACGCTGCTCCACAGCGTCAATCCGCAGCCGGCGAGAAAATTAATGACCAACAGACCGAAAAACATGCGCTCGCGCAGGCAGCGCGTATCGAACGCCAGGCCGGCCAGCAATACGATCCACACGATGTAGGTGGCGGTGGTCCAGAGGTCGTGCGGCCATTCATACTCGTTCTTCGTGACGTGGCCAAACGAAATCCACGCGAAGTAAGCGCAGCCGAGAAAGCCAGCCAGGCCCCACAATGGCGTGCGGCACATCAGGTGTCCGGAACTGGAGGGCTTTGGCTCCGTCTTAGCCTTCGCGTTTTCTATTTGCCGGTCCATTTCGGTGCGCGTTTTTCGAGGAAAGCAATGATACCCTCGCACGCGTCTCTGGTCGAGATGAGTTCATCGAGGTAAATCTTCTCGGCCTGCGCCAGCCCTTTGTCAAAGTGAATCGCATCCCAGGCATAGATGGCTTTCTTGGCGTGAGCGAGTGCGGCCGGACTCAGAACACGGAGTTCTGCCAACGTCTCCTCGACCACCGATTCGAGTTCTTCAGCGGCCACCGATCGGTTCGCCAAGCCCATGGCCGCGGCTTCGTCACCCGAGAACTGGCGTCCGGTAAGGATAAGTTCAGCAGCGCGCTTCTGGCCGACTAAGGCGGGCAGAGCGACGGTCGCGACCGGAGGGTAGCAACCCAGCTTGATTTCAGGAAATCCCCAGGCGGCATCGCGCGCGGTGTAAACCATATCGCAGATGGAAACGAGTTCCGCACCTCCGCCGAGGCAGGCGCCGCGAACCACGGCAATCGTGACTTTGCGCGAGGCTACGATGGCACGGATTACCGAGTGAAAATTCGTTAGCATTTCTTGGATTTGGTCGGGGAGGTGGGCTTTGATGTCTACGCATGCAGAGAAAGCGCGCGGATCGCCTTCGAGGAGGATCGTCGAGATGTCCAAGTGGGGTTCGATTTCCCCGAGCGCCTGCTGCAACTCTCGCATCATCGGGAGATCGATGACGTTAAGAGGCGGGTTAGTCAGCTTCACGCGGGCGATGGGCGCTACAACATTGACTTGCACTCGACTTGTGGCAGCCGTAGTCACTTCAGTGCTTTTGTTGGAGCCGTGCAGGACGGGCGACAGCCTGCCCTGAGCTTGCCGAAGGGGCGCCCGTCTCTCCGCTTTCTAGATGTTAATCGCCGACTTGCGCGGCTCGCCAATGGTGGACAGCGGATCGCGCGCTCCCTCTTTTTCCTTGATCCACTTCTTTTCGTTGCGGATGATGTCGAGCAGCAACTCTTTATCCTTCGCACTTGGCAGATTCTCTTCACAGTGCTGCTGGTAAGTACGATCGTCCAACGGTTCTCCGGTCTCGCAGTGATATTTCTCTCCTGCCCATCGTCCGATGTTGCGGTTGAAGTGCATGTCGGGCGTGTAGAACTTTTTCTCGCCTGGCGCCAGGAACGTGTTCAGGCGTTCGACCAATCCCGCAACTTCCTGCCGATAGAGGTGGCGGTTGTAATCGTTCAGGTCGTCGAGATCGGCGGCCTTATCGTTTTGCAGTTCATCGTAGCGGCCCTTGATTCCCCAGACGTAGGCCCAGTGCGCCGAAGAAGAATGATCGGTGCCGAAAAGGTCCAAGGAGCTTGAGATCCACTTGTTCAGGTATTTCTGCAAAAGCCGCTGCGGGATCACGCCGGCTTCGACCACGCGGCGTAGTCCATCGTGGCCGGTTCCCATATGGAAGGCCTCTTCGCGCAGCATGTAAGAAGTTGAGCGTCCGAGCGGGGCGAACGATGAATACTTCAGCATCTGCAGCTGGAACTTGCCGTCGCGGTCAACAAAGTCGGTGTAGGTAAAGAAGTCGAGCCAGTTATCGACGTCGACGTTGAAGGTACCGAGCAATCGTTTGTTCTCGAACGCCCGGCGTTCGAGCATTTTCTGGGCTTCCACCTTGCCGGAGGACCCGAAGAAGTCGATGAGCAACGCGCACATCTGCCATCCGTGGCGCATTTCCTCGATCATGACGCGAGTTATCGCTCGGCGATCCCATTCCGTGGGCGCGGTTGCAAACAGGTTGCGCTGCTGCTCCACGCTGGCAAATTCGGTGTCGCCCTGATAGACGATCATGTTCATGAGCGCGTCGCGCATCTGCTGCGTGGGCACCTGGCGCAGGTTTTCCCACTTGTTGCGGCCTTTGTAGGATCCGAACTGAATCTCCTCAGTCTCGATCGCCCCATAGAGGGTATCGAAGTGGAAGGCCTCGACGTCGTCCTTGTTGACGCCAACTTCTTTGCGCCACTCGTTGAACAGGCCGACCCAATCGCTGAAATTTCCGATTTTCGCTACTTTGCCTGGCATAAGACCTCAGGGTTATGCCCACGTCGCTATTGGCTCTGGATGGCACGGCTGAAGCCATGCCCCTGCCGTTCATAACAAGACTGAGCCTTTACTTCGCGGTAAACGTTGCCGGTCGCTTCTCCACATAAGCGGCCAGCCCTTCTTTAGCGTCGTCGCTCTGAAAGAGGATCTGTTGGTTCTCGCGCTCGACGGCCAAAGCCGATTCCATCGGAATCTCCCACCCCGTCTGCACGGCCCGTTTGATGCGTCCCACGGCCTTTGCGGCTTTGTTCGGCGGCGTGAACTGGCGCGCATACTCCATGATGTTCTCCATGAAGCCATCGCGCTCGAAAATATCGTTCACAATACCGAACTCCTGCGCCTCTTCGAATGAGAAGGTGTTGCCGGTGATCATCAGCTCGATGGCCTTGCTCTTTCCTACCAGGCGCGACAGGCGCTGGGTTCCGCCGGTGCCAGGGAGCACGCCGAGATTGACCTCGGGCAGGCCGATCTTCCCCGCGTCTTTGCGGGCGATGCGGAGGTCGGCAGCCATAGCGATCTCCAGTCCTCCGCCGACGCAGTGGCCATTGATGGCAGCAATCACGAGCTTCGGCGTGTGCTCCAGTCGCAGCAGCGTTTCGTTGGCGTGCAGGCAGAAATAGTACTTAAACGTCGGATCGACCGACGCCAGCATCTTGATGTTGGCGCCAGCGGAGAAAAACTTGTCGCCTGCACCGGTGAGCACGATCACGTGGACATCGTTATCCATGCGCGCCTTGAGGATGGCCTCGTCGAGCTGGCGGTTCATTTCGTAGGTGTAGGTATTCGCCGGAGGGTCGTTCAACTCGATCACGGCCACGCCGGCGTCGGTGCGATAGTTGATGAGCTGTTTGGTGGTTTCGCCGGTGGCCGGCTGCGTAGTGGTCGCCATAATTTGCTCCTTACTCATTTTGCGTTAGCTTCTTCGTTCAGCAGAAATCCCTCAGCTCTTGATTCCGGCCATCAACTTCTCGATCTCGGCTTTCTGCTCGCCAGTGAGCGGCAGGAAGGGCAGGCGCGACGGGCCTCCATAATAGCCGTTGAGGTCCATAGCGTACTTCACGCCGGGGACGCCGAGTTCGCTGACTACGCGCTGGGCAGCTTGCCTGACGCGCTCTTGCTTTTCGCGGGCTAGCGCCTTGTCTCCGTCTTTCAGCGCAGCATAAATCTCATAACATGCTCCAGGTGCTGGGCAGGCGAAGGCGAGAATGGCGCCGACCGCGCCCAGTCCGAGCGAGGGTTCGAGTTGGTGGGCGGCGCCTACCATGACCTGGAAGCCGACTTCTTTCTGGCGGGTCTTCAGTTTTCCTATTGCGGTAATCGCCGAGGATGAAGGCTTTGTGGCGCTGCCTTCGCCTTCGTGGACAGGCGAGGACGCCCGCCGCTCCACCGCTTCGCCCGCAAGCGAGGTCACGCTTACCAATTCCCTGTTCTGTTTTTCGCTTTCGGCGGTCGCGGCCTTGATCATGCGGGGAGTCACGGCCTCGAATGTCTCGGTTACGGTGGCCTGTCTTTTTATTTGGCGCGTGCCTTCGACCATCGCCTTCACCTTGTCGAGGTTGCCGCTTGATTCCTTGATGGCAGCAATGTTGGGATGTCCGGCGAGTTCGATCACGACTTCGGCGGGGATGTCGTAGCCGGTGGCCTGCGGGAAGTTGTAGATGATGATGGGCAGTGCGGATCGGTCGGCAACCGTACGATAGAAAGCGAGCAGGTTCGCCGGGAGCATCTGCTTCTTGTAATAGTGCGGAGTTCGCACCATGGCGGCGTCATACCCAAGCCCGGCGGCATACTCAGTAAGCCGCAGAGTTTCATTTGCCGACTCGATACCCGTGCCGGCGATCATGACTTTGTTGGGCGCGGCGGCTGCGAGCGCGGCTTTCAACACGTCGCGGCGCTCCTGATCGGAGAGCAAGATGGCCTCGCCGGTTGAGCCCTGGACGACGATGCCCGCGACCGGCGCGCGCGAGTAGCGCTCGACGTTCGATTCGATCTTCTTGTAATAGACCTCGCCATCGGGATAGAAAGCCGTCGTAATCGGCGGAAAGATTCCTGATAGAAGCATGATGACCCCGTTCCTGATATGCCTAAAGGTTACTGCCGCACCGAACCAGCTGTCATCCCTGATTCGACATGCCTGGATCGACATTCCTAGTGCAACAACTTCGTAATGAAAACCAGAAAAAAGATAGATGCATCAACGATGATTATGGCAGATCCGATCCAGATGAGCGCAATCGCCCGCACTTGATCCAGGGGAGGCGCGGAAATGCCGATCGCATTGTGAAGATAGCCGAGCATGTCACTCACGCGTTCCACCGGCACCACTCGACCGCCAATACCCAGTCCCAGAACCAGCATGAGGACATGAAATAAACCGATGCTAACCATCCCTCTCTCCGGCGCCAAACCAGGCCAATCGTAGCATCATTCGCAGGCGGGTTCTTTGCTGTTTGGGTCGACTTCGTGGCGATACTGGTCTTCGGTCCCAACGAAGAAGCGGACAAACGGCGTCGAAGTCGGCTCATCAACCATGGTCTCAATTTGCCAGATCATGCCGCCTTTGCAAACGCCGGCGTTGGAGAGTGGAGTGCGGCGGTCGCCTGAGTAGTAGAAGAAATCGTCTTTGCCGTGGCCGGACATTGGAGCAGAAGAAGTTTTCAGCGTTCCATGTTCATCCAGCTTAAGCAGAAGGCGGCCGTCTTCCATGGGCAATGGCGGCGCGTCTTTCTGGCGAAAATCGATCCGCGCCCAGCCGATGTATCCGGCTGGAATCAGGAAACGCTCGGGCGGGCGGCGGTGGAAAACGAGGTCGAATGCGGCCGGGCCGAGGACAACGGCGGCGATGAAGAGGGGAAGGCCGAGGACTGCGATGAGGACAAACCAGACTTTGTTCATGCAAGGCCAGCCATGCAACGTTACTTGGTAGCGACTCTCTCCGCATGCAGCGCCTGCAAAGCTTGCACGCGTACTTCTCCGCGCTGCAAGGCGGCGATGCCTTCGGCGGCGGCTCGGGCAGCGGAAAGCGTGGTAATGGTCGTGATGTGGCCACTGACGGCGGCGCGGCGAATCGCTTTCTCGTCGAAGTAGGGGTCGGGCCCATGCGGCGTGTTAATGATCAACTGGATGCGATCGGCTTTGATCAAGTCAACCGCATTGGGGCGGCCCTCCTTGACCTTATAGACGCGTTCGACCGTCAAGCCGGCTTCTTCCAGGACGTCGGCCGTGCCATGCGTGGCTACCAGTTTGAATCCCATGTCGACGAAACGGCGTGCCACCGCGAATACCTGCGGCTTGTCGTGATCGGTGACGCTGACGAAAACCGTGCCTTCGGTCGGCAATTTCTGACCGGCGGCGATTTGGGCTTTGGCGAAGGCTTCCCCGAAATTGTCGGCGATGCCCATGACTTCTCCGGTGGAGCGCATTTCGGGGCCTAAGACTGTGTCGACGCCGGGAAATTTCGACCAGGGAAAGACCGGCGATTTCACGTGGAAGCAGCGGCCCGTATCCAAGTCGGTGCCGCGTTCGACGTACTCGGGAAGGAATTCGCGCAGCTTGCGGCCCGTCATGAGGCGCGCGGCGATCTTGGCCATCGGCACTCCGGTCGCTTTGGAAACAAAGGGCACGGTGCGCGAGGCGCGGGGATTGACTTCGAGAACATAGACTTTGCCGTTCTCATCCGCGGCGCCTGAACGGGCGGAGACGCCCGTCCCTCCATTCGATCCGCGCGGAATCGCAAACTGCACGTTCATCAGGCCGATCACTTTGAGGGCGCGCGCCAGTTTGAAGGTATAGTCGCGCATGCGCTTGAGCAGCGGCTCGGGAATGTCAACCGCGGGCAGCACGCAGGAAGAATCGCCGGAGTGAATGCCGGCTTCCTCGATGTGCTGCATGATGCCGCCGATCACCACGTCCTCGCCATCGGAGAGCGCGTCCACGTCAACTTCAATCGCGTCTTCCAGAAATTTATCGATGAGGATGGGGCGGTCCTGAGAATATTCGACCGCCTGCTTCATGTACTGCTGAATCGTGTCTTCGTCGTAGGCGATGACCATGGCCCGCCCTCCGAGAACATAGGAAGGACGGACGAGCACCGGGAATCCGATTTTCTTCGCCGCCTTGACCGCCTCTTCAACCGAAGCGACCATGGCGCCGGGAGCTTGCGGGATATCGAGTTCCTCTAACAGTTTGCCAAAGCGCTTGCGGTCTTCGGCCAGGTCGATGCATTCGGGCGTGGTGCCGATGATGTTGACGCCCGCGGCTTTGAGCGGCAGCGAAAGATTCAGCGGCGTTTGTCCGCCAAACTGCACGATCACGCCGACGGGCGCGCCTCCGGAAGCTTCGTGTTCGCAAACGGCAAACACATCTTCGAGCGTGAGCGGCTCGAAGTAGAGGCGGTCGCTGGTGTCGTAATCGGTTGAGACCGTCTCCGGATTGCAGTTGATCATGATGGTCTCGTAGCCATCCTCGCGCAGCGCGTAACTGGCGTGGCAGCAGCAATAGTCAAATTCAATTCCCTGCCCGATGCGGTTGGGGCCGGAACCGAGAATGACGACTTTCTTCTTTGCGGTGGGCGCGGCCTCGTCTTCTTCTTCGTAGGTGGAATACAGATAAGGCGTGTAGCTTTCGAACTCTGCGGCGCAGGTATCGACGCGCTTGTAGACCGGCTTCAGGCCGTGCTTCTTGCGGAAGTGGCGAATTTGTTCCTGGCCGCCTTTGCCGTCGAGACGCCAGGTGCCCGCGAGGCGTCCATCGGAGAAGCCCATGCGCTTGGCTTCGCGCAGCACGTCGGTGGGGACCGATTCCATCGGATGCTTCTCCAGCTCCAGTTGCATGTCATTGATCTCTTTGAGTTGGTAGAGGAACCAGGGATCGATCGACGTCATCTTCGCGATCTGCTTGATCGGGTGTCCCTGGCGAATGGCGTACTGAACGTAGGTCAGGCGCTCGGGATGCGGCGTAACCAAGCGCTGCGTAAGAATCTTGGGCTCGATTTTTCCAGAGCCGACTCGCTTGCCGGTGTCGAGCGCGCGGATTCCCTTCTGCAAGGCTTCCTTGAAAGTACGCCCGATGGCCATCACTTCGCCGACCGATTTCATCTGCGGTCCGAGGGATTCGTCGGCGCCGGGAAACTTTTCGAACTGCCACTTCGGGATTTTTACGACTACGTAGTCGAGTGTGGGCTCGAAGCAGGCTGGAGTCTTGCGCGTGATGTCGTTGGGAATCTCGTCGAGCGTATAGCCGACGGCCAGCTTCGCGGCAATTTTCGCAATAGGAAAGCCAGTGGCTTTCGACGCGAGCGCGGATGACCGCGAGACACGCGGATTCATTTCAATTACGACCATGCGCCCGGTCGATGGATTGACGCCAAATTGAATGTTCGATCCCCCGGTCTCAACGCCGATTTCGCGAATCACAGCAATCGAAGCGTCGCGCATCTTCTGGTACTCGCGGTCGGTGAGCGTTTGCGCAGGTGCGACGGTGATGGAGTCGCCGGTGTGCACACCCATGGGGTCGAAATTTTCAATGGAGCAGATGATGATGACGTTGTCTTTGGTGTCGCGCATCACCTCAAGCTCGTACTCTTTCCAGCCGAGAACCGACTCTTCGATCAGGCACTCATGCACGGGCGAGAGGTCGAGGCCGCGGGCGAGGACTTCCATCAACTCTTCGCGGTTGTAGGCGATGCCGCCGCCGGTGCCGCCGAGCGTGAACGAGGGGCGAATGATCACGGGGAAGCCGATCTTGCCGGCGAACTCGATGCCGTCTTTCAGGTTGTTGACGAGCGCCGATTTGGGCACGTCGAGCCCGATGCGCTGCATGGCGTCTTTGAAGAACAGACGGTCTTCGGCCTTCTTGATGGCGTTGATCTGCGCGCCGATCAGGGTGACGTTGTACTTGTCGAGCACGCCGCCGTCGGCGAGTTCGATGGCGAGGTTGAGCGCGGTCTGTCCGCCAACCGTGGGCAGAATGGCAAAACCCGCGCTCGGCGACATCTCCCGCTCGACGCGAATGATCTCTTCGAGATATTCGCGCGTCAGGGGCTCAATGTAAGTGCGGTCTGCCGATTCGGGATCGGTCATGATGGTGGCCGGGTTCGAGTTGGCCAGCACGACTTCAAAACCCTCCGACTTGAGCGCCTTACAGGCTTGCGTGCCGGAGTAGTCGAACTCGGCCGACTGTCCGATGACGATGGGGCCGGAGCCGAGGATTAGGATTTTCGAGATGTCAGTTCGTTTAGGCATTATGCGGTTTTGGCTTTACTTTGGAGGGTTGCGGTTTTGGTCTTGCATTCAAGCGGAGTGCCGTCGGTCTTGCTTTGAAGCGGAGCAGATTCGGTCTTGCGTTGAACGGGCGCGGTTTTATCCCCGCTATTTGTTTCAACATGATTTGAGATTTTGTTTTGAAAGGGCACGCCTTCCAGGCGTGCCGCAACGGGCCCACCTAAGACTTGGGGCTTTAGCCCCTGAGGGACAGCGTCCAGTTCAAATCCGGCATCCGCGGACGAATATGGAAATTCATCGGGACGCTCGCAGAAACGTTCCTTGACCGGATTGTTGTGAATATAGGACACATGCACCGCCGCCCAATCATTCGCGTCTCGAATGCGATGGTCCTGAAAACCCTTCTGCCAAACCTCCATGTTCGAGCCCAATTCCTTTTTTGCTCGATAAGAGAAGCCGCCCTTGATGAATTGGACAGCTTTTTCGAGACTCGTCTGCGGAGTAATGAGTGCGTGAAAATGGTCGGGCATGATAACGAATTCATGCAGGAGATAAGCGGTGCCTCGGTAGTGATAAAGCGTGTCGATCAAAAGTTTCGCCCAGCAATCGGCCTGAAAGAGAGCGCGACGTTCCCAGGTGGACGAGGTGACCATGTAGGTCTGGGCATTGTTCGTCGCATGTTCTCGTTGGGGCTTCATTGGTGCTCCTAGCAGTCCCTCAGCGGCTAAAGCCGCGTCTTTATTGGAGCCAGTTACGGCACGCCTGGAAGGCGTGCCCTTTCAAAGCTCTCACCGCCTGCACTCCTCCATCATCTTCACAAAATCCTTAAACAAGTAGTGAGAATCGTGCGGACCCGGCGCCGCCTCCGGGTGGTACTGCACCGTGAACAGCGGCAGATTCCGGTGGCGCATGCCTTCGAGGGTCTGGTCGTTCAGATCCACGTGCGTCAGTTCGACTTCGCTTTGCGGCAGCGAATCGGGATCGACGGCGAAGTTATGGTTATGCGCAGTGATCTCGATCTTGCCGCTGGCTAGCTGCTTCACCGGATGATTCCCGCCGTGGTGGCCGAATTTCAGTTTGAAGGTTTTGCCTCCGAGCGCAATGCCGGTGAGTTGATGTCCCAGACAGATTCCGAAAATCGGTTGGCGTCCCATCAGGCGCCTAATATTGTCGACCGCGTACGTGCAGGGCTCGGGATCGCCCGGGCCGTTCGACAGGAAGACTCCGTCGGGCTTCAGGGCCAACACGTTTTCGGCCGTGGTTTGTGCCGGGACAACCGTCACTTTGCAGCCTTCTCCGCGCAGTTTGCGCAGGATGTTCTGCTTGATACCGAAATCGTAGGCGACTACGTGGAAGCGCGACGGCTCGTCTTTGACTCCGACAATTTCGTCGGGCAAGTGCGAACGCTCGCCTGTTTCCCACACGTAGGTGTGCTTGGTCGAGACGACCTTGGCCAGATCCTGGCCGTCCATTTTCGGAACGGTGCGCGCCTTGGCTACTAGTTTGTCCGTGTCTTCTTCCAGGGTCGAGATCACGCCGCGCATCACGCCGCAGGTGCGCAGGTGGCGAACCAGCGCCCGTGTGTCAATTTCGGCGAGTACGGGGATTTTGAACTGCTCCATGAACTCGTCGGTAACCTGCTGCGAGCGCCAGTTGGAACTGACTTTCGAGAACTCGCGCACGATCAGCCCCTCGATGTACGGACGCACCGCCTCGTTGTCTTCGGGGTTCGTGCCGTAGTTTCCGATTTCAGGGTTGGTCAGGACGACAATCTGCCCGGCGTAAGAAGGGTCTGTGAAAATTTCCTGGTAGCCGGTTATGGAAGTATTAAAAACGACTTCGCCGGAGCACTCGCCTTTAGCGCCGTAGCCTTTGCCTCGGAAGACTGTGCCGTCTTCGAGCGCAAGGATCGCTTGCATTGGAACTCCTGGGAGTGGATTTTGTAGATTCTAGCAGTTGAACAGATTTGAAGAAAGGTCTTAGGTGTCAGGTCTTAGGTCTTAGGAAAATCGTCTACTGTCGCGGTTTTCAGATTTTCCTGAGACCTGACACCCAAGACCTGAGACCTCGCCTTACCGCAGCCTTCCCAGCTTTTCCATCGGCCAATATCCGAAGACGGCCTTGCCGTAGATGTAGCGTTCGTTCACGGGACCGAAGTCGCGGCTGTCGTTGGACATGGTGCGATGGTCGCCGAGGACGAAGAAGCTATGTGGTGGAACCACGACTTCGCTATAGGAGCGGGCGTCGGCGTAATCGCTGGGAATGTAGTCTTCGTCGAGGGCTTCGCCGTTCACGAAGACCTGTCCGTTCTCGATGCGGATGCGGTCGCCGGCAACTCCAATGACGCGCTTGATGTAGCTTTTCGACGTGTCCCGCGGATAGCGGAAGACCACGATATCTCCACGCTCGATGGGCTCCCAGCGATAGACGAATTTGTTGACGAAGATCCGCTCCTGGTCTTCGAGGCCGGGCATCATGCTGGTGCCTTCGACCTTCACCGGCTGATAGAGAAAGATAATGATGAAAGCGGAGATGGCGAGCGAGACCAGCAGATCTCTTACCCAAACCGCCAGCACAGGCAACGGGTGCGCGCTTGCTTCTTTCGTAGCCGCCAAGGCCGGCGGCTGAGGGCTCCCCACGTCAGGCATCGTGCCCCTTATTTTATACGCAAGCGGGTCCGAGGTGCGAGAGGGGTGAGGTCAGAGGTGAGAGGTCAGATTGCGGAGGTAAACCCGATTTTGCCTTTCACTTCTGCAATCCGACTTCTTACCTCTGACCTTGCGAAAGCGCTCCGTTCGCCGTACAACTAGACTTCCTATGACCGACTACTCAATTTTCCCGAAGATCAACGCGACGCTCAATGGATCGAGCGCGGTGCTGCTGGTCACCGGACGTGTGCTCATCGCACGCGGCAAGATGGCGGCGCATCGCGCGGTGATGCTGACTGCTCTTGCAACTTCCTCTCTGTTCCTGGTTTCGTATCTTTACTACCACTATCACGTGGGTTCGGTGCATTTCCGCGGCACGGGGTGGACTCGGCCGCTCTATTTCAGCATCCTGATCTCGCACACTACCCTGGCCTTGGTTATCGTGCCCATGGTGATCATTACGCTCACCCGCGCCTTGCGCGAGCAATTTGACCGGCATCGGGCTATTGCGCGCTGGACGTTTCCACTCTGGCTCTACGTCTCGGTGACGGGCGTGGTCGTCTACCTGATGCTGTATCAGATCTTTGTGTAGAAACGCGGCAAATCGCGTCTTTTGGGGTACATCGGCTTCCTTCGGCGCCCGGCGGATTCGTCACAAATTCCTTGTACGTGCGACACCGACTCGGGGTCGCCCAATTCTGCTATAGTGAGCATCTCGAAGGAGCCCGCAGTCATGAAAAGCGTAAACAAAGTCATCCTGATTGGAAACCTTGGCAAGGACCCCGAAGTGAAGTACACGCCGCAGGGCACACCGGTCGCAAAAATCACTTTGGCCACCAACGAGCGCTTTAAGGGCAAAGACGGCAACTGGCAGGATCGCACCGAGTGGCACAACGTGGTGCTCTGGCAGCGGCTGGCGGAGATTGCCGGCGAGTATCTGAAAAAGGGCGGCAAAGTTTACATCGAAGGCCGCCTGCAGACCCGCTCCTGGGACGACAAGCAGACCGGCCAGAAGAAGTACATGACGGAAGTCGTGGCCAACGATCTAGTTCTGCTCGGCGGACGCGGCGAAGGTGGCGCCGAACACGCGGGCAGCACGCGCGGAGTTGCGACCTCCTCAAGTGGGAACAACTTCGACCAGAGCGTGCCCGAACCGGAGCACGCGCCAGCCGGAGCTTCTCCGATTACGGATGAAGACATTCCGTTTTAGCGGAGACTCTCATGATAGACAGCCCTATGCTTGCAGACCGAAATTGCGTTCCCTGCCGCGGTGGTGTTCCGCCGTTGAAGGGAGGCAAACTTGCGGAGTTTCACCGTCAATTGGCGGAGCCCGCGCAGTGGAACGTGGTCAATGAGCATCATCTCGTACGCACCTACAAGTTTCCCGATTTCCGATCCGCCCTGGCTTTCGTGAACCGGGTCGGCGAACTGGCCGAGGAGCAGGGCCATCATCCCGACATCCTGCTGGGATGGGGCAAGGTTGAGATCACGACTTGGACGCACGCCGTGGATGGGCTGACCGAGTCGGATTTCATTTTGGCTGCGAAGATCGACCAGCTAGCGTGACCCCGGCGGGACGGGCGAGGACGCCCGTCACTCCACCGGATACACCTCCGGCGCATTCCGCTGCACCGCCAACCCCCACAGCGCCGCCGGAATCAGCATCAACAGGCCTGCTACGCTGGCTACGTTCCGCGCAGCGAAGCCCCAATCCACAAAGCGTCCGGCTAGATACGCGCCCGCGGCAATCGTAAGCGTGTAGAGGCCGAGGTCGGCGGCGAACACGCGCCCGCGAAACTTGTCGTCGCTTTCCATCTGCAGGAGCGTCGTCGAGAACACCCAGATGATCGAACTTCCAAAGTGCGCCAACGCCACGCACAAGCACGCCTGCCAGAGATGGCCTGAAATTCCCAGTAGAGCATAGCCGGCAGCGGCCGCGAGATATCCCCAGAAGATGCCGACTTCCAAGCGACGTCTCCAGTGCCCTGCCCACGAAGCGGTCAAGAACGGCCCGAGGAGCGCGCCCAGACCGCGGGCTCCGAGCAGCAGACTCATACCGAGAAAGGCGCCGCGTTCGGGCGCCATGCCGCGCCAGCGGATGGCGAATTCATTTTGCCCCATCACCGTGAATAACACCCAGCCTGGTCCGATGATCAGGTTCCCGAATTTCACAAGAATGGTCGAGCGCAAACGAACTTGCGACCGCACGTAGCGGATGCCCGCCAGGATCGGCGAGAAATCGATCAATTCTCGCGCCACGAAGGGATGTCCGCCTTCGGCATGGGGCTCAGGGAAGCGCATTCCCCAAATCAACGCGGCGGAAACTGCGAACGACAGCGCATTCAGCAAGAACACCGCATCGCGGCCAAGCAGCGCCGCGACCACTCCTCCCAAAGTCGCGCCCACCATAAGATTCACGCTCCAGGTGGTCGAAGACAGTGTGTTCGCCACTACGACGTCTTCGCGCTTCACCAGGTTCGGAACCACGGCATTGCGCGCCGGCTCAAAGAAAGCGGCCAGCAAGGTTTCCGCCACCAGCAGCGGATAGACGAGCCACACCATATCTTTCGTGCGGATCAGCAGCATGCAGAGCACAATCAACATGCGTCCGAGATCGGCCGCAATCATGACGTGCTTGCGCCGCAGCCGGTCGTTCACCACGCCCGCGGTTGGACCGATCACCGCTTGCGGCAGAACTTGCAGCACCAGCGCCAGCGCCACCGATCCGGCGCGTCCGGTGAGTTGCAGCAGCAGGTTGTAGATGGCCAGGGTGTAGACCCAGTCGCCGAGTTCGCTGACCACTTGCGCGCTCCACAAGCGGCGGAAATTCTGGTTGCCGCCCAGCAGGCGCGCGTACGACGCAAACGATACCGGGCTAACTTCCAGTTCAGGAGCAGGTTCCATACGGGCGTTGGCTGTCGGTTACTCTTGCGAATGCTTTCGGTTCGCAACCAGTCCCAGGAAGTATTGGTGTATGCGGCGGTCGTCACTTAATTCTGGATGAAAAGTTGCCGCCAGCGTCTTGCCCTTGCGAACCATCACCGGATCCTTGCCTTCCGTTGCGAGCACTTCGATGCCCTTGCCCACGCGCTCGATCTTCGGCGCGCGGATGAAGACCATCTCGATGGGCTCGTTAAGGAATCGGCCTTCGCGGATGGAACTGTCGATCTGGCGGCCGTAGGCGTTGCGGCGCACAGTGATGTCGAGTGCTGCGAGGCCCGCCTGCTTCGGATTCTCCACTTCCTTGGCGAGCAGGATGCATCCCGCACAGGTGCCAAAGGTCGGCTTCGCGCGCACGAAGTCCTTCAGCTTCGCAAGCCCGTCTTCGCTGAGCAGTTTGAGAAATGTCCCCGACTCGCCGCCGGGGATGATGAGGCCGTCGATTTCGCTAAGTTGCTCCGGCTTTTTGACGAGCACAACTTCCGCGCCCAACTCTTCGAGCCGGCGGCGATGCGCGTCGAAATCGCCCTGGAGGGCTAGAACACCGATTTTCATTTCAGTCGGTCGTCGTTGGTCGTTCGTCGTTGGCCAAAAACGCTCCGAGCCGATTTTATACGACGGCTCGTGCTGATTCTTGTTGGCAGTGGATGCAAAGCTTACAGCAGACGTTCCAAGTCTCGGGCGCCGTGTACGTGGCGAGAACATCCCCCTCAGGCCGAAGCGGGACTTGAGTGGACCACCGGCGCGGATTCCTCTTTTGGAGCGTCTACCTTCGTGGGATTGCGAATCGCTAAGGCGAAGCGAATATTGAGTTTACGCAGGTTGCGTCTGGAGGACGTTGCCAGTGGGTACTGGACGCTATCTGCGAAATAGTCGAGTGGCCTAATCAGCCATTACGGTTCGACTCCGTCGTCCTCCGCACGGCACTCGACATTAGTAACAGTTGTAATCATGGGCACCGATGCTATAATAGCTGTGTTTCGCAGATAGCGTACCGACAGGCAATTTTGCCGAGCCCCGCCTGACTAGCGGGGCTTTTGATTTGTGTGGGGTGCCAGGTTTCGAAAACCGCGAAACATGGGGCACCCGCGTTTTCACATAAAGTGAAGGAGCAGCCTGATCTCGCTGTTAACCAGATCCCGGACGTAGGTCGCCATCCAGGACCCGGCCTCGTCCGCAAAATGCGACTCGCTAAAACGGTTCCGTGCCTTGTCGACGCCGTATGCAGTGTGGCCGACTAAGTTGAGAATTTCGTCTGGATAGTTCTTAATTGTTTTTTTCAAATAGTCTCGAACACTTCGCGACAAGCCGATAATTTCCTTTGGATACGAATCCGTGGGCACTTTTGCGCGTAAGAAAGCACCTAAGAACCCCTCCAAGCAGGTATATGAAAGTGTGACTGCCCGCTCATATCCGGCCACTTGAATGGCCGCATCAATTTCGGTGAGATAGGCGTTCAGACGGTCCGAATTCCATGCTTCCGCAGGGATGGATGCCGTCGGGGCGAGAGTGCCACCGCCTAGCGCCTTTCGGATCTCAGAAACAGATTCCGCATTACCGTCGACTCGCTCCAATTCGTCCAGTAGTGCACTAACAGCCCTCACCCGCGAGCCTTCTTCAAGCTCCTTGAGAATATCCTTGAAAAAATCACGTCGGGTGGTGCTTTTCTCCTCCCGTCGACGCCCGTCGATATATTCGTTGTAGTCCGGCAGCTCGGCGTTAAAGTCCTGCATCACCCGGATGAACCGCGAACCCGAGAAGTATGAGTCACCTGGCGTGTCGAGAAGTGTCTGCAGTTGTCTATATACCGGGGTCCATTTAATCATCTGGCTGCCTAAATTCCACGAGTCGGAACCACTGTCTTTAATGATACGGCATAGCAACAAGAGGCTGGCCCACCTCCCCAGCACCACGACATCTGTAGACAGTAAGGTCTAAACTCAACTACATGGAACGCGCATCATTTGAGCCCCCACTATCAGACGATCAGCTCAAAGAACTGGGTCGGCTGGTCGTCAATTGCGGCTTCGTAGAGTTCCTCTTGGGAATGCACGCTGGAATGCTCTTGGATATTCCACATTTTGCACGACTACATTTAGTAAACCCTTTGTCGACACGTCGGAAGATCGACATTCTTACGGGTGGGTTGGACAAGATCCCGAAGGCCACAACTCGATCGCTGGTGGAAAAAGGCTGCAAACTCGCTAGTCCTACGATCCCCGAACGTAACCTCCTGCTTCACGGAATCTGGGGATTCGACAGTGATAAGCCGGACAGCAAGGCCGTAGTGGGTTCGACGAAAGGCACTGCAGACCGTCTGTATCCTGAAAATATTACGAAGACCGCCGATGTACTGGCCGTCGCGTCGAGAAATTTGTTTGACGCGTTAGTCGTGGATGGAGGAGGGATACGCGGAGAAACGCAGGAGCGCCTCGTTGTCAAACTTTGAACGTAACAATCCGATTAGTCGACTGACCGGATCGGTGTCGGCGTGTGGCCCCGCCTCTCGCCTCTAGCCCATTATTGAGGTTTGTCTACCATCCCCGCGTCTGCAGCATCTGCGATTCATCGAGCGACGACACCGCCAACCCCTTCATAGCTTCTGCCAGATTCTCGCTGACTTCAAGTAATACTTTAGGGTCTTTGAAGTGCGTTGCCGCCTGCACTATCGCCTTAGCGCGCTTCTCGGCTTCCGCGGGGTCGGCGAATTCGGTCGAGTTTTTCATGAAGATGCCGGAGCCTACGAATACCGCCTCGGCTCCCAGTTGCATCACTAGCGATGCATCGGCTGGAGTCGCAATTCCTCCCGCCGAAAAATTGGGCACGGGCAGCTTGCCGTCTCGCGCTACCATCTTCACCAGTTCGTAGGGCGCGCCGTGTTCTTTGGCTTTGGCGTAGAGTTCTTCTTCGCCGAGCACGGTGAGGATCTTCATCTCCATCACGATTTGGCGAATGTGGCGGACGGCGTGCACCACGTCTCCAGTGCCAGCCTCGCCCTTGGTGCGAATCATGGCCGCGCCTTCGGCGATGCGGCGTAAAGCCTCGCCCAGGTTGCGAGCTCCGCACACGAACGGAACGGTGAAGGCATGTTTGTCGACGTGATGCGCTTCGTCAGCGGGCGTTAGAACTTCGGACTCGTCAATGTAATCGACGCCCAGCTCCTGCAGGATCTGCGCCTCGGCAAAATGGCCGATGCGGCACTTCGCCATGACCGGAATATCGACGGCACCCATGATTTCGCGGATCACTTTCGGCGAAGCCATACGCGCCACTCCACCTTCGGCGCGAATCTGCGCCGGAACACGTTCGAGGGCCATTACGGCAACCGCGCCCGACCGCTCGGCGATCTCCGCCTGTTTCGCCGTGGTCACGTCCATGATGACGCCGCCTTTGAGCATTTCGGCGAGGCCGGTCTTCAGGCGTAGGCTGGTGTTGTGTCCGTTGTTTTGCGACATAGGGATACTCTCTTTCTGGACTCATTTTACAGCCCGTTCATGATTCGCGGTACCCCCAGGCCCACGGCTTGCGCCGTGGGCTGCATTCTTGCGCCGCTTCGCGGCTCAGCGGTCTACAAATTTCGCGAACATGCGGTGCGGATCGATGGCGATGAACAGCCCCCGACTGCGTGCCAGCACTTCCCCCTTTTCGTTCAGGATCTCGGCCATGTTGACGTGCTTTCGGCCCTTCACTTTCACCTCGCGCGATTCCACGCGGAGGGGATGGTTCAAGGGCACAGGCTTCAGATAGTTCACGGTAATCTCGGACGTCAGCGCCACCACATGGCGGAGTTTGTTTACCTTGCCCATGGCCTCGTCGAGGATGGTTGCGATAATGCCGCCGTGGCAGTGTCCGGGAGGACCGGTGTAGCGTTTGCCCAGGCGGAAACGGCAGACGAAGCAGTCGCGCTCCTCGTCATAGGTGAAGCGCAGTTTCATGCTGTCGGGATTGTCCTTGCCGCAGGCGAAGCAGTAGTTCCTCTGCAGCTTTATATAGCGCGTGTCGTGTCCAGCTTCGTGCTTTTTGCCAGCCATCGAAAGATTCTATCGCGAGCGCGGCGCCGGATTGGGTATCATGGCACGCCGATGGAGGTCCCCAATGTCCGCCGCCAGAGTTGAAGCGGTGAGGAAGAAGGCATATGAGCTGGAACGAGTAGGCGCCATGGTAGTATAATAGTAGTATGAAGGAGAAGACGTCTATCACACTATCACGCGACCTTCTGACCGGGATCGACCGTCTAGCCGGTTCCCATGGTTCACGCTCCGCATTCATCGAGCGCGTGTTGCGGCGCTATTTGCGGGAGCAGGCGCGGGCGCAGGCTAATGCCCGTGACTTGGAGCGGATCAATCGGGCAGCCGAGCGCCTGAACTCCGAGGTTGCCGACGTGCTCGACTATCAGGCGGCCGAGGACTGACCGCGCCTCCGGAGAAAGAGGAACGAGCGTGAAGCGCGGTGACCTATACCGGGTTCACAAGCCGCACGGCGACCCGAAGGCTTATCGAGTCTTTGTCATTGTGAGCCGACAAGTGCTCATCGACTCTCGCTTCTCCACTGTGATCTGCGCTCCCGTCTTCAGCGCCGGCGAGGGGCTCTCGACCCAGGTCGACGTCGGGCCGGCAGAGGGACTCAAACATCCCAGTTGGGTCATGTGTGACAATCTGGTCAGTCTGCGAAAAGCCGACCTCACGCAATACATCGGTTCACTAGCCAAACCGAAGATTGCGGAACTCAACGTTGCGCTGAAGATGGCCTTGGACTTGGCCTAGACAGCTAAAGGACGGGCGAGGCGCCCGTCCCTCCACAAACCTCCTAGTCGTAGTATTCCAACCCCAGATGTGTAATCAGTTCTTCGCCCTTCAGGTGGCGCAGGGTGTTCTTCAGCTTCATGAGCTGGATGAACAGATCGTGCTCGGGATACAGGCCCGGGGCGGTCATCGGCGACTTGAAGTAGAAGCTCAGCCATTCCTGAATGCCCAGGCGGCGGAGTTCCGGCGTGCGCTGCGCTAGATCGAGGAAGAGCACGAGATCGAGCACGATGGGCGCGGCCAGAATCGAATCGCGGCAGAGGAAGTCCACTTTGATTTGCATCGGATAGCCTAGCCATCCGAAGATATCGATGTTGTCCCACCCTTCTTTGTTGTCGCCGCGGGGCGGGTAATAGTTGATGCGGACTTTGTGGAAAATATTGCCATAGAGTTCGGGATACAAACCGGGCTGCAGAATGTGCTCGAGCGCTCCGAGCTTGGATTCTTCCTTGGTCTTGAACGAGCCCGGATCATCGAGCACTTCGCCGTCGCGATTGCCGAGGATATTGGTGGAATACCATCCGCTCAGGCCGAGCAGGCGCGCCTTGAAGGCGGGAGCGAGCACGGTCTTCATCAAAGTCTGGCCGGTCTTGAAATCCTTGCCGCAGATCGGCAGCTCGCGCTCATGGGCCAGCTCGTGCATCGCCGGTATGTCCACGGTCAAGTTCGGCGCGCCGTTGGCGAAGGGCACGGCCTCCATGAGCGAGGCATAGGCATAGACCATTGAGGGCGCGATATTTTCGTCGTTCTCTCTCATCCCTTTTTCCAGTGCTTTCACGCTCTGGTGGGCGGCGCTCTGCTCAATGAAAGTCTCGGTCGAGGCGCACCAGATGGTAACCAGGCGGCTGGCTCCGCTCGACTTCCGGAAGTCGCGAATATCCTGGCGAAGCTGCTCGGCCAGTTCGAACTTGTTCTTCCCCTTCTTCACGTTCGGCCCGTCGATCTTCTTGACGTAGTTGTGGTCGAACACGGCTTTCATCGGCGTGATGGCACTCAGCCGTCCTTTCACTTTGTCGAGCAGGTCGCGCTCCAGCACGCCGGCGTTGCGGGCGGCGGCGTACATGTTGTCCTCAAAAATGTCCCAGCCGGTGAACACGAGATCATCGAGTCCGGCAAGAGGAACGAATTCCTTGATTTTGGGAGACCGGCCGTCGGTGCGCTTCCCCAAGCGGACAGTTCCCATTTGCGTCAGCGAGCCGATGGGGTGTGCGATGCCCTTGCGCACCGCTTCCACACCGGCAACAAAAGTTGTAGCCACCGCGCCCATGCCGGGGATCATCACGCCCACCTTGCCCTGGGCAGGCTCGATCACACGCTCGTGCCCGTCACTGCTGCGCTCTTTTCTTGAGGACCTCACTTCGACGGACTTCACCTCGACACTTGCTTTCTTCTTCACTGCTTTCACCTTCGCCATATTTGGACTGCTTCCTTGTAGGAACCGTGGGATGTATGCAAACTCACTATATTCTCGTATCTGGTGAGGTTCTTGCAAACGCGCGCGCCTGAATCACGCGGAAAGGCACCTCAATGGCGGCTATAAAGCATTGGGTGGTGTTCGCGCTAACCTGTCCTACTTCGCGTCGAGATCCAGGTTCTTGATTGGCAAGTCCCAATGTGCGTCGAGGATTTCAAATCGCCGCTGCTCTTCCTTCGCATACGTGGCTTGGTCAGGCCAAAGCTGCTTCTTCAGGGAATCTTCGTCAAAGGGCTCATTGGCGGCCGCGGAGTTTTTGAATACGATGGTCACGCGATAGTCCCAGCGGCCGTCTTCGGTGGTGTGGTAGCGCGGCTGGTCCATCCAGACCTTTAACATCCGGCCCATTTCCACCTGCTTTTTCAGCAGCGGATAGTGGTTCTTCTTGAACAGTTGTAGAAACTCGTCGGCGTGTCCCCACTTAGCCTTGTAGTAATACTCGATGACGAAGGGCTTGCCGGTTTCAGGCGCGGACTGGGCCGGGAGAGAGACTGGGAGCAACGTTAAGAACAAGAACAGGAATCTCAATTTCATGGATGGCCTCTGTGGAGAATGATTGTCGCACAAACCTTCGAAAGCAAGTCGGATGGCCCGGCGGGGACGCCCGGCACCACAGCAATCAGCGCGAATGCTAGAATTGTCTGTGCCCGCCGATTCCCTCCGCCTCATTGCCATTGACATTGACGGCACCCTGCTCAACCCCGAATTTCAGATTTCTGCAACCGATCTGGCGACTCTCCGACGCGTGCACGCCCAAGGCATCGAGGTCATCCTGGTCACGGGGCGGCGCCACACCTTTGCCCTACCCATCGCTCAGCAATTGGGATTTGATCTTTGGCTGATCAGTTCCAATGGCGCCGTCACCCGCTCGCTTACCGGCGAAACTTTCCACCGCGACCTGCTGCCTGAGGAGACCTGCCGCGAACTGCTGCGCGTCATGCAAGAATTTCGCAGCCAAACCGTTCTAACTTTTGACAATAACGGTCCCGGCGCGATCGTGATCGAGCGGCTCGACGAATTGGAGGCCAGCATCCAGCGCTGGCTGGAGAAAAACCGGCAGTACCTCCAGTTCGTGGTTCCTATGGAAAATGCGCTCACTACCGACCCGGTGCAGGCCATGTTCTGCGGCCCGGTCGCACAGATGCAGCGGGTGTTGCAAGTCCTGAGAGGTTGTGGCCTGCCGATCACCGTTTTGCGCACCGAGTATCCGGGACGCGATCTTTCGATTGTCGATGTGCTTAATGCCGGCTGTTCCAAGGGACACGCGCTGGAGCGCTGGGCCAATTACCGGCATGTTACCCGCGAAGAGGTCATGGCCATTGGTGATAACTACAACGACATTGAAATGCTTGCCTTTGCCGGCCACCCTTTTATCATGGGAAATGCATCGGAAGAATTGCGCAGCCGCGGCTGGACGCTGACCCGCTCGAATGCCGGGAACGGCGTGTCCGCCGCCATCGAGCACGTGCTGAACGGAAAAGCGCTAGTGCTGGCTGACAGCGGTCCGGTGATTGCGGGAGCAACGATCGTGAGCAGCTTGTAATGATTCGAAAGAGACGATCAACGACGGAGTGGGCTGCAGGAATTGTGGCGGAAGCGGCCGCGCTTTTCTGCGTCGCTGCCGTTGCCCTATGCGCTCAGCCCGCAACCGCGGCGGAGTTGGCGATCCTGCGCAACGGGTTTAGCATTCGCCACGAGCATCGACTGGTGATGGGAGCAACGACTCGCCTCTTTCTCGGCACCGACGATTCCAGCTTTACCGACGTACCCACTGAAGAAATCACCGGCTACGAAAAAGATATTCCTTTGCCGGCTGACGGGTCGCAAACCTCCGTTTCTTTCCAGGCGCAATCAGCGACAGCCGCGCCCGCTCTGCATCAAGTCGTCGATTCTGCCAGCGCCACTTATCATCTCGATCCCGACTTGGTGAACAGCGTGATCCACGCCGAAAGCGGATTCAACGCGCACGCCGTTTCCCCCAAAGGCGCTCGCGGACTCATGCAGTTGATGCCCGGCACTGCCAGCCAACTGGGCGTGAACGATGCCTTCGATCCGCAAGCCAACGTCACGGGCGGAAGCCGCTATCTGCGCGAGCTTCTGGAGCGCTACCACTTCGATCTGATCAAGGCGCTGGCCGCTTACAACGCTGGTCCCGAGAGCGTCGAGCAGTATCAGGGCGTGCCGCCATTTCGCGAAACCCGCGCCTACGTCGCCCACATCGTGCACGAGTACAACACTAAGAAGATCGCCCAGGAAAAAGAAGCGAGACAAAAACAGGCCACCGCTAAAGCGGCAAGCAAAAAAGCCCCGAGTCACACGCCATACGCTCCGAAATCCGCAGCCACCGCCGTTGTCGCCGAATCCGCGCATTGATCACCTGCTATCGACGGTCCTCACGTTGACCCTGCCTGCTTCCTCATTTACCTTCAAGTGGGGCTGTGCTCGCCACAGCTGCGCCTGTCTCCATAATCGGAATCGGAATTTATTTCATACCGCATGAACAAGAAAAAATACGTAGCGTACACGATTGTCTTCGTCGTACTGGCGGCGCTGGTCTATCTGCAGTTCCGCACCTGGCAGAACTTCGACTGGGCCCTGCTGTTTCGTCAATCGCATATCGCATGGCATCACATCGTGTATGGGGTGCTGTTCACTTACTTCGCCTACGTGCTCCGCGCGGTTAGATGGAAGATCTTTCTGCGGCCGGTGCGCAAAGAAGCATCGGTTCTCGGACTGATACCGCCGACGGTTATCGGATTTACAGGACTCGCCCTGCTTGGGCGCCCCGGGGAGTTGATTCGCCCCTACCTTATTGCGAAGCATCAGAATCTTAGTTTCGCTTCGCAAGTAGCCGTCTGGGCGGTAGAACGAATATTCGATTTCGGCGGCTTCGCGGTTCTACTGGTCTCAGCCATTTTCCTGCCGCCGTTCGATCTGCACAGGTTCACACAAAATGCCAAACCTGAAATCAGGCACTGGATTCATCTCACAGGATATTTCCTGATCGCGCTCGTGCTTGGCCTGCTATCTGCGGCTCTGTTGGTTTCACATCGTGGCGAGCGCATTGCCCGGTGGGTCGAGCAGCACTTCTCCCATCTTTCCGAAGGGATGGGGCATCGGATCGCGCATAAGATTCGGGAGTTCAGCGCTGGACTCAACACGATTCACGGGCCATTCGAATTCATCCAGTTGTCCGCCGTGTCGATAATGATGTGGGGCATCATCGCCTTGGCCTATGTGCAAGTAACCACCAGCTACGGCGCGGCAATGGAATCCTTACGCTCCACGAGGGTCCTGTTGCTTATGTTCTGCAGCATGCTGGGATCGATGGTGCAACTGCCTGGAGTGGGGGGTGGATCGCAGCTTGCCACGATCAGCGCGATGGATCACGTTTTTGGCATTGTTCCCAAAGAGCTGACCGTGAGCTGCGGCATCATGCTGTGGCTGGTGACTTTTGTCTCTGTCGTTCCCCTTGGACTGTTGCTCTCTCATCACGAACGCCTGTCGCTGCGCAAGCTTTCCGAAGAGACGGAGCAGGCCGAAGAAGCCGAGGAAGCAACCTGAGACCTGACACCTAACTGCTACAATTCGGTGTTGCTGTTATACCGAACGATTCGCCATGAAATGCCCCTTCTGCGGGTTTGAAAATGACAAGGTCGTGGATTCGCGCGAGAGCAAGGAAGCGGATTCCATCCGCCGCCGCCGCGAATGCCTGAAATGCGAAAAGCGCTTCACCACCTACGAGCGCATCGATGAAATTCCGTACATGGTGGTGAAGAAAGACGGGCGCCGCGAGCGCTTTGACCGCCAGAAAGTGCTGAACGGCCTGATGCGCGCCTGCGAAAAACGGCCCGTTCCCATCAGCAAGCTCGAGCAGATCGTCAATGAGGCCGAGACCTTCGTCATCGAGTCCGCCGAGCGCGAGCGCAAGACCAGCGAAATTGGCGAGCTGATCATGAACCGCCTGCGCCGCTATGACAAAGTCGCCTATGTAAGATTCGCCTCCGTCTATCTCGACTTCAAAGACGTGCAGGAGTTCATGGCCGAACTGAAAGACCTGCTCAAGGCCAAGGATGCCCCCGAACCCAAGGGCAAAGCCGGGTCGAAGAATTGAAAGCGCGCGAGCTCCACTCGCTGGACAGCCGAGGGCGGTTGTCCCTACGTTAATCAAGATTTATGGCACACAAAGTAACGCTTATCCCTGGCGACGGTATCGGTCCTGAAGTTATCCAAGCCACCGTTCGCATAGTTGAAACCACCGGCGTCAAATTCGAATGGGAGAGCTTCGCTGCCGGTGCCGAAGCCTTTGAGAAATACGGGGAATACATTCCCAAGGAACTCAGCGAATCCATCGAGCGCACCCGCGTCGGGCTGAAGGGCCCCGTAACCACGCCCATCGGCGGCGGCTTCTCGAGCATCAACGTCGAACTGCGCAAGCGCTTCGAGCTCTTCGCCAACTTCCGGCCCATTCGCAACCTGCCGCATATTCCCACTCGCTACCCGGGTGTGGACTTGATCATCGTCCGCGAGAACACCGAAGGACTGTACTCCGGCATCGAACACGAAGTTGTTCCCGGAGTGGTCGAGAGCCTGAAGATCATCACTGAGAAGGCTTCCACCCGCATTTCGCGTTTCGCCTTCGAGTATGCCCGCAAGAACCAGCGCAAGAAAATTCATAGCATCCACAAAGCCAACATCATGAAGTTGTCCGATGGATTATTTCTGCGCTGCTCGCGCAACGTCTCGAAGGAGTATCCCGAGATTTTTTACGGCGAGCACATTGTCGACAACACCTGCATGCAACTGGTGATGAACCCTTACCAGTACGACATGCTGCTGCTGGAGAATCTCTACGGCGACATTATTTCCGATCTGTGCGCCGGACTGGTCGGCGGTCTGGGCTTGGTGCCCGGCGCAAACTTCGGCCACGAGTGCGCCATCTTTGAGGCCGTCCACGGTTCCGCGCCCGATATAGCCGGAAAGAATATCGCCAATCCCACCGCCGTGTTGCGATCCGCCTTGCTCATGCTGCGCCATCTTGGCGAACACGATGCCGCCTGGAGGATCCGCAACGCCATCGACGAGGTCTACCGCGACCGCAGCAAACTTACGCGGGACGTGGGCGGTACCGCCGGCACCTCGGAATTTGCCGATGCCATTATCCAGGCGATGGAATCGCAAAGTGCCGTGGCTGGTGAACAACCGCAGGCACCAGTGCAAAAGTAGAGACGCGGCACGGTGCGGTGTTAGACTATTGCGTTTCGGGAATCGTGCCGGGTACCGTTACTCGCGCCGATTCGCTGGGGGCTGTCCTTGGGGACTAATCTGAACCGCATCGAAACTCCATATCATCGCGGACTGCATCGCTTCGCTGTCTTCACCGCCTGCGCCACTCTGGTGCTTATCGTCGCCGGAGCACTCGTGACCAGCAATGACGCCGGCTTATCCGTCCCGGATTGGCCGACCAGCTTCGGCTCCTTCTACAAAATGCCGCAAATGGTGGGCGGCATTAAATACGAACATAGCCATCGCATGGTGGCGGAATTCATCGGGCTGCTTACCATCATTCTGTCTATCTGGACCTGGCGAGTGGAAAAGCGCGGCTGGCTGCGCCTTCTGGGCCTGGGAGCGCTTACGACCGTGATCACGCAAGGCATCCTCGGCGGACTCACCGTCATATTCTTTCTACCCGCACCCATCTCCAGCGCGCACGCCGCCGTGGCGCAGACCTTCTTCTGCATCGCTGTCGCGATTGCCATGTTCACCGGCCGCCATTGGGTCGAGGAGCACCCGCACACCGAACCCGACCAGCGTCGCCCCACTCTGTTCACGCTGACTCTGCTCTCGATTTTTGTGCTTTATGTGCAACTGGTCCTGGGCGCGATGTTTCGCCACCATGGCATGAGTTGGTGGCCGCACGTCATCAACGCCGGCGTCGTGGCTTTCGTCCTCTCCTGGACCGCGGTTCGCGCCATCTCCGTTTACCACCATGTGGACGCCGTCCGCCGCCCGGCAATTGCCATGCTTGGCCTGATGGTCGCGCAGCTCTGCCTCGGCTTCCTCGCCTTCATCACCCGCGTCATGTGGGGACGAGACGCGGCGCAGCCCGAACTGCCCATGGTGATTTCGACCGTCGTTCACGTCGCCGTCGGAGCGCTCTTGCTGGCCACCACTGTCGTTCTGGCCATCCAGGTGTGGCGGCACGTGCCCGTCGCTTTCGAAGAGCGCGTTCCCGGCCAGGATCAGAAGGCCGTCGCGGCGTAAGTAAGGTTCCGTCTATTCGGACGCTGGACTGGAGGAGACGCGGCAAGCCGCGTCTCTGCCGGGAAATCCCGGATGATAATCCACGCTCTCCCGTCGTAGAATGGCTTGTGACTCCGAATTCATCTGCCATCGACTCGCCCGCGCCTACCCAGTCTGTCGAAAACACGGGTACGCCGATTATTGCCGTTCGCGACCTTGTCCATCGCTACCAGGATCGCACCGCGCTCAATGGCGTGTCGTTTGACGTTCGCCCTGCCGAGCTTTTTGGTCTGCTCGGTCCGAATGGCAGCGGTAAAACCACTCTTTTCCGGATTCTTTCCACGCTCATGGTTCCCACGTCAGGCAGCGCAACGATCGCCGGCTTCGACGCCGTTCGCCAGCCCGGAGCCGTGCGCCGCCACATTGGCGTCGTCTTCCAGGCTCAGAGCGTGGACCCCAAGCTAACCGCCTACGAAAATCTGTGGCATCAGGGACATCTCTACGGCCTGCGCGGCCCTGAACTGAAAGCTCGAATCAACGAGATTCTCACTCGCGTCGGATTGCTCGACCGCTCTGCCGATCGCGTAGAAACCTTTTCCGGAGGAATGCAGCGCCGCATCGAGCTCGCCAAGGGATTGCTTCACCATCCCGAGGTTCTGCTCCTCGACGAGCCCACGACTGGCCTCGACCCTGGCGCCCGGCGCGACCTCTGGCAATATCTCCAGATCCTGCGCGACCAGGAGCACGTCTCCGTTATCGTCACCACTCACCTTATGGAAGAAGCCGAACGTTGCGACCGCCTCGCCATTCTGAATGAAGGCAACCTGGTAGCGCTCGGCACGCCCGAAGCCCTGACCCGCGAGATCGGAGGCGACGTAATCCTGCTCGAAGCACGCGATCCGCAAACATTGGCCGGCCGCATTCGCAACAAATTTCACGTCGATGCTACCGTCATGGACAACCGGGTTCGCCTCGAAATTGAAAATGGACATCGCTTCGTCCCTGACGTGGTCGAAGCGTTTCCTGGAGAGATCCAGTCGCTAAGCGTAAGCAAGCCGACATTAGAAGACGTGTTCATCCATCGCACGGGTCACCGCTTCTGGAGCGAAGACGCAGAGCCAGCCCCAACAGGTAGCAAGCAGCAAGCCAGGCAAAAACCCTCCTAGAGTCGGCATGGGGCGGCCAAACTGGGGTAAAATGCCTCCGGCTTTTCGAGCCCAGGAGGTCCAGCGTGAAAATTCAACTTAGCGGGTTGACGCTCTTACTGCTCTCCCTTTCATTGTTTGCCGCCGCGCAAGGAAGTGGCACCCGTGCCGCCGCAAACACGTTTCAGCTAAGCAGTACCACTTTCACCAATGGCGCAACCCTGCCCCTGAGCATGATCAATAACAACATCGTCAACGGTTCCAACACCTGTTCGCTCGATGGAAGCCCCGGTGGAAATCAATCTCCCGAGCTCTCTTGGACCAGCGCTCCTCGGCGCACCGCAAGTTTCGTGGTGACTGCGTATGACACGACCGCTGCCTTTACGCACTGGGGGATGTACAACATCTCTGCCACGACGACGGGGCTTCCCGAAAACGCCGGAGTTGCCGGAAGCACGTACGGCCAGCAGATCCTCAACGACTTTTATGTCGGCGATGAATATGACGGTCCATGCCCGCCTGCGGGCTATCGGCCTTACGCCCACCACTGCGTGTTCACGGTCTATGCGCTCGATATCGTGCTGCAGTTGCCCGGATCGGCAAATTTTCCGGCGAACGCCGAGACTTTATATCAGGCGCTGATTAGAGCGGGAATAGCCGGACACATTTTGGCAAAGTCAAGTATCAGCGGCTTCTACTCGACCACGCCATAGTAAGAAGCGACTGAAACTGTCGCCACATTTCGCGGGAACTAGTGCGGCTGAGAACTGACAGCTCAGAGTCGATCCCTGCGACCCGGACTTGTAACGCTGCTAAACTAAGAACAATGGCGACGCAAACCGCGACCTTCCCCGCAAGCGCTCCAGCATCCGCCGGAGTTCTGCTGCCGGCCTTCACACTCTGGTGGCGCGAAATCGTACGCTTCTATCGGCAGCGGGCGCGGGTAGTCGGCGTCATCGCTTCTCCACTCTTGTTCTGGATCGTGATCGGCAGCGGCTTTGGAACCTCGTTTCGTTCTGGACAGGCCGCGGGCCAGCAGCACTATCTGAATTATTTCTATCCTGGCACGCTGGTGATGATTGTGCTCTTTACGGCGATTTTCACCATGATGTCGGTAATCGAGGATCGGAAGGAAGGATTCCTGCTGTCGGTGCTGGTAGCTCCGGTGCCGCGCGCGGCTATTGTTCTGGGAAAAGTGCTGGGCGGCACTACTCTCGCCACCATCCAGGGACTGATTTTTCTGGTTTTCGCGCCGCTGGTCGGCGTGCATATGACGCTGGCCTCGTTCGGGCTGATCGCTCTCACTGTGTTCCTGGTGTCGTTTGCCCTGACCGCTCTCGGTTTCGCCATTGCCTGGCCCATGGATTCGACACAAGCCTTTCATGCCATCATCAATTTATTTCTGATTCCGCTGTGGCTGCTTTCGGGAGCGCTCTTCCCTCTCTCCGGCGCTTCGGGATGGATTCGCTGGCTCATGTACGCGAATCCGCTGACCTACGGCGTCGAGGCGCTACGCACGCTGATGTATCCTGAAGCGCCCAGTGCATTCTCGCTGACGGCATCGATTTTGACGCTGGTGCTTTTTGCGCTATTCATGTTCGGATTGGCTTTCGCGCTGGCAAACCGGCGCACGACGAAGCCGGCAGCGTGACGCAATGTTTTCCTGCGCTGTCATCCCGAGCGAAGCGAGGGACCCCTACTCGCCCGAAAATGCGTGCCGGGAATAGGGGTCCCTCGCTTTGCTCGGGATGACAAATAAGTTTGGATTACACAATTACCCGATTACGAAATTACAAAATGCTTTTAGACATTCTTGCTCTAGCCGCGCACCGTGACGACGTGGAACAAACCTGCGGCGGAACTCTGCTCAAAATGGCCGAGCACGGATATCGCACCGGCATCCTCGACCTCACGCAAGGCGAAATGGGAACGCGCGGGACCGCCGAAGACCGCGAGCGCGAAGCGGCCGAGGCGGCGCGCATCCTGAAAGTTTCCTGGCGCCACGCGCTCGATATTCCCGACGGGCGAGTGGAAAATACCTGGGAGAATCGGTTAAAGGTCGTCCGCGTACTTCGCGAACAGCGGCCGCGAGTACTGATTCTTCCTTACTGGGAGGGACGACATCCGGATCACTACACGGCCTCTGTGCTTGGATATGAAGCGGCGTTTATATCGGGACTCACTAAGCTAGCTCTCAGCTCTCAGCTGTCAGCTGTCAGCGAACCCACCGGCGATTCGGCTGCGCCTCATCGGCCCTTCAAGATTATTTACGCCAGCCTTTACCGCGACGTGCGGCCTACGTTCGTTGTGGACGTCACCGACCAGTTTGAAACGCGCTTCGCTTCGCTGATGGCCTACAAATCTCAGTTCACCGACCAAGAGGCGGGCAGCGGAATCTTTCCCGCGCAAAAAGAGATTCGGGCGCGGGTGGAATCCATGGCGCGCTATTACGGCATGCTGGGCGGCGTCACCTATGCGGAGCCGTTCGTGCAGAAGGAAGTGGGGCTGGTAGAGGATGTGCTGGCGATTCCGGTGAAGTCGATCTGATCGAAACACACACGACTCGCTGCGCGCAGCCGCTAAACCCACGTCTCGAAAATCACGAGACAGTGGGGCACCGAAACCGGAGGGAAGACTCATGCCTCTCACAACACTCGACACCACAGCGGCGTTGGTCGTGATTGACCTGCAAAAAGGTATTGTCGGTATGCCGACCGTCCATCCTGCCGGAGGGATCATCGGCCGAGTTGCCGAGTTGGCGCGCGCTTTCCGCGAGCACGGGCTGCCGGTCGTTCTCGTCACCGTGGCGGGCAGGGCTCCGGGGCGCACCGAGGCCGGAGTCCCCAAGTTTTCGTTTCCAGCCGATTGGGCCGAACTGGTTCCTGAATTGCAAAAGCACCCCACTGATCACCTGGTCACCAAGCAACGATGGGGCGCATTCCTGGGCACAACTTTGGATGATTATTTGCGCCAGCGCGGCGTAACACAGATTTTCTTAACGGGCATATCGACGAGTATCGGCGTGGAATCGACGGCGCGCAGCGCCTACGATCTGGGCTATAACGTGGCGCTGGTCGTGGATGCGATGACGGACCGGGACGCTGACGCGCACCGTCATAGTGTCGAGAAGATTTTTCCCCGGCTCGGTGAGACCGACACGACCGCCAATGTGCTGAAGCTGCTGCCGGAGCTCCCGGCCCGGTGAAAACCTGAGCAATTGAGCAAGAGGTTCGATGCTACTTCTACATAAGTATCTCTTCCCCGCAATGTGGATTGGTTATTTTGCCTACTGGGGGGTGATGTCGAGGAAGGTTAAGGTAACCGAGCGCAGCGAGTCGGCGCCGTCGCGGCTTCTACGCATGGTTTCGATCGTTGGCGCGATGGCGCTTCTGTGGCTCCCACACGTTCCGCTTCCATGGCTGGAAAAACGATTTCTTCCGCTCAGCGCCTAGTGCTTTTGGATCGGTGCGGCGATCACGGCAGGAGGGCTACTCTTTTCTATCTGGGGGCGTCGTTACCTTGGGAGCAACTGGAGCCAGTCCGTCACGGTGAAGGAAGGCCACGAACTCATTACCAGTGGCCCTTACGCATTGGTTCGCCACCCTATTTATACCGGACTTCTGCTGGGATTTCTTGGTTCCGCAGTGGCCCTTGGCGAATGGCGCGGGCTACTGACGGTTGCCCTGGTTTTTGCCGTCCTGTGGCGCAAACTGCGGCTTGAGGAGAAATGGATGCGCGCGCACTTCGGTGAACCGTATGAAGCCTACTCTCGACAGGTGGGTGCGCTGTTGCCACATATCCTCTGACCGTGGCGTGCAGAGAGACGGCGGAGTGCCACTTACCAGATCCCCGGTATCAGGCGGTAGCGAACGCGGGCGGCGTACTCCGAATAGCCAGGGAGACTGCGTTGAAGTTCGCGGTCTTCCATCGCTGTCCGAAAAACCAGGACGCCTGCGAAAACCACCGAACCTGCCAAGCCGGCCCAGGAGCCAAGCAGTAACGCAGTCGCCGGCAAGTAGATCAGCATTGAGGCGTAGAGCGGATGGCGGACGATGGCGTAGGGTCCGGTAGAAACCACTCTGTGTCCGCGCTCGGTCTGGATGCGCACGACCGCCGTGAGAAATGGGTTCTCGCGAAAAACGCGGCCGATCATCCAGAATGACAAGACGATCAAGGCCGCGCCCACGTATTGCAGCCACACCGGCATGACGGACCAGCGGAAGCGGACTGCATCCAGGCCCATCAGGACGAGCCAGGCGCACCAGGCAACCATCATGAGCAGGATAAGGAATTTGTCCCAGAACGGCTGGCCTTTTTGCCACGGTGATTTGAGGCGCTCGGCCAGAAGCCCGGGATCGCGCCGCGCCAGCCAAGAGGTGATCGAGAAAGCTCCGGCGATAAACAGAATGAGATAGGCCCACGCGGCAGGCCAGCGGATGGTTCCCGCAGCGCCGAAGAGCAGGGCCACGAAAAAGAGGACTTCCGTTACGAGAGTGACGCAGACCTTGATGACCATAAGCGCCGCCTCCGCCATGCTAGACCAGTCCCTGAGGACGTGTCACGATGGGGAGAACCCCACCCACCTGCTGAAACCTGGACAGCTGTGATGTCTGTCACATCTTTTCAGTAAACAAAGATCATACTGGCCTCTCTGTAAGGAGGACGTAGATCATGATTCAAAAACTCGTATGGCTGACTCTTTTCGTGGGCCTTAGTTCAGGTTTGTTGTATGGCGCAGCGCAAATGGGGGACGAAAAGGCGTCGGCGACGCAGACCGTAACGGGGTGCCTCCAGAAGGGTGTCGAACCGGAAGGATTTTTTCTCATTAGCACGGACAATAAGCATTGGGAGCTTTACGCCAACCCAGGAGTCTCCCTTGCCGATCATGTGGGCCACACCATTGCTGTGACCGGCACTTTGGCGCACAGGTCGAAAGCACAAGAAGAAAAAAGCCAACCTTACGAACAAAAGGAAATCGGAGGAAGGCAACACGACGACTTGCAGGTAGCCAGCGTGAAGATGGTCAGCGCGAGTTGCAGCAAATAGGAGTTGACGCTCCAATCCAGGCGAACTTGACAACGGTGAAGGCCAACAATATGCTTCACACGACTTCCGGCGCTCCAGATCGGTGAGCACCTGAGCAGAACCTCGCAATGATTTGAGAAGGGAGAAGCCCCAATGAGACTCTATCAGCGAGCCGCACTCTGTACTTTGAGCCTGGCTTTTATACTTGTGTCCCCCATCAATCCATCACGAGTCCATGCAGCACAGGACTGTATTCAGGTAAAGCTTCGGAACACGTCGGTTTATCCTCACACCTATAGCATCAAAGTGGAAACCCGCTGCAGTTGCGTCGACGCCACAACCTGGACAACGGCCATCGAGGCGAACGGAGTGGCGCCCATACGCGTTTGCAGCAGCCATGCTCACACAAATCCTGAAGGCTACGGGGAGTTTTGGTACCACAGCGAAGATCAAAAGACCTGGACTCACGCGACACAACTGACTGACGGCCAAGAATACGCCATGTAGTCGTCTGATATTTTGGATTTTCCGGCACGGCGGGTGGGCTCCATCGACGAGCGAGAATGAGGATTCGACCTCCGACCGCGTAATGAAAACCCGCTTTTCGCTCCGCGATAGGACAGGTCACCCGCTCACCCTATGCAAACATTGAATGTTGGCGCAGGTCGGACGGACACAGAGTACAGAGCGGCTGAGGAGCAGCACCGCGCCGATCTTCGCGCCGACAGTCGAGAGGATGCGAACTTCTTCTTCTGGGCCGCGGGCCTGGCTGCGATCAGCAGCGGACTGTTTCCGGTGCGGCTGAATATTCTCGTCAACATCGGGGCGTTTGACCTCCTGAGATTTTATGGCAGGCCACTCGGTCCGCTCTATCTAGCTGTAGCCTACAGCGCGGTGGCGGCGTGGCTAGTTGTCCTATTAGGCCTGGGATTTGCCGGGCGCAGTGGCTATCGTTGGGCATTTCTGGTGGGCATGGTTCTGTATGGGGCGGACATGATCGCCCTCATCGCCACATTTTCATTGTGGGCGTTCGGGGTCCATGCTTTCTTCGTGTTCAAGTGGTTCCAAGGACAACGAGCGCTCAAGGATCTCAACGAAGCGGGCGGCTCGGTTCTTGAAGTTTGATTGTGATCTCGATATGTTCTGAGTGCGCTAACACCTACTCATTCGCGAAGAACGCGAATGAATGGGGCGCTCGGCTTCCCCGAAATTTCCGCCGTATAATGTTCAGTTCCCTCGCATAGGAGATTTCATCATGGCTACTCTTACTGAGCCCGTTACGCATACCCGCATCGAATCTGACAGCATGGGCAAGATCGAAGTTCCGGCGAATGTTTACTGGGGAGCGCAGACGCAGCGCTCGCTGCTGCATTTCAATATTGGGCGCGACACCATGCCTCCGGAGCTGATTCGGGCGTTTGGCACGCTGAAGAAGGCTTGCGCGCTGGTGAATCAGGATTTGGGGAAGCTTCCGGCTGACAAAGCCAAGCTCATTGTGCAGGCCGCCGATGAAGTTATTGTCGGCAAGCTGAATGACCAGTTCCCTTTGCGCATCTGGCAGACGGGCTCGGGCACGCAGACCAACATGAACGTGAATGAAGTCATTTCGAATCGTGCCATTGAAATTGCGGGCGGGGAGATGGGCTCGAAGAAGCCGATCCATCCTAATGATCACGTCAACATGTCGCAGTCGTCGAACGATACGTTCCCCGCGGCGATGCACATTGCGGCGGCGTCGCGGGTGAAGAACGATTTGATTCCGGCGATCAAGACGGTGCGCGATGCGATCGCGGCCAAAGCTCGGGAATTTGACTCCGTGGTGAAGATTGGGCGCACGCACTTGCAGGATGCGGTGCCTTTGACCATTGGGCAGGAATTTGGCGGCTGGGCGAGTCTTTTGGATCGCGATATTAATCGGCTGGAGCTGACGCTCGATGGGCTTTACGATCTGGCGATTGGCGGGACCGCGGTGGGCACGGGGCTGAATACGCATCCGGAATTTGCCGAGCGCGCGGCGGCGAAGATTGCCGAACTTACGGGACTTCCCTTCCGCTCGCATCCCAACAAGTTTGCCGCGCTTTCGGCGCACGATGAGATCGTGTTTGCGCAGGGCGCGATGGAAACCTTGGCGGCTTCGCTGATGAAGATCTCGAACGACATTCGCTGGCTGGCTTCCGGTCCGCGGTGTGGGCTGGGCGAGCTGGTGATTCCGGAGAATGAGCCCGGATCATCGATCATGCCGGGGAAGGTCAATCCCACGCAATGCGAAGCGATGACTATGGTCTGCGTGCAGGTTCACGGAGCTACGGCCGCGGTCGGATTCGGCGGATCACAGGGCAACTTCGAACTCAACGTGTACAAGCCGGTGATCATCTACAACTTTCTGCACTCGGTCACTTTGATCACGGACGCCTGTCATGGGTATGTGGAATACATGATCAAGGGCATCGAAGTGGATCGCGCCAAGGTGGACTTCTACGTGAAGAATTCGCTGATGCTGGTCACCGCGCTCGCTCCGAAGGTGGGATACGACAAGGCGGCGCAGATTGCGCACACGGCGCACGTCGAGCACTCGAGCCTGCGCGAGGCCGCGCTGAAGCTGAAATATCTTACCGGCGAAGAATTCGATTCGCTGGTCAAGCCGGAGAAGATGACGCATCCCTAGAAGATTTCGAGTAGAGACGGGGCAAGCCCCGTCTCTACACAAAGCTCGGATAGGCTCAGCTTTTCGTCCCGCTGATGCGGATTCCGATCGGCACTACTGTGGCGTAGGGGTGATCGGTATCGGAGCATTCTTCGGCGTGCTCAGGTAGCCGGTGATCTTATTCTTATCCACCGTCCAGACCACCAGTTCATACAGCATGTGGTCGCGCCCAGTGTAGAACTGCACCGGCTCGCTCAGGTTCTTGTCTTTTTTCTCGATGGTCTTGTCGTCGGCGGTGACGTTCAGCGTATACTTGCCCTTCTTAGGGTCCGTCTTTTTGAGCTGCAAGGCCACGGTGGAGAAAGCCTGCGGATTGGCTCCCTTCAATAAGGTGAATTCATAGTACTGGCGGTCGCCCTTGTGCTTCAGGGCTTCCAGATCGGCGCGCGTGTTGGCGATCAATCCGCTTTGCACGCCTAGATCGCCGATGGTGTTCTGCAGTTTGGCGATGGTTGCCTCGAGCGACGCCTTGGTGGCGGCCACGTCGGTCTTGACGCCGCCGACGTCGGTCTTGACTGACCCAACTTCTCCGGCAACGGCCCCAACGTCCTTCTTCTCTTCTGCAGCTTCGGCGGCGATGCGCGCGGCTGCGACTTGTTGATCATGCTGAAACTCGGCAGCACGCGTCGCCAGTTCTTTCTTGGTCATGCCCAGATTCTGGGCCAGAGTCTCGGAATCGGCTTCAGCGGACTGCATGCGCTTGGTCAGATCGCCAATTTGTTTTTGGCTGGCGGCTTGGTCTTGGGTGAGCTTGTCGAGTTTGCTGTGTTGATCGTAAATGAAATACGCCGAGGCGCCGACATAGGCAATGGCCACAATGATAAGAATCCATTTGCCGACATTGCTCTGTGGCTCGGGGTGGTATACGTGCGGTTGTTCGCCTTCAGACATAAGTGGGTCTCCAGTTGAATGTAGACTGTCGTGCCTATTGTTTGTGAGATATCGGTTGCTGTCAATTGCGTTTCAGGTACTTGGCAAACCCGCGCTTCGGTTGGTTCCTCTGCTGTGGTGAGGTGCCGGTCAGGTATATACTGAAACGTTTTCGGCGATCATCTTCATTGCGCGCTTCCGCGCGCCAGAAAGGCAACAAACTATGGCTTCCCCGGCAGTCGATTTTGCCCGCAATAATCAGCCGCGTTTTCTTGACGAGCTGAAGACTCTTCTCCGCATTCCCAGCATCAGCACGCTCGATGAACATAAAGGCGACGTCCAGAAAGCAGCGGAATTTGTGGCCTCTGAACTGCGCCGCATCGGCATGGACAATGTCGAAATCATTCCGACCCAGGGACATCCCCTGCTCTACGCCGACTGGCTGCACGCGCCTGGCAAGCCGACGGTTTTGATGTATGCGCATTATGATGTCCAGCCGCCTGATCCTTTGGACGAGTGGAAGACTCCGCCGTTTGAGCCGACCGAACGCAACAACAACATTTATGCGCGCGGCGCGGTCGACGACAAAGGCCAGCTCTGGATGGAAGTGAAGGCGCTCGAATCGCTGATGCAGGCCCATGGCGGCAAGCTGCCGATTAACGTCAAGATTATTTTTGAAGGCGAAGAAGAAGTGGGCGGCGAATCGATTGCCGAGTATGTCCGCAAACAGAAGGCGAAATTGAAAGCGGACTTTGCCCTGGTCTGCGATACGGAGCTGTTCGCACCCGACCTTCCGACTTTGTGCGTCGGCCTGCGTGGCTTGGTGTACACGGAGATTGAAGCGTTTGGGGCGAAGACCGATCTGCACTCCGGCATGTACGGCGGCGCAGCGCCGAACCCATTCTTTGCGCTGATTGAGATCATCAGCAAGCTGAAAGATGCGAAAGGAAAGATCCTGATCCCGGGCTTCTACAAGAATGTCAAAGCGCCCAGCAAAGATGAACTGAAGGCGTGGAAGCGGCTGCCTTTCAACGAAGAGCATTATCGCAAAACCGAAGTCGGCTCCAAGGTGCTGACCGGCGAGCCGGGATATTCGGTGCTCTACCGGACTTGGGCGCGTCCTACGCTCGAAGTGCACGGCATGCCGGGCGGATTTGTGGCTCCGGGGGCGAAGACGGTGATTCCGGCGAAGGCCTCGGCGAAGGTTTCCATGCGGCTGGTGCCGAACCAGGATCCGGACGACATCCTGAAGCGGTACACGGCGTGCGTCAAGAAGCTCACGCCCAAGGGGATCGATACCAAGATCAAAGTCTGGAGCAAGGGTCCTGCCTGCGTGGTCGGCACCGATAACCGCTTCATTAAGGCTGCGACCGAGGCTCTGCATGACACGTTCAAGAAAGACACCGTGTTCATTCGCTCCGGCGGGTCGATTCCAATCGTCACCGATTTCCAGGATGTGCTCAAGATTCCATCGGTGATGATGGGCTTTGGCCTTCCCGACGACAATTTGCATGCTCCGAACGAGAAGTTCCACATCCCGAATTTTTATCGCGGGATTGAGACGATCTGTTTGTTCTTTGAGAAACTGGGGTAACTAGATAGCGGCAGCGCTCTAGAGTAGAGACGGGGTTTGCCCCGTCTCACTCCGCGGCAGGAGACGCGGCAAGTCGCGTCTATGCCTGTGCATATTGACGCCGAACCCTCCCGGTAATCGCCAATCCCGCGCCTTCAGGTAGAATACGGGATTGGAGTTGATGGTCATGCGAGCACGGGTTTTAGCATCCGCGGTGCTGTTTTTGATGGTCACCGTGGTGTCGGCACCGTGGCTTCAGTCTGAAGCCGATCAGGGAGTTCCACATTTCAATGCGGGTCCTCCGGCGGCGGGCGTCAAGCTTCCACCAATCCTGACCAAGGCTGAGCTTTGGGGAGAGAACGCACAGTTTCCGTATCAGACGCACGCCTATGAACTGGCGGCAAAGATTCCGAAGGTGATTTACCAGCAGCCGTGTTACTGCTACTGCGACCGCGGCATGGGTCACAGCAGTCTGCACAGTTGTTTTTCTGGCACGCACGGCGCACAGTGCGGAACCTGCCTGAAAGAGCTTTATTACACTTACATCATGTACAAGCAGGGCAAGACGGCGCGGCAGATTCGCGCCGGGATCATCAAGGGCGACTGGAAGCTGGTCGATCTGGACAAAGCGGCCAACATCAACTAAAGACGCGCTCGCTTTCAAAGTTCTCGGTTCTCAATTCTGGACTCAAATTCTGAACTCAAGGCGGTTTGATGGCACTCAAGATAACCCCAAAGAAACAAGCAGTCGAAGATCCGCGGCACGTGCAGGCGGTGCAGAACTACGAGGCAGGGCTGCGCGCGTTGCAGGAGCGCAAGTTCGAGAAGGCCAAAGGCTACCTGCAGAAGGTACTGAGCGGGCCGAACAAGTCCCTGGTCGATCGGGCCCAGGTGCATATTCTCACCTGCGACAAGCACATGGAAACGCCCTCGTTGCAGTTCAAGACCCCGGAGGAGCATTACGACTACGCGGTGTCGCTGATCAACACGGGCGACTACGTGACGGCGCGCGAGCATCTCGACAAGCTCTTGAAACAGAATCCGAAAGCGGAATTCGTCCTGTACGGGCTGGCCGCTTTGCATTGCCTGACTGGGCACGTCGAGGAAGCGCTGAAGACGCTCGACGAGGCGATTCAAGCGAAACCGGCGCTTCGCTTCCAGGCGCGGAACGATACCGACTTCCAGAATCTGGCGGAAGATCCGCGCTTCACCGAACTGCTGTATCCGGATCCGGGCGCCGAAGCCGTGCCGCAGGAAGAAGAGGCGGGCGCGTACTAGGTCCATCTGCTCTTAGCTTCCAGCTCCCAGCTTCTGGCAATCCTGGTTAGCGAGTCGCCAGAAGCCAGAAGCTCTATTGAGGCGGTATGCTTCCCCAGTCGCGCACGAACTCATCCGATAACGGCAAACCCGGCCCCGAACTGCGCGTGGTCGCAATCGGGGGCGGCACCGGCCTTTCCACGCTGCTGAAGGGCCTGAAGCGGTACGTCATGACGCCGGCGCTGGCCCCGCCCGGCCAGCCCACGATTCGCGAATTGTCGGGCGTGGTGACGGTGAGCGACGACGGCGGATCGAGCGGACGTCTGCGCAAAGAGCTTAATATGCTTCCGCCGGGCGATGTGCGCAATTGTATCGTTGCCCTCTCCGAAGACGAAGCCCTCCTCTCTCGCTTATTCCAGCACCGCTTTCAGAAGGGCTCCGGACTGGAAGGTCACAGCTTCGGAAATCTTTTTCTGGCGGCGCTGACTTCGATTACCGCAGACTTTGCCGAGGCGGTGCGGCTCTCGTCGGAAATTCTGCTCACGCGCGGGCGCATCTTTCCGGCAACCATGTCGAGCGTGGAGTTGGAAGCGTCCCTCGAAGACGGGACGAAAGTGCGCGGCGAAACCCGGATCACGGCGAGCAAGGGCAAGATTCGTGAGCTCGTCCTGGTGCCTCACGACGTGGAACCCCTTCCGCAGACGCTGGCGGCGATCGCCAGCGCCGACCTGATCACGATCGGTCCGGGATCGCTGTTCACCAGCCTGATTCCTAACCTGCTGGTGCGCGGAATTCCCGAGGCAATCATGGAATCTCCTGCTGTTAGAGTATTTGTTTGCAATTTGATGACACAGGCGAATGAAAGTCTTGGTTTAAGTGCGGCAGATCACATCCGCGCCCTTAATGAACACGCTGGTGGTCAGTTGTTCGACTATGCCCTGATCAATCAGAAGACGGCATCGCCGGAGATGAGGGCCAAGTACGCCCTGGAGGGAGCTTCGCAGATCGCAGTCGATATGGAAGCGATCGAGGCGCTCGGCGTGTGCCCGGTGCTCGGCGATTATCTGGAGGAGGGTGCGGTGGCGCGGCACGCTACCGACCGGGTCGCGCACGATCTGATGGCACTGATGTCGCAAGCGCCGGACCGGTAGACGACTCGGTGATTTGTGGAGCGAGGCTTGAGACGCGGCAAGCCGCGTCTCTACAGCGGTGTTCGCGGTATATTGATTGACTGAACATGGCAAAAGCATCAAACACAAAATCGAAATCTTCTCCGCGTATCGCCATCGCGATTATGGCGGCGGGCAAGGGCACGCGGATTAAATCGAAGCACCCCAAGGTTCTGCATGAAGTTGGCGGCAAGCCGATCCTGGCCCATGTGATCGCCACCGCGGAAAAGGTCGTGCCTGCGCGGGATATTTTCGTGATCATCGGCCATGAGGCGGAGCGCGTGCGCGAGGCGGTTGCCGGCTCCGGCGTGAACTTCGTGCTGCAAGCCGAACAGCGTGGCACCGGACATGCGCTCATGGTGACGCGCGAGGCGATTGCGGGCAAACACTATGACCATGTCATCGTGCTTTCCGGGGACGCCCCGCTGATTACCGCCGAAACCATAAAGAAGCTCAGCGACTTCCATATCGCCCAGAAAGCGACCATGACGTTGCTGAGCTCCGATCTCGACAATCCTTATGGTTATGGGCGCGTACTCCGCAAAGGCGGACGATCTGAGGTGCAAGCGATTGTCGAAGAAAAGTCTGCGACCCCGGGGCAGAAGAAAATTCGCGAGATCAACTCCGGATTCTATGCCTTCGATGCGCCGGCCCTGTACGAGTATATTGACCGTCTTTCCACCGCCAACCCGCACGGCGAGTACTACCTCACTGATATGGCGGCGGTGTTTCATCGGGCGCGCAAGAAGGTGGTCGCCATCAAAACTGAAGATGCGGGCGAAGTGCTGGGCAGCAACACGCGAGCGGAAATGATTATGCTGGATGCGCGGCTGCGGCTGGCGAAGTGCCGCGCGCTGCTGGAGGCAGGCGTCACGATTTATTATCCGCACACCTGCGTGATTGACAGCGACGTGGAAGTGGGCGCCGACACGGTGATTGAACCTTTCGTGCAGTTGCTGGGCAAAACCAAAATTGGCGAGGACTGCCGCATTCGCTCCTATAGCGTGATCGGAAATTCTGTCCTGGGCGATGGCGTCACGGTGCGGCCGGGAACTCTGATGGAAGGCTCCCGCATCGGCGCGGGAGCGGTGATTGGGCCGTATTCTCATCTGCGGCCTGGGAGCGAGGTGGGCGAAGGTGCGCACGTGGGGAACTTTGTCGAGACCAAGAAAATCAAGCTGGGCAAGGGTTCAAAGGCAAATCACCTGAGTTATCTGGGCGATGCGGAAATTGGTGAAGGCGTCAACATCGGCGCGGGGACCATCACCTGCAATTACGATGGCGTGAACAAATACAAGACGGTCATTGAGGATGGCGCGTTCATCGGCAGCGACTCCACGCTGGTGGCGCCGGTGAAGATTGGGCGCGGCTCGTACGTCGCGGCCGCCAGCTGCATCACTGACGATGTGCCGGCGGATGCGCTGGCGCTGGGGCGCGCGCGACAAAGTGTCAAAGAGGGATGGGCGCGGGCGAAACGTGAGGCGCATAAGGAGAAATCGCGCTAGAGGGAACAGAGAGAAATCCCAAGCGGGATGCAGTTGTGGAATCCCACCCTAACGCCGAAAAGCACGGCGTTAGGATGGGGCACCCGGCTTCAAATACACAGGTCCTTCGCTTGGCTCAGGATGACAGCGTAGACTTATAGCGAAATCATGATGAACATACCTCCAACTCAGGAACTATCTCCGGTCCGCTACGACGTTTCCCTGCTGAGCGCCGACGACTTCTATTTGTTCAACGAAGGCAACCACTATCGCATTTACGAGAAGATGGGCGCGCACGTGGTGGAATCCAATGGAACCAAGGGTACCGTTTTCAGCGTTTGGGCCCCGAACGCCCGCCAGGTGTCGGTGATCGGCAGTTTCAACGGATGGAACCCGCAATCCCATCAACTCCAGCCACGCGGCTCGTCGGGGATTTGGGAAGGCTTTATTCCCAACGTTGACAAAGGCACTTTGTACAAGTTCCATATCGACTCCACAAAACACGGGCACCTGGCGGAAAAAGCCGATCCGGTGGGTCTTTTCGCTGAGAAGCCGCCGCGCACGGCTTCCGTGGTCTGGGATCTTGACTACACGTGGAATGATGCGGCCTTTCTTGAAAAACGAGCGGCCGTCAATTCGCTGCATGCGCCCATATCGATTTACGAGGTGCACCTCGGCTCCTGGATGCGGGTCCCCGAAGAGCACAACCGTCCGCTCACGTATCGCGAGATCGCGCCCCGCCTGGCCGACCACGTCAACACGATGGGATTCACCCACGTGGAACTGCTCCCGATCATGGAGCATCCTTTCTATGGCTCCTGGGGATATCAGACTACGGGCTACTTCGCTCCCACGTCTCGTTACGGCACACCGCAGGATTTCATGTACTTGGTGGACTACCTGCACCAGAAAAACATCGCGGTCATTCTCGACTGGGTCCCGTCGCACTTCCCTTCCGACGGCCACGGCCTGGCCTACTTCGATGGCACCCACCTGTACGAGCACTCCGACTCACGGCAGGGCTTTCATCCCGATTGGAAAACGCACATCTTCAACTACGGCCGCGCCGAAGTGCGCAGTTTCCTGATGTCAAGCGCCATGTTCTGGCTGGACAAATATCATGCCGACGGCCTGCGCGTGGACGCGGTCGCTTCCATGCTCTATCTGGATTACTCGCGCAAGCCGGGCGAATGGATTCCCAACCAGTTCGGCGGACGCGAGAACCTCGAAGCCATCGACTTCTTAAGACGCTTCAACCTCGAAGCTTATAAAGAACACCCCGACATTCAAACCTACGCCGAGGAATCGACTTCGTACCCGATGGTTTCGCGGCCCACCCATCTCGGCGGCCTGGGATTTGGCCTGAAGTGGGACATGGGTTGGATGCACGATACGTTGCAATACTTCAGCCAAGACCCGATTTATCGCCAGTATCATCACAACAAATTGACCTTCCGCATGCTCTATTCGTTCCATGAAAATTTCGTGCTGCCCTTGAGCCACGATGAGGTCGTGCACGGAAAAGGTTCCCTGATCGGCAAAATGCCGGGCGACGAGTGGCAAAGATTCGCCAACCTGCGCCTGCTATTTGCCTACATGTTTGCTCAGCCGGGCAAGAAACTGCTCTTCATGGGCGATGAGTTCGGCCAAGTTAGCGAGTGGGGACATGATCGCAGCCTTGACTGGAACGTTCTGGAATACCCGCTGCATCGCGGGCTCATGAACTGGGTCGGGCAACTCAACCGCGTCTATCGCAGCGAATCTCCGCTGCACTGGTTCGATAACGATGCCAAGGGTTTTGAGTGGGTGGACTGCAACGACGCGCCGGCCAGCGTCATCTCACTGCTGCGCAAGGGAGATGATGAGAACCCGATGCTCATTGCGTGCAACTTCACGCCCGTGCCTAGAGTGGGATACATGGTGGGCGTGCCGGCGGGCGGCTACTGGAAAGAAATTCTCAACAGCGACGCCCGCGAATATGGCGGAAGCGGCTCTGGCAACATGGGAGGCGCCGAAAGCCTCCCTATACAAACCCACGGCCGCCCCTATTCGCTGCGGCTAACCCTGCCGCCGCTGGGGGCGCTGTTTCTGCGAAAAACGTAACCGCAGTCGGGAGAAAGCCTGCTATCAGGGTCTCCACACTCCCACATTTTCCAATCTCTCCTCCAGGTTCGCCTTTCTCAGAATTTCTCCTACGGCCGCGTGATCGATATGCGATGCGATTGGCGTTTCGCTTTGGGCGATGGCATAGGCGGTCACGGCGACAATCGCCTCCCCGCCCTTGAAGTCCAGCCCATCGACTTTATCGAGCGTGTCGCTGGATTTGTGATGGATTTCCATGTAATGCGTCATATCCACCCACAGATCAAGGGCTGGAATTCCCTGCAACACGAACGGACCGTGATCGGTGTCGTAGGTTGTTTCCAGCGAAAGATCGCCGCCGTTCAAGTTCTTCAAGAGGCCATCGCTCCAGGGCTGCATCGCTTTTCTCAGATCTTCGCGGCCTTCCACCTTCCATCCCTTCGGATGCCCGGCGCCGTTGTCGGTATTCAGAACGGCCACGCACTGGTCCAATTCGCTCTGGTGCGCCTGGGTGTAGGCATAGGATCCGAGTAGACCCTCTTCTTCTCCGCCCCAAAGGGCAAAGCGAATGCTGCGCCGCGGCGCTTTCTCCAGCAACTTCATGGCGCGAGCGATTTCGAGGACGCTGACCGCGCCGGTACCGTTGTCTTGAGCGCCCGTGCCAAAATCCCACGAGTCCAGGTGCGCGCCAATCAGGATCCATTCGTCCGGACGCTCGCTTCCCCGAATCTCGGCTATCACATTATTGACCGTCGTCTCTCCCGAGGTTTTGTTCTCAATCGCCAATTGGATGGTGACCGACCCACGCTCCAGTTCGCGCTGAATGAGCGTGGCATCTTCCATGCCGAGCTGGGCCACCGGCAGCGGAAGCAACTTCGCTCCCCACGCACCGTCGTGCGCATTCAAGACGTTATTCTTCTCGCGATCCGGCAGGAGCACTGCGAGCACGCCCGCTTTCTGAAAGATGGGCCACGCTGCCTCCCGCCTCGCCATGGCCTTTGCACGGCCATCGGCATCGATCCTGGCCGTATCGAGAAAAACAATCTTGCCCCGCAGTTCGTCTTTGCGGGATCTCAAAACTTCGGGCCCGATGTCCGCGACCATCACCACTGTGCCCTGCACGCCTCCCGGCGGGGTTGACGGCGCCCACCCTAGCGATGCGAGGTAGAGTGGACGCGACAGAGGCA
>Ga0326727_10002689_pt1 | contig 59433 bp, 42 predicted proteins | sample MB2enrmetagenome_FD_207643 | JGI IMG/M metagenome (GOLD analysis project Ga0326727, IMG submission 207643) | Lab enriched peat soil microbial communities from McLean, Ithaca, NY, United States - MB29MY | ecosystem: Environmental > Terrestrial > Soil > Wetlands > Peat | place: USA: New York... | reverse complement strand
GTAAGGTGCGGGTAAGCGAACGAAGACGTTCGCAACTCGCACCTTAATCGCCCCCAGACCCCCATGGTAAGGGGGCTCGGTCGAGCCCTTTACCGAGGGGGTCCGGGGGGCATCATGCCCCCCGGCGGGGATCCAAGGGGCGGAGCCCCTTGGCCCCCGGAGGGTCTAATCGGTGTAGGACACGAACCGGCGGTGGTTGTCCGGGGCGATGTGGTGGAGTTCGGCGTAGGCTTGCGCGACTTGGGAGAGGTTGTCCTGAAAGTTTGTGATTTGTGCGACAGGGGCCGGTTGGAGGGTGCGGTTGAGGTCCATGGAATCGGCTTGGCGCAGGGCGCCGGCGACCATAAGAAGGGCAAAGACGGCGATGGCGGCGTATTTCATGACAATTTCCCTTTTTTTGCCGGATGGTTCCGGGTTGCTATTTTCTTGTCCCGGCCGGGGCCGGGCGGACTGGGACATCTGGGTTGCTCAAACAGGCTTAGCTATCGGCAGAGACTTTTTGCGGACATTTTTTGCCTCCGGCGGCCGACGAATTTTTTCGTGCGACATGTTTTAAAGATAAAGTTAAACAATACTGTATAATTGCTTTTATCAGCGTGCCCTTTTTCGCTGAGAACAAGCGGTTTGTAAATCTGGAATATTGGAAGTATGCCTCTGCCAATGACGAAGGCAGTTTCCTTGCCGTCATGGGAGGGGCCATGTCGTTTGATCTGTCCGATTTGCAGCTTTTCCTGCATGTGGCCGAGACCGGCAGCATCACCGCCGGGGCGCACAAGGCCTATCTGGCCTTGCCCTCGGCCAGCGCCCGCATCCGGGGCATGGAGGAGGTTCTGGGGGTGGCGCTGTTTTCCCGCGAGCGGCGCGGGGTGCGGCTCACCGAGGCCGGCCGGGCGCTCATGGACCATGCGCGGTCGATCGTCCGGCAATGGGAGGCGATGCGCGGGGAGCTCGGGGAATACGCCAGGGGGCTCAAGGGGCGCATCCGGCTGTTATGCACCACCGCCACCCTGACGGAATTCTTGCCCGACACGCTCAGCGTCTTTTTGACGAAACATCCGAACATCAACATCGACATCGCCGAGCGGCTGAGCGGCGAAATTGTCTTGGACGTCGCCGAGGGCAAGGCGGACCTGGGCGTTATGGCCAAGAACACGGACGTGGGGGCGCTGCAAACGTTCCCCTTCGGGTCGATGAAACTGGTGCTGGTCACCTCGTCCGCTCATCCGCTGGCGAACCGCCGCGAGGTCCGCTTCAGTGAAATGCTGGATTACGCGTTTGTGGGGGTGGCCGAGGGAAGTTCGATCCAGAGATACCTGGACGGCCATGCCCAGCGTGCCGGCAAACGGCTCAATTACCGGGTTTTGCTGCGCGGTTTCGCGGCCGTGTGCCAGATGGTCGAGGGGAACGTGGGCATCGCTCTGATCCCGGAGACGGCCGCCCTGCGGCACAACAAAGCCATGGACATCCGCCTAGTCGGCCTCGCGGAGCCCTGGGCCAACAGGGAATTCACCATCTGCGTGCGCAGCTACGACGATCTGCCCGGATACGCCAGGGAATTCATCGACATGATCCGGGCGTAACGCGCTCGAAGCGTTTTCCCGCGCCTGAAAGATCGCGGGTTAAAGCGGCAGATTGACCTGAAAGCGGGCCCCTCCGCCCGCGACGTTGGTCACGGTCAAGCGCCCTTTGAGTTGGTCCGCGAGCGCGAAGATAAGCTGCATGCCGAGGGAATCCCGCGCATCGGCGGTGAAGTCTTCCGGCAGCCCGCGCCCGTTATCTTCCAAGGCGATGACGGCCTCATGTTCTTCCGTGTGTATCTCGACTTTGAGCACGCCGGAATCGCCGGGGGCGAAGGCGTGTTTGAAAGCGTTGGTGGTCAATTCGCTGATCAATAGGCCGCACGGGATGGCCCGGTCGATATGCAGGGGAAGGGGGGTCAGATCGAACACCAGCCGGACGTTACGGCAAATATGCCGAAAGCTGTCGGCGATATGGGGAATCAAGCGCTGGCAATGATCGGCCATGTCGACGGCGCTAAAATTCTCGGACCGGTAGAGACGCTCATGGATGAAAGCCATGGACCGGATTCGGCCCTGCACCGCGAGGAACGAATTTTTCTCCATCCCGTCCGGCAGTTTGGTGGTTTGAAGGCTCACCAAGCTGGAGATGATCTGAAGATTGTTTTTGACCCGGTGGTGTATCTCCTTGAGCATGAGGGTCTTTTCTTCAAGGGATTGGTATATCTTCGCCTCGGCGAGTTTGCGTTCGGTGATGTCCCTGAAAATCCCCTCCACTCCGAGAACCCCTCCGGAATCGTCCCGGTAGAGGGCGCTGCTGGTGCTCACCGGAAGCGACGAGCCGTCTTTTTTGATCAAGGTCACCTCGTAGTCCCTGACCGACCCCAAGGCCCGCAGGCTTTCCAGCAATGCGTCGCGTTCCGAGGGGGTCATATAAAAAGAGGCGGCGGGCAGGCCGATGACCTCGTCCGGGGAGTCGTAGCCAAGTAGCGCCAAAAACGAGGGGCTGCACATAGTCAAAACGCCATCGACGTCCGTGCGGTAATATACATCCTGGATGTTTTGGACCACCAAACGGTATTTCTTTTCGCTCTCTCGCAAAGCCGTCTCGGCCCGGTCCCGCTCCGCGATCAGGCGCGCCTGCTGGATGTTTTGATAGGCTTTGAGCGAAAGTTCATTCGCCAGCAGAAACAAGGCTTCGGCGATGTACTGAAACTGTTCCCGGGTCATGACCGGGACTTCCGCCAAGGCTTCCCGGAATGCCTCCCTATCGACCCCGATCTCACCGGCATAGCGCAGCATGGCCTCTTCATTTTGTTTTTCATTGCGCACTTGGCCGATCAGCCAGCTCGCGACATGCCGGCCGCCCACCGAGATGCTCGCGCCCGCATCCCAAAGACCACCGCTCAAGCACGGCTGCACAATGGGCCCGGTGGGGTTGAAGCGGCCGATGACGGCATCTGAAGCATAGCAATTGGCGCAGCCTTTCGGCGTCTTTCTGATGAGTTCGCTACAAAGACGGCAAAAATTGCTTGGCCGGGTGATGGGAGCGCCGTCAGGCTTGGTTATTAAGGAGGCCACGCCCGTGGCCCGGGCGAAGGAATCCTGGATGTGCTGTAAGGCCTCCAAGTTAAAGAGATTCTCAAATTCAATGGGGTCCGCTTCGCCAATGGGCTGGGTCAAGGCCAGGACACGGTTTTTGAGCGCTTCTTCAGTTCGTTTTTTTTCGGTGATATCGATGGAGAAGCCTTCGTAATACACTTGGCCATCGTTGTCCCGGATGCAATGCATGTTCGTTGAGGTCCAGATGATCTCTCCATCCAGCCGGCGCCGGCGGGATTCATAATTGACAACCTTTCCGTGCGCTTCCAACAGGCGTTTGAGTTCTTCGCGCGCCTCGGGATCGGCATAGATGTCCTTGCCGATCTCCGCGACCGAGGCCAGCATGTTCCGGGGGGAATCATATCCGTACAAGCTGGCCAAGGCTTGGTTCGCCGCGAGGTAACAGCCTTCGGGAGTGGTCCGGAATATGCCGATCGGGGCGTTATCGAAAAAAGCGCTGCATTGTTCCTTGGACTTGGCCAGCCTTTGTTCCGAGGCGGCCAATGCGGCAACCAGCTCTTCCAGGCGCGATTTAGATTCTCGGGACATAAGGCCTCTTGCATTGGCGGCGGGAATAGACCGTTACCCCGTTTTTCATGGCCGCGAGCCTCCGGCTGACAGTCTCCAAATCCGCCGTCTTCAACGGTTTGGCTATGAACTCAGGTCTCGCGTCCCCGCGTCACGAAGCGGGGCGACGAGGCGGAGGGCGTCAATGCACCCGCTTTTCAGAGACCGAACGAGACAGGAATAACGGGAATACTATGAGCATGAACCCATACAGTCAACCGCAAAGACCGGCGGAGTCATCCGTCGACCTTCCGCGTCAGGGGGCGGGGAAGTTATCCCCTTTTGTCGGAGCCAGGGCGGGTTGCCCCTTGGCGAGGCTCGGGGCGGCGATCATCCGGGCGGTCAACCGGTCGACGCAGAAGGCCGCAACGAGGCTGGCGGGCAGGGCGCAGGCCAAGACCGCCCAGAAGCGCGGCCAGGGCGCGAGCGGACTGAGAAATTCGCCGCAGTAGCTCAGGATCGGCTGGTGGGTCAGGTAGACCGAGTAGGATACGGCCGCGAGCGCGAGCAGGGCTCCCGAGCCGGCCAGTTTTCGCGGCAGGGGCAGGGCGAAGATCGCGGCGAAGACGGCGAAGCACCAGGCCGCGCCGGTCAGGTGCGGCGCGGGAAGACCCGGCACGGCCGCGCAGATCAGACTCGCGGCCAGGGCGCAGGCGAGCAGGACGGTCAGTTTGGCGTCAAGCGGCCAGGATTTTCCCGGGGAGGCCTTCCAGATCGCCGCCATGCTCATGCCCATGGCGAATTCCGGCAGCCTGGCCGGCAGGTTGAAGGTGAACAGGAACGAGAAGGTCCCGGCCGGCCCGTCCGGATGGGCGCGGGCGAACGCCTTCACGATTTCGATCACGGGCCAGATCACGGCCCAGGAAACCAGGCACAGGCGGAAGGGCCCGACTTTGGGGTGCAGCATCAAGCGCACAAGCCAGGGGAAGACCAGGGTGAACTGCACTAGCAGCCCGAGCCACCAGTAGGCGGCGATATTGGACATGAAGGCCTGGTATTGGAATGTCTGCAAGAAGACCAGGCGCGCGGCCAGGGAGGCGAGCACCCCGGCGAGATCGGTCTGGTGGAAGACCAGGGCGGAAATCGCCGTGAAGGCCACCAGGCAGATGTAGTATTGCGGGCAGATGCGGGCCAGGCGTTTTTTCAGGAAGGCGGCCGGGGCCGGGGGCGGCGCCGGGGAAGCGCCAACATAGGGCAGGGTCATCAGAAAGGCGGTCATGACGTTGAAGACGACCACGCCCAGGGCCAGGGACTGCATCACGCCGTCGAGCAGGCTTCCGGCGAAGGCTTGTCTGGCCGCGTATTGGCCGTTCCAGAAATGGTGCAGGAAGATGCCCAGCGTGGCCAGCACGCGGATGACGTGGATTTGCGGGATGTCCTTTTTCATGGGGTGGGCCGGCATCAGGACATTTCCCGCTGCACCGCGTAGGCCAGTTCGAAGATCTCCTCGTTCACGCGCAGGCTTCCGGCGATGCCGCGCGCGTACATGAAGTCCGGCCCGCGCATGCGCGCCAAGGCGTCCAGGTCCTCCAGGAAACGCAGAGCGCGTAAATCGTCTCCGGCGGCGTGACGCGCCATTTCCCGCTCGATCCGCGTCCGGATCTCCTGCCGGCGCTGCGCCGGCACCAGGCCCAAGAGGTTCTCAAGCAGCGTCTTTTGGCTCACGGTGTCCCCTGGCGGTAGAATTACCCGGCTGATGAAAATTGGCAAGAGGGCAGCGACACCGCGCCGTGGCTTCATTGACCCGCCCGTGGATAGCAGGTAGCAAGCTATGGAGGTAAAAACGGGCGGCGTGAGTTTCAGGCTCGCAATTCCTTGATCGCGTCCGGGCGCGCCCTGCCCAGGGCTTAAACGAGGAGCACGACATAATTATCAAAGACTTCGTATTATCCGCGCTTTCGCGCATTGTGCCGAACGACCGGGACACCGAGCTTCTGCGCTCGGAGCTGTTCAGCATCAAACAACTGGAACGCCACGCGGTGACGCTGGCGGGCCAGCATGCGATCGATCCGCGCCCCGGGCCGGACAGGTTGCTTCCACGGCTGGCGGATAATGAACGCGTTCTCCTTGCGGCCTATGACGTTGTGACTGCCGCGGCCGCGCCGGGACAACGGATCGTGCCGGCAGAGGCCTGGCTGCTCGACAATTTCTATCTCATCGAGCAGCAGATCAGCCAGGCGCGCCGGCATCTGCCGCGCGGATACAGCCGGCAGTTGCCCAAGCTGGCCGAGGGCCACTCGGCCGGATTTCCCCGCATCTACGATTTGGCCCTGGAGCTGATTTCCCACATGGACGGCCGTGTCGACAGCGACAACGCGACCAGGTTCGTCGCCGCCTACCAGAGCGCCGAACCGCTCAAGCTGGGCGAATTGTGGGCCTTCCCGATCATGCTGCAGCTCGCGCTCCTGGAAAACCTCCGCCGCATCGGTGCGCGCATCGCCCGCCGCCGCGAGGAGCTCGACGCGGCAAGCGTGTGGGCGGACCGCATGCTGGCGACGGCCGAAAAAAAACCGAAACAGCTCATCCACCTGCTCGCCGAATTCGCCAATGCCGACGTGCCCCTGACCGCGCCGTTCGTGGAGGAATTCTACGCCCGGCTCCAGGCTCAGGGGCCGGCCATGGCCTTCGTTCAGACCTGGGTGGAGCAAAAACTGATCGAACAAGGGGTGACCGCGACCCAGTTGTCGGCGGCGGCCGGCCGAACGGCCGCGGCCAACCAGATCTCCATCGCCAACAGCATCGGCAGCCTGCGTTTCATCGGCGCCATGGATTGGAGGAATTACGTCGAGTCGGAGAGCGTCGTCGAGGGGATACTGCGTGATGACCCGGCCGAAACCTACGCCCTTCAGGATTTCGCCACCCGCGACCGCTATCGGCATGTCGTCGAAGACCTGGCCAGGGGAAGCGCGCTCGGTGAACCCGCGCTGGCGAGCCGGGCCGTCGCCCTGGCGCGGGACGCCGCCACGCGCCTGGGCATACGCGACCGCAGCGCGCATGTCGGCTATTACCTGGTCGATCGCGGACGGCGTATCCTGGAGCGGGAAGCCGGCTGCCGCTTGTCGTGGAAAACGCGTGCCGCCCGCGCGAGTCAAAGTCTGCGCCTGGCCTTATACCTCGGCTCCATCGCACTCTTCACCGCGCTGGCGGCCCTGGCCGTGCTGTCTTTTCCCGGCGGGTTCGGGCCGGAGGGTTGGCGCTTTTGGTTTTTCGCAGCTGCAAGCGCGATTGGCCTTTCGTCGCTGGCCGTTTCGCTGGTGAATCTGGCGGTCACGCTCGTCTTGCCGCCGCGCGCCCTGCCGCGACTGGATTTTTCACTCGGCATTCCGGAGGCGCATCGCACCATGGTGGTCGTGCCCACCTTGCTGGGTTCGCCTCAAGAGATCGACGATCTTCTCGAAGCCCTGGAGATCCGCTACCTCGGTAATCGAGATCCAAACCTGTTTTTCGCCTTGCTCACGGACTATCGTGACGCGCCCGAGCGGGAGCTGCCCGGAGACGAGGCGTTGCTCCGGCGGGCGCGCGCGGGCGTTACAGCCCTCAACGAGACCTATCGCGAGGATCGGAAGTGTATCTTCTATCTGTTTCACCGGCCCCGGGTGTGGAACCCGTTTGAACGGGTCTGGATGGGATATGAGCGCAAGCGCGGCAAGCTGGAGCAGTTCAACGCCTTGTTGCGGGGGAGCGAGCCGGGCGCTTTCTCGGATATCGTCGGTGACCAATCCGTCCTCGCTTCGATCAAGTACGTCATCACCTTGGACACCGACACGCAACTTCCCCGCGACGCGGCGCGAACCCTGGTGGGCAACCTCGCGCATCCGCTCAACCGGCCGGTGTACGACACCGTCAAGGGGCGCATTAGTGCGGGCTATGCCATCCTGCAACCGCGAGCCTCTATCGGCCTGGCCAGCGCTGGCCGCTCGCGGTTCTCGAAACTCTTCGCCGGCGAATCCGGCATCGATCCCTACTCGCGCGAAGTCTCGGACGTCTACCAGGATCTTTTTGACGAGGGGTCGTTCATCGGCAAGGGCATCTACGACGTGGACGCTTTTCGCCAGGCCGTGGACGGACGCTTTCCGGAAAACCTCATTCTCAGCCACGATTTGCTGGAAAGCGGCTATGCGCGTTCGGCGCTGGTGACCGATGTCGAGCTCATCGAGGAGCATCCGATAAGTTACGCCATGGAGGCCAGCCGGCGGCACCGCTGGATACGCGGCGACTGGCAGCTCGCCGGCTGGCTGCTCCCGCGCGTGCCCGGACCGGACGGATCACCCGGATTGGACGCCGCCAAGGCCAAGCGGCAGCCGAATCCGCTTTCGGCCTTGTCGGTATGGAAAATTTGCGACAACCTGCGCCGCAGCCTCGTGCCGCCGGCGCTTTTGGCCCTGCTCGCGGGCGGTTGGCTGTTTGGGGTGGGACCGGCCTGGTTCTGGACCCTCGTCGTCGCCACCGTGGTGTTTTCGCCCGCGGTGCTGCGGGCCGCGCTCGAACTCATCCGCAAGCCCAGAGATCGCGATTGGCCGGCGCAGCTGGTTCTGACCGGCAAATTCGCCGGCCTCCCGCTCGTGCTCGCGGGGCTGCCGTTTCTTTTTTTGCCCTACGAAACGCTGATCTGCCTGGACGCCGTCCTGCGCTCGGGCGTGCGGATGCTCTTCACCAGGCGCGGTCTTCTGCTCTGGCACACGCCGTCCTACGCCCGGCGCAACGCGCGTCGCACGCCGGCGGATTTTTTCCTGGAGATGTGGTTCGCGCCTGTTCTGACTCTCGCGCTGGCCTTTGCCATGGCGATTGCCCGGTCCGAGCAGTTGCCCTGGTGCGCGCCGGTCCTGGCTTTCTGGCTGACGTCGCCGGCCGTGGCCTGGTGGATCAGCCGGCCGCTTACGCCCCCGGCCCGCGAGCTCAGCGCTGAGCAACGGGTGTTTTTGCGGACCGCTGCCAGGCGAACCTGGCGTTTCTTCGCCCAGTTCGTGGGCCCCCGGGACAATTGGCTCGCGCCGGACAACTTCCAGGAATATCCGGATGCGGCCATAGCCCCGCGAACTTCGCCCACGAACATCGGCATGTCCCTGCTTTCGACCCTGGCGGCCTACGATTTCGGTTTCGTCAGCGCCGGGGAATTGCTGCGGCAGGTCGCGGGTACGCTGACCACGATGGAAAGACTGGAACGTTACCGGGGCCATTTTTACAACTGGTACGACACGCGCACCCTTATGCCGCTTAGGCCGCAATACGTCTCGACGGTGGACAGCGGCAACCTGGCCGGCAGCCTGCTCACCTTGCAGGCCGGGCTGACCGAGTTGAAAGAGAGGCCGGTGCTTTCCCCGCAGGCCTTTTTAGGGCTGGCCGACACCTTGCGGGTGCTGGCCGAACACGCGCCCGCCGCGCGCGCCCCGGATCTTGCGGGGCGCATCAAGTCCTTGCGGGACACGCTCGACGCCCTCTTGCGGGACGGGCCGCCCCGGACGCTTGCGGCCGCGCACGGCGCCCTGGAGGCAATGCCCCGCGGCGGCGAGGGGCTCTCCGCCCGGCTGCCGGCGGGTAGCGATGTCGACGGCGAACTGGTTTATTGGGCGCGGGAATTCGACCGGCAAATCCAGGCGCTGCGAGACGACCTGGGAGGCCTGATCTCGGAGTCCGGGCGAGCCGGCGAGATACCGACCCTGGCGGAGCTGGCCACGGAGAAAGCGGCGGGCGCGCCGTCGCCCGGTGAAGCGGCCGGGGCGGCGTGCCGGAATAAAGGCGCGGTGGAGCGGCTTCAAATCATCGACGATTTGGTTGACCGTTGCCGCGAGCTGGCGGCGATGGATTTTGAATTTCTCTACGACACTTCGCGCGACTTGCTGGCCATCGGCTACGACGTGGGCGAGCGGCGGCGCGATCCGTCCTGTTACGACCTTTTGGCCTCGGAAGCACGCCTGGCCAGTTTCCTGCTCATCGCCCAGGGTCAGGCGCCCCAGAAGCATTGGTTCTCGCTCGGGCGCCTGTTGACCAGCCATGGCGGGGAAGTGGGCCTGATTTCCTGGAGCGGCTCGATGTTCGAGTACCTCATGCCGCAGCTGATTATGCCCAGTTTTGAGAACACCCTCTTGGACGAGACCTGCAAGGCCGCGGTCTCGCGCCAGATCGAATACGGCCGGCAACGCGCCGTGCCCTGGGGCATCTCCGAGTCCTGCTACAACGCCCTGGATATTGGGCACAGCTATCAATACCGGGCCTTCGGCGTGCCCGGGCTGGGTTTCAAGCGCGGCCTAGGAGACGACCTGGTCATCGCTCCATACGCCAGCGCGCTGGCGTTGACGGTTGCGCCCCGAAAAGCCTGCCGCAATTTGCAGACTTTGGCCGAAAACGGTTTCCTCGGCGCCTACGGGTTCTACGAGGCGGTCGATTACACGCCTTCGCGCGTGCCCCAGGGAAAGTCCCACGCTATCGTGCGCGCGTTTATGGCCCATCATCAGGGCATGAGCCTGTTGGCTTTTGACTACGCCCTGCTGGGCCGGCCGATGCAGCGCCGGTTCATGTCCTCTCCCCTTGCGCGGGCCACGGAATTGCTCCTGCAGGAACGCGTGCCGAAAAAGGGCGCCACCTTGCATCCGCACGCCGCCGAAGTAAGTGCCGCCTCGCGGCCCCCGGCCGCGGAAGCGGGCTCGATCATGCGTTCCTTTACCGAGCCGAACACGCCGGCGCCTGAAGTGCACCTGTTGTCCAACGGCCGCTACCACGTCATGACCACGAATGCCGGCGGCGGCTACAGCCGCTGGCGCGATCTGGCCGTCACCCGTTGGCGCGAAGACGTAACCCGCGACTCGTGGGGCACGTTCATTTATTTGCGCGACCGCGACACCGGGCGCTATTGGTCGACCGCGCATCAACCGGCGCTGAGCCCGGCCGACCACTACGAGGCGACCTTTGTGCAGGCGCGTGCCGAATACCGGCGGCGCGACCAGGCGATCGAAACCTACACCGAGATCAGCGTTTCTCCCGAAGATGACGTCGAGATCCGCCGCGTCAAGCTCACCAACCTGTCGTCGCGCACCCGCCATATCGAGGTGACCAGTTACGCCGAGGTGGTGCTCGCGCCGCTCAACGCCGACCTGGCCCACCGCTCTTTCAGCAATTTATTCGTGCAAACCGAAATCCTGCGCGAACGCCAGGCGATCCTGTGCATGCGGCGGCCCCGCACGCCCGGGGAGCTTTCTCCGTGGATGTTTCACCTTCTGGCCGCGCCGGGTGAGGTTGCCGGCGAGCCTTCGTACGAAACCGACCGGGCCAGATTCATCGGACGCGGGCGCACGGCGGCCAACCCGGCGGCGCTTGACGCAGCCGCCTTGCCCGCGCTGTCGAACACGGACGGAGCGGTGCTCGACCCCATCGTGTCCATCCGCCGCGCCGTCACCCTGGCCGCCGACGAATCGGCGACCGTGCAGATCATCTCCGGCGTAGCGGACACGCGCGAGGCGGCCCTGGCTTTGCTTGAGAAGTATTGCGACAAGCACTTTGTCGATCGCGCCTTTGAAATGGCCTGGTTCCAAAGCCAGGAAACGCTGCGGCGCCTGGGCGCAAGCGAAGCCGATGCCCAGGTTTACGGCCGCCTGGCGGCCTCGGTCATTTACGGAAACGCCCTGCGCCGCGCCGCGCCCAGCATCATCGCCCGCAACCGGCTCGGCCAGCCAGGACTCTGGCGTTTTGGCGTCTCGGGCGATCTGCCGATCGTGCTGGTGCGCATCGGCGACTTGAAACGCCTCGACCTGGTCAAACAGGCGCTCCAAGCCCATGCTTACTGGCGGATGAAGGGCGTGACCGCGGACTTGGTGATCTTAAACGAGGATTTCTCCGGCTACCGGGCGGTTTTGCAAGATCAGATCCTGGGGCTGGTCAATGCCGGCCCCGAAGCGCAAATTATCGACCAACCGGGCGGGGTTTTTTTGCGGCGGGCCGAGGAACTGTCCGAAGAAGACCGGGTCTTGTTCCAGACCGTGGCTCGCGTCGTGCTCACCGACAGCGCCGAGACCCTGCTCGAGCAGGTGGAACGCCGAGCGCCTCTGGAGCTCTCGCCAGGCAATCTTTCCCCGACCCGGCGGCAGGCATCCGAACCTATCCACCCGCTGGCTCCGCGCGAACGCATTTTCTGCAACGGCCCGGGCGGCTTCACGCCGGACGGGCGCGAATACGTCGTCACCCTCGAGCCCGGCCAGGCCACGCCCGCGCCCTGGGTCAACGTCATCGCCAGCCCGCACATCGGCACGGTCGTGAGCGAGTCGGGCAGCGCCTATACCTGGGTGGAAAACGCCCACGAATTCAGGCTGAGCACCTGGCATGACGATCCGCAAAGCGATCCAAGCGGCGAGACGCTCTATATCCGCGACGAGGAAACGGGCGAGTTCTGGTCGCCGACCCCGGCGCCCGCGCCCGGCCGGTCCGGGTACGTGTGCCGGCACGGGTTCGGCTACAGCGTGTTCGAGCACTACGAAGCCGGCATCTCCTCGGAACTGTCCACCTACGTGGCCATGGACGCGCCGGTGAAATTCGCGGTGGTCACGCTGCGCAACCATTTGAAGCGACCGCGCCGGTTGTCGCTGACCGGGTATTGGGAACTGGTCATGGGCGAATGGCGTCACGCCAATCTGCTGCACATCGTCACGGAAATCGATCCGCACAACGGGGCGCTCGTCGTCCGCAACGCCTACGGCCGCGAATGCGCCGGCCGGGTGGTCTTCGCCCAGGTCAGCGAACTTTCGCGTACGCTGACCGGAAACCGCACCGAGTTCATCGGCCGGGGCGGAACGCTTTCGAGCCCCGCGGCCATGCGCCGCAAGCGGTTGTCGGGCAAGACCGGGGCCGGCCTTGATCCCTGCGCCGCGATCCAGACCGGGGTTGAACTGGCCGAGGGGCAGGAGCGCCAGATCGTGTTCGTCTTCGGCGCGGCCCGGGACGTCGACGAAGCGCGGTATTTCATCTCGCGTTTTTGCGGACCGGCCGGCGCGCGCCAGGCCCTCGAGACCGTGTGGGAACATTGGAACCGCACACTCGGAGCGGTGCAGGTGGAGACGCCGGATAAAGCCCTGGACGTGCTGGCCAACGGCTGGCTGGTCTATCAGACACTCTCCTGCAGGCTCTGGGGCCGCAGCGGCTATTATCAATCCGGCGGCGCGTACGGCTTCCGCGATCAATTGCAAGACACCATGGCGCTGATCCATGCGGCGCCCTGGCTCGCGCGCGAGCAGTTGATCCGGTGCGCCGAGCGCCAGTTCCTCCAGGGCGACGTGCAACACTGGTGGCATCCGCCCGGAGGGCAAGGCGTGCGCACGCATTTTTCCGACGACTCCCTGTGGCTTGCGTACGCCGCCTGCCGGTACGTGCTGGCCACCGGCGATACCGGGGTGCTGGACGAACAGGTGCATTTCCTTGAGGGCCGCGAGCTGGGTCCCAAGGAAGAGGCGTATTACGACCAGCCGCAACCTTCGGCCGAAGCGGCGAGCCTCTACGAACACTGCGCGCGTTCGATCAAACACGCCTTGCGGTTCGGCGCGCATGGGTTGCCGCTGATGGGCTGCGGCGACTGGAACGACGGCATGAATCTCGTCGGCCGCGAGGGCAAGGGCGAGAGTGTTTGGCTAGGGTGGTTCCTGTACCAGAATCTCACGCTGTTCGCGGACCTGGCCCGAGGCCGTGGCGACGTGGCCTTTGCCGGTACTTGCTCCGGGCAGGCAGCGCTGTTGCTGGGCAACATCGAGGCCAACGGCTGGGACGGAGATTGGTACCGGCGGGCCTATTTCGACGACGGCACGCCCCTGGGCTCAGCACACAACGACGAATGCCAGATCGATTCCATCAGCCAGAGCTGGGCGGTCATTTCCGGCGGCGCGGGCCTCGACCGGGCCCGCCGGGCCATGGCGGCGGTGGACGAACGCCTGGTGCGGCGCGAGGCGAAACTCATCGCGCTGCTCGCCCCGCCCTTCGACAAATCGGACCTTGAACCCGGGTATATCAAGGGCTACGTGCCCGGCGTGCGCGAAAATGGCGGCCAATACACCCATGCCGCGATCTGGGCCGCGTGGGCCAACGCCATGCTTGGCGACCGGGAGCGCGCCTGGGAACTCTTCGCAATGCTCAGCCCCGTGAGTCACGGCAGCCGGCCCGAGGATATCGAACGCTACAAGGTTGAGCCCTACGTCATGAGCGCTGATATTTACGCCGCCTCGCCGCACACCGGCCGGGGTGGTTGGACGTGGTACACCGGAGCGGCGGGCTGGATGTACCGGCTGACAGTGGAAACGCTTCTGGGCCTGCATTTGGAGGTGGACCGGCTGCGCCTTGCGCCGTGCATTCCGGCCCATTGGCAGTCGTACAAAATCCACTACCGCTTTCGCGAGACCGTCTACCACATCACGATCAGGCGCGCGGTTGAAAACTTGGGGCAAGAGATCCGCGTGACGCTGGATGGCGTCGCGATCGAGGCGGCCGACGTGGATGGGATAGGGCGAGCGCAAGGCATAATACCCCTTGCGGACGATCTCCGGGAGCATCACGTCGCGGTGGATTTGAGATGAAGAGAAAATGAATAGTAAATGATTAGGGCCAGGACTCGTCCGCTGTTCTAGTCATGGCCCATGGGAAATATCGCCAAGAGCAGACACACCACCGCAAAACGCATCCTCATGACCACTCTCCTCTCATGAAATTTTGCAAGAACCAGACCGCCGAGCTTCATCCCCGGGCAGTAGGGCTTGGCAGGAATATGTAAGCCCCACGCAGGCTGCCTGGGCGGTGTACCCGGCCGCACAACAGCTTCACGCCGACCCGGAGACGGTGGAAATCCCGTTGGCGATGCGGGCTAACATATGACCGGGTTTGAGCACGCCTCAAACACCCGGCGGTACACCTCGGCGGTGGTCCGGGCGGTCTTTTCCCAGGAAAATTCCCTGGCCCGCGCCAGACCGCTTTGGCGCAGGCCATGCCTGAGACCTTCGTCATCGGCGAGCCGGCGCATTGCCGCCGCCAACTCCTCTTCGCAGTCCGGCCGGTCGATATACAAGGCCGCCAAGCCTGCCACCTCGGGAAAACTCGCGGCCCGGGCGACGACCACCGGGCAGCCACAGTGCATGGCTTCCAGTGCCGGCAATCCGAAACCTTCGTAGCTGCTTGGCGAAATAAGTCCCAGGGCGCCGGAATACAGACAGGCCAATTGGTCGTCCGGGACAAAGTCCAGGTAAATCGCCTCGGGCTTGTCCTTGCGCCATCCCCGCCAGCCGGCGACGGCCAGGGGGGCATCAAGGCCGGCGCGCTTTATGGCGCGCGGGATCACGGACAGGTTCTTGCGCGGATCGCCGCTGCCGACGAACAGAAAATAGCGTTCGGGCAGGCTCCATTTTTTCCGCGCCGCGGCGATCTCGGCCGGGGACCTGGGAAAGAAGATTTCCGGGTCGCCGGCCAGAGGGGCCGTGGTCACCTTATCCGGATCGACGTCCAGGAAATGCAGCAATTCCCCGCGGGTGAAATCCGAGACGGCGAGATATGCATCCGCCAGCAAAAAACGCCCCGGGAAAAAAAGATTGAAAAAAAGCGACCGCTCCCTGGGATGGTACTCGGGATGGCGGACCAGGGACATGTCGTGAACGGTAAATACCGTTTTGATTCCCCCGGGACACCTGAAAGGGAAGTAGGCCGCCTCGTGGTAGAGGTCCATCCCTCTGGCGCATTTCGCGAAGCGCCTTTCCGCGAGCGCGTGGGCGGAAAGCCTGGCCGCCAGGGCGAGACGGGCGGGCATGCGCCAGAGCAGATCGACGGCTGCGGACCATCGTTCCAGATTTGCCGGGGGAGAGGGCGGCCGGTCGCTAACCGTCACGCCGTCGAAATAATAAAAGCGCATTTCCCCGGCGAAGAGTCGTTCCATCGCGGCGTACAGGCAGCGCATGTAGCGGCCGATGCCCGAACTCACGCGGGTCATGGGAATGGCGTTGATAAGGACGTTCAAGAGTGTCGCCCCATGAGACTATCGCACCAGCGGCCGATCGCGCCCCGCAGCCTTGTGGGCGTGATGCGCAGGTACAGGCCGTGATAGATCAGGTCCGCCAGGCGGTGGTGCGGCTGGCAAGCGCCCTGGGAGTTGCCGAGGGTCATGTGCCTGAAACCGAGGGCGTTCATGACCTGGCGCAGGGGGAGCGGCTCTGTGCGGGACTCGGCCAGGGCCTTGCCCCAGCTTAAGGGCGCGTTGGCCTCGGCGCTTCTGGCCCGCACGATGCCTAGAGACTCGTCCGCCCACCTCTCGGGCGGGGCGTCCATGATTTCCTCCAGAGCCTGGCGCCAGGCCTCGGCGGTGTTGGCCGCGAGCAGGCCGGCCGTAAGGTCGGTGTCCAGGTGCGGCGCAGCGCGGCTGTACACGCCGGCGTGGCCGAATCCGCCGTATTCCACCATCTTCACATCGGATTTGCAATCCACGAACTCTTGGGTTTGCGGCTGCGCCCCGGTTTCCAGGGGGGCCAGGCCGATGCTCGGGGGCAGGTTCAGGAGGAACAGCTTGTGGCGCCAGTAGTCCATGGGACCCATGGCCACGGCGTGCGGCAGGGCTTGCACCACGGCGGGATCGAAATCGCCGACAAGGCGAACCGGCATGTTCCTGGCCCGGGAAAATTCGCGCACCGCCCGCAGCACGCCTTCTTTGGACTGCGTCAACGCCGGCGCGTCGCTTGAGGTCCAGACCAGGCATCGTGGCGGCGAGGAAGGCCTGCGCACGGGCTCGCGCAGGGGGCAGAGGTTGGGAGCGAGCACGGCCTTGTGGCTGAGCCTCGCGCCCAAATTGCGCTCCAGGGCCGCAAGCAGCCTGAGGTGCGGCACCGTCAGGCGGTGGCACAGGCGAGCGGCCAGGGCCACGAACTCGCGCAAGGAAGGGCTTGGGGAATCCTGGCGGTAACTGGCGGGGTTTATAATGAGGTCGTCCAGATCGTAGACGAACGGCAGGCCTGTTTGCGCGAGGTATTCGGCCACCCTGACCGGGGCCTGGCGTTGCACCAGGATCGCGTCGAAAACAGTCAGCCCCTCGCGCCCGGAAAGTTCTCCCGTGACCGGATTGAGCACGCGCAAGCCGGCCACCTCGCCACTGAGTTCAAGGGCGGATAAGGGCACAACCACCCTGACCTCCCTGAGGAAGGCCCTGTCCGGAGTGATGGCCAGCACTCTCAGCCCGGCCATTGCTCAGAACCTTTGGTCCATGCCGCGACGGCCCGGGAGCCTGGCCAGGCAATACAGGCAGGATTTGATGAAGTGCGAAGCGATACTGACCGCGTTGGGGAAGGTCCTTGAACGGCCTTGCACGCGAATTGCCATGGGCACCGGCGTTTCGCCGACGCGCATGCTCCGGTCCTTGAGCTTGCGCAGCACGCCCACGTCCTGGTATTCGAGCTCCATGGCCATGGGTTCCAGCAGTATCCGCATGGACCTGGCATTGTAAACCCGAAGCCCCGAGGTGATGTCGTGCACGGCGCAGCCGGAAAGAGTCCGCAGAACCGCCCAGGCGAAGCGTTTCAAGAGCCCGGCCCTGGCGGGACAGGAGCCGACGACCACATCGAGTTGCTCCTCCACGAGATCGGACACCAGAAGCCCGATGGTGGAGGGAAGATGCTGCCCGTCGGCGTCGAAGCTCACGGCCAGTTCCCCGGCCTCGCGCAGCACAATCTCGAATCCGGCTCGCAGCGCCCCCCAGGCCCCTGCCCGCGTTGTAAAACTCAGAACCTCGGCTCCGGCCTGGACGGCCACTTCCGGAGTGCCGTCCGTGCTGGCGTCATCCACCACGATGACCCGGCAGCGGTACAGGCACAGTATTTGACGCACCAAGTCCCCTACGGTGGCGGCTTCGTCCCTGGCTGGGATGACCACGAAGAATGGCGGCAAATTCGTGTGCATTCTAAGGCAACTGGCTGATGGTTACCGTACGCTTACATGCTGGCCCAAGTCTTAGGCAAGGGGATTCTTTCCCGCGCCGGGCCAAGGCCGGGCCATGAAGATACTGCACTTGGGGAAATATTACCCCCCCGAACCGGGTGGGATTGAGACCTTCCTGCGCAGCCTCTGCCAGGAGCAGGCCAGGGTCGGGCACGAGGTCCGGGCCGTGTGCCATGCGGGGAAAAGGGACGCTTCTCTCCTGGTGCGAGACGGCGCCGTGGAGGTGCGCTTCGCCAGGGCCTTGGGCCGTAGCAGCGCCTCGGCCTTTGCCCCGCGCTTTTTGGCCCTGGGCCGGGCCGTGGCCGCGTCCATGCGCCCGGACGTCATCTGCCTGCACTTGCCCAACCTGTCCGGGATGCTTGCGGCCCTGGCCCTGGGGCGGGCTTACGTCGTCCATTGGCATGCCCCGGTGCTTGCCCAAGATATCTCGCCGCTCGCCCGGACCATGCTTCCGGCCTACAGGCTCCTTGAGGCCCTGGTCCTGCGCCGCGCGTCGCGCATCGTGGTCACCAGCCGGGCCATGCTCGAAGGCTGCCCCCAGTTGTCTGCCTGGCGCGGTAAATGCCGGGTGGTGCCCTTGGGCGTAGACCTGCCCGGTGAGGTTGCGAACCGGGCCGCGTCCGCGCCCGGCGGCGGCAAAAACGCCCCGCTGGTGCTGTCCCTGGGCCGGTTCGCCGCCTACAAGGGCTTCGACAGGCTGGCCCTTGCCGCCGTCCACGCGCCGGGGACCAGGTTTGTCATGGCCGGCGACGGGCCGCTGCGCGGGGAGGTGATGCGTCTGGTCCGGGACTTGGGCCTGACGCAGAGGATCAGCTTCCCGGGCCGCGTGGACGATGTCGCGCGCGAGGCTTTGTACGCCGCCTGCGACGTCTTCTGCCTGCCCTCGGTGAGCCCGGCCGAAGCCTTCGGGCTGGTGCTCGTGGAGGCCATGGCTCGGGGACGGCCCGTCGTGGCCGCCTGTCCGCCCGGCTCCGGCATCGCGGAAGTGGTGGTCCACCAAAAGACCGGCCTTTTGGTCCCCCCGGACGACCCGCTCGCCTTGGCCCAGGCCATTTGCGCCCTGCTTGCCGACCCCGGCGGGGCGGCGGCCATGGGCGAGGCGGGCCTGCGCCGGGTCAGGACGCTTTTCGACATCCGCGGCGTGGCCGGTTTGACCGAACAGGTTTATGCCCAGGCCATGCCCGTCTGACAGCCTGTTGAAAAATGCCGTCCTGGCATTTTTCAACTTCGGGTTGGCGAAAGTGAATTTCGCCAACCCTCTCGGATTGCGGGCAAAAAATTTTGCCCGCAATCCGGCGCGCCATCCCTGGCGCGCATCAGCCCGTTTTTCAGCGGGCTGCTAAGCCTGGCCTCGCAGAGGAGGTATTTTGCCCAGAACGGATATGAAGGGGAGCGGAAAATTTCTTCATTTTCGTGCTCCCGGTAATATGAACCGCTCGCCGCTTTGGGCCCTGGCCCTTGTAGCCGCCATGCTCCTGCTCCAAGCGGCCTGCGCCGCCACGGACTCCCAGGCTCTGCTCGGCGAGACCACGCGGGAGGCGGCCTCGGGCGGACTCTCTCCTTGCGATCTTCGGGGCGGGGAATTCACCTTGGCCGGATTCGCCAGGCCGGGTCCGGGCAGCGCCCTGACGGTCTACATCGAGGGCGACGGAAGGGCCTGGGCCACGCGCGCCAGGCCCTCCGACGACCCCACCCCGCGCGAACCCCTGACCCTCCGGCTGGCCTTGCGCGACCCGGCCCCGAAACTTCTCTACCTGGCCAGACCCTGCCAGTACCTGGCCAAGGACCAGCCCGCCGGGGCCTGCGAGTCCTCTCTGTGGACCGAGGCCCGCTACGGCCCGAAAGTCGTGGACGCCTTGAACCAGGCCTTGGATGAAGCCAAGGAACGCCTTCACGCCGAGACGCTCAGCCTGGTGGGCTATTCCGGCGGCGGGGTGCTGGCCATGCTCCTGGCGGCCGGGCGTCACGATGTCACGGACGTGCTCACCGTGGGGGCCAACCTGGACATCAGGGCCTGGGCCGCCTACCATGGGGTGAGCGGTCTCGCCGGTTCGCTCAACCCGGCCGACCAGGGCCCGGCCATGGCCCAGATCTGGCAGACCCACCTGGTGGGCGCGGCCGACACGATCTGCCCGCCCTGGCTGTGTGAACGGTACCTGGACCGCATCGGCCGGCCCAAGCGGGCCCGGTGCCTGGTGGTCGAGGGCGCGGACCATCGGGAGGGCTTGGTGCGGCGTTGGCCGGAACTGCTCTCGATGCACCGCGAATTCGTCGGGGAGAAGGAAGCCGCCGGACTTGATTTGACCGGGTCGCGTTGATAGGGAAACATCCTGAATGGATTGAACGGCACAAGCGCTCGCCACGTATCCTCATAACCAGCAACGAGAGGGCCGACTCATGCGCAAGGTTCGCCTCACCGTCATCATCTGCGTTTCGTTCGTGGTCTTGGCCGCGGGCATCACCCTGGCCCAGAAAAATGCGGGCGACGCCATGCTCAAGCTGCTCGAAACGGCCTACGCGCCGCCAGAGCCCCTGCTGCCGGTGAGCCTGAAGAAAGAAGCCGCCTACCAGGAGGGGGGCAACACCCAGGTCGGCATCGTGGACTTCGTGGAGAACGAGGCCTACGTCATCCACGCCGACAAGCCGGACGTGGCCTACAAGGCCGAGAAGACCAAGCCCGTCAGCGTCGACGACACCCTGGTGTGCGACGAGGGCTCGAGGCTCACGGTGCTGCTCAAGGACCAAAGCCAGATCGTCATGGCCCCGTACAGCAAGATCGTGCTGGCCAAGGTGGACTACGACCCGGACAGCAAGGCCCGGGACACCGTGGTGAAGATGGGCGCGGGCGCGGCCCGGTTCGTGGTCGCCAAGCTGAACGCCACCAAGGAAGACTTCAATGTGGTGACGCCCAGCGCGACCTGCGGGGTGCGCGGCTCCGACTTCGTGGTCGCCCTCGTGCCCGAGGACGTGATCAAGAAGGTGAAGCTGAGCCTGCTTGACGACCTGTTTTCCCCCCGGTCGGCCCTGGCCCAGATCATAGATACCCAGCAAAATTTGGGGACCCTGACCTTGGCCGGCCCGGGCACCACCCTGCACGTATCCAACCCCTTTGGGTCGGTAATCCTAACCTCCAACACCGTAACCGTGACCCATTTAAACCTTCCGCCCTCGCCTGCCGTGTCGGTCACCCCTAGTTACGCGACGGGCTTGCTGGGCCACGTCGGGCCGCACACCTCGAACATGAGCATGCCCTCGGTGTTCGAGTAGCCGCCGGGGTTGCTCCGGTCTTTCGGGATGCGGCTGCGCAGCCTCGCCTTGTGGCTGGTCCTCGCGGCCGGCCTTTCCGGCTGCGCGCCGCTGGCGGCGCCGCCTGACCTCGGTCCGGACCCGGCGGCCTGCTTAAGCTCCCCCCAGTGCGCCCCCGGCCCGCTGGCCCGGGCCATGGCCGGGGAGGTGCGGGGAGGCGGCGACACCGAGCGCATCCTCGGGGCCATGCGGGCCGTGGCCGAGAACCTGGCCTACGACCCGGAGGAGAATCCCTCCCAGTTCGCGCGCACGGCCGAAGAGCTCTTCGCCGACAAGACCCTGGGGGGGTGCAGCGAGTTCGCCCTGGCCCAGATGGCGGTGCTGCGGGCCATGGGCTACCCCTGCCGGCTGGTGCTGACCGTGAACGCCAAGTGGATCGCCCGCTACCGCGAGTACCCCCTGGCCGTGCCCAACGGCCACGGCCTGATCGAGATTTTCGTCCGCGGCCGCTGGCTGCTGGCCGATCCCACCGACTTCATCCTCTACGCCTCCTGTCCAGGGCCCTGCCTGCCCGGCAACGAAATCGCCGTGACCCGGGCCAGGGATTTCTGGGAAGCCGGCATCACCGACGTGGAAAAAGCCAACGACTTTCTGCGCGCGGCCGCCGAGGGCGGCGTGGTCTACGTCAAACCCGGCTGCCCGGTGCTCGGCAAAGTCAACTTCGATTACCCCAAGGCCTTCATGAACCTGGGCAAGGTGTTCGTGGACAAAGGCCAGTTCTCGGTCGGCCTGCGGTTGTTGCGCAAGTCCGTGGCCCTGGCTCCCGAGTGGTTGCCGGCCAACCTGGCGCTGGCCGACTGCCTGCTGGCCATGGCCCGGCCGGACCAGGCCGGCGCGTACTACCGCAAGGCCCTGGCCTTGGCCCCAACGGACGAACGGGCCCGGGCCGGACTGGCCAAGGCCGAGGCGGCCCAGGCGGCAAAGCATGGACCTGCCAACTGATCCCGGCCAAGCTCTCGGGCAAGCCCGCCTCCGGGGCCTAGCCGCCCTGATCGTCCTAGCCGCCGCCATGGGCCTGACCGTGGCCCGCCTGGCGATCGACCACGCCTGGATATCATCCCATCCGGAATTTTACCGCGCCGACCGCGCCTGGCCTTTGCTCTTCAGCTATGACGGCTGGTGGTATCTGCGCCTGGCCCGGGAGGGCCTTGGCGCCTCGGGCTTTGGGAGCGTTCCGGCTTTATCCGCCCTGCTTATGGTCGTAGCCAAGGCCTTGGGGCAGCCCCTCGAGGTCGCCGCCTTCTGGCTGCCGCCGCTGCTGACGCTTTCGCTGCTGCCGGCGGTCTTTCTCTTCGGCCGGCGCCTGGCCGGGAATATGGCCGGGGCCGCGGCCGTGCTGGCAACGGCCTTTTCCCCGTACTGGCTTAAAGCCACCGGCATGGGCATGTTGGACACGAAATGCCTGATCCCCGCCCTGCTCACGTTTGCCGCCCTGGCCCTTTCAGGATTCGCCGAGGCTCCCCGGCGCCGGGCCGTTGCCCTGCTCGCCGCGTTCGGATTGATCGCGGCCGTGGCGACCTGGTGGTGGAAACCGGCGGCCGGGTTTTGCCTTTTGTCCTTGTTGGCGGCCCTCGCGGCCAGGGCGGCGAAATCCAGGACCGCGCGGCTGGCGGTCCTGTTCCTGGGCGTTGTGTGCGCCGCCTGCGTAGTGTTGGTCGCAACCAAGGCCCATGAAGCCTTGCCGGAGCTGCCCCGGGACGTGCTGCGCTACGCCGAACGCCACGCGGCCCTGGTGTTCAGGACCGACGCCGACCAGGCCTCCATGGCCGCTTCGATCGTCGAACTGGCCCCGGCTTCCTTCGCGGAGCTTTCCAGGCTCGCGGCGGGTGGCGTTGCGGCCATGCTCGCGGCCCTGGCCGGGCTCGTTTTGTCCTTTGTCCGCCAGCCCCGAAAGACCGCCCCCTTGGCCGCACTGGCCCTGGCCCTGGTCATGGCCATGCCCGCCAGGCGTTTGATCCTGCTCTTTACGCCGGCCATGGGCCTGGGCTTTGGGGTGTTCGCGGCCTGGCTCGCGGGCTTGGCCACGCAGCCCCCGGCCGATTTTTTCCCGGCCTTATTCCGCCGGCGTCCCGTGGCCCGGGCCTGCTGCGCCCTGACGCTGGCCGCCGCCACGCTCATCCCGGCGGCGCACGGCGCCTTGACCAGGAGCCCCGAGCCGCCCTTCACCCGCGCCATGGACACGCTGGCCCTGGCCGTGCGCCGGGCCGCGCCGCCGGGGACGGTGATCTGGAGCTGGTGGGATTACGGCTACTTCCTTCAGGACCGGGCAAAGCTGCCCACGTTTTTCGACGGCGGCAGCCAGACCGAGGACGACTGCTTCGTGGCCGCCTTTCCCCTGGCCTGCGGCGACCCGGTCCTGGCCGCCAACTGGATGCGTTTCTTCGCCCGGGCCGGGCAGGGAGAATTCGGCCGCATCGCGGCCGGGGCCGGATCCCGCGAGCGGGCGTTCGACCTTTTGGTGCGCCTTTTTTCAGGAAAAGAAGACCGCGCCCCGATTCTGGCCGAACTCTCCGGCGGCTTAAGTCCGGACCAGGCGGCCGCGCGCTTTTTCCCGGACATAAGCGTCTGTCTCGTGCTGCCCAGGCAGTTTTTCGACTTTAGCGGCTACTGGTTGGCCTACGCCAGCGCGCCCGGGGTGAAGCCGCCCGCGCCGGTCAACCACATCGACGTGCTTGACTCCAAGGGCCTGACGCTCGACCTTGAAAAGGGGCAGGCCGGACTGCCCGACGCGGCTCTGGCCAAGGGCTATAAGTATGTGCCGAGCGCGGTGGAGTTGGGCGGGACCTGGAACGGGGAGTTCTTGTACCAGGAGTCGGTGGCCGAGCCGATCCTTTTCTTCCAAAAAGGTTCGCCGTTGGCCTACATAACGGACAAGCCCGGCGCCCGGACCTTGGCCTTTAGGCTGCTGGCGCCGACCGGGTTCAATGATACCCTGTTCAAAACCGTTTGGTACGATCCGCAAACCGGGGGGGCCTGGATGGTCGGCGCCCCCCGGCCGGGCGGCTAGAAGCTACTTTAAAAGTCTTTAGGAAAAGCGAATCCGGGGGAAACCTCCTTTTGTGAACAAAAGGGGGTTTCCCCCGGCCCCCCTTCCCCTAAAAAACTTTAAAGTTTTTTGGAGGATGGGGGTTCGGGGGAAGGAACCTTTTTTTTAAAAAAGGTTCCTTCCCCCGATTTTCTTTCTCTTTTGCGAGAGGTTCTAGAATTCCCAGCGCAAGGTCGCGGAGACACCGGTATTGTGGAATTGTCCGTTGCTGCGCAAGAAGGAGTTGTATCCGTCCACGCTCAGCGACAGGCTGTCGCGCATCTGGAACTTCACCCCGAGCAGGGCTTGGATCTCGTTTCTGTCGTCCGGGGTCTGGGTCGAATAGTCGAACATGTAGGTGGCTCCGCCCGAGACGGTCAGCCATTTCCAGGTGTAGGCCGCCTTGGCGGTCGCGCTGAGTTCGCCCAGGAAGGAGTCCTTGGCGCCGGCGAGGTAGTCGTGCTCGTTGCTGAGCATGTTGCCGGCCTTGAGGGATAACGCCCAGTTGGAGCCGCTGGGGATGTAGAAATAGGTGAGGTTGACGGTATTGAGAACGCGGAAGGCGTCGTAGCTGGTGCTGGACACGCTCGGGGAGTTGGCCAAGACGTCGTAATGGGCGGGGGTGACGCCGAAGGAGGCGTCGGCCACCAGGTTGTCCAGGAAGGAGTAGCTCCCGTAGGCCATCATCACCACGCCCGTGTTCTTGTTCGAGCCGTCGTTGTAGCAGGTGTTCAAAAACGAGTTCTGGTAGCCCACGGCCAGGCCGGCCATGAACTTGGGCGTGAACTTGTAGTCCACCCCGCCCATCGTGGTGGCGATGTAGCCGTCGTAGCGCGAGCCGGACTTGGTGTTGCTCAGCCAGGACATCGAGCCCATGGCCCATAAGCCCAGGCGGGCGGCGTCCTCGGCGTCGCCGGCGGACAGGCCGGTGGCCTGGCCGTTGGAGGAGACGGCGAACGAGGTCTTGGCGCCCGCCAGCATGGTGCCCGAACCGAAGGGCGCACCGAGCGCGGAGTGTTCCTTGCCCGGGACGGGAACGCCGCCCCCGGTCCCGCCAGTCCCGCCGCCGCTGCCTGACCCGCCGCTGCTGCCGCTGCCGCCGCTGCCGCCGCTGCTGCCGCTCCCGCCTGATCCGCCGCCGCCGGTGCCGGTGACGGGAACGCCGCCCCCTCCTGTGCCTGATCCGCCGAACGCGCCGGTGCCGGTGCCGCCTGATCCGCCGACGCCGTTGATGACGCCGGTGGGGTTTATGATGGTGGAGATTCGCGAGCCGATGATGTTGCCGACCGTCTGCCCGGCGACGGTCACGATCTGGTTGTTGGTGTTTTGGGTGGAGTTCTGGGCCCAAGCGGGGTCGGCTAAGACCCCGGCGGCCGCCAGGGCGGCGAAAATCGTGAGGAAGGCGGCGGGAAAATGTCGCCTGGCGTTGCGGCGCGCGAGTAAACCAACCAGGGGGAACAGCGTAACCTTTCGAATGATCCTGCTCGTCATGCTGATGGCTCCAGGCTGACTGTCCAGGGCGCGCGCACGGCTGAACCCTCATGGTGGCGCATAGGATATAAGAATAAACTTAAATATTTTTTATCCTAGAAAAGGTTCAATTGAAAGTCAATGCCTCAGCCCTATTTCCCCAGCGCGAGAGCGCCGGTGGATGTGCCCCTTCGCGGGGACCAGTCGCGCATCCGAAAACTGAATGCACCCGAGAATTTTGCGGTCATGCGGCGGGCGGCGCTAAACCTCATAAAGCATAACAAACCCTGCAAGTTAAGCGTAAAAAAGCTCGATTCAAGGCACTCGTGAACCCCCCAGTTCGCAAGCAAAATCTTTTTTTGAATTTAAGCGCGCTTGCCCTGCCTATTTCCCTCAGACAAGATTGGTCCATCCTGATCGGCTTGGGCCCTTTGCCGACCGATCACTTGGCTTTGGCCTCGTTTTCTGGCAAGAAAGGATGGGGCTTTGAGTATCGAAAGAAAACAGGGGGATGAACCACATGAGATCCGCCATCATCACGAGCCTTGCCGCAGTAGCGTTCCTGATAACGGCCAATCCCATCCCGGTTGTGGCCGGTCCCCCGGCCGGGGTCCAGGGGGCCATGTCCCGCGACGTGACCAGGGGCCTGCCTTCGAACCAGCCCACCTCCACGATCACCGTGGGAGACCCGCAAAAGGCCGAGGCCATCGGCCTGCCCGGCCTCAAGAAGGGCGACAAGGTGGAGGTCTCGCGCGACCCGGAAGGGAAGTGGATCGTCAAGGATCCGGCCAGCGGCAGGAAAGTGATTTTGGATAATCAGCCGGATCTTGGATCGTAAGGCGATTTTTTCAGGAAATAGTCCTTGAAGGCCGAAAAAAGGGAGGCGGCGAGATATGTCTCCCCTCTGGCGGCCAGGACGGCCAGTTTGCCGAAAAAGCGCCAGGACACGGCCAGGGGGAACAAGGCGCCCGACCACTTCTTGGCGATCATCAGGGCGCCGAGGTTCTCATGGTAATTGGCCAGAAGCTTGCGCCCCCGCTCGTCGGGAAAGCCGGCGCGCAGCGAGGCCCCTCCGGCGTGGGAAGCGATGGCCTCCCTGCACCAGCCAAGCCCGAAGCCCAGATTTTTGGCCCGCAGGCAAAAGTCCAGCTCCTCGCCGAACAGGAAGAAACGTTCATCAAAGAGTCCGGCGGCTTGAAACACTGCTTTGCGCACGAACATGCACGCCCCGTGGACATAGTCGAGACGGGGTTCAGGCCGAGCCGTGGCCTGCGTAAGGCTCAGTCCGGCCAGGCAGGGCCTGGTCACGGTGGCCCACTGGACGTAACGGCAGCCGCCGGCGCACTCCAGATGAGCGCCGCGTCCCGCGAGTATCGTGGCCCCGAAAACGCCCGTATCCGGTCTTGTTGCTGCGCATTGCAGCAAGGCGGCCAGGGCCTGCGCCCTCATGAGGATGTCGCTGTTGAGGAGCAGAAAGAAGTCCTCGGGCCCGCCGGCCAGGGAGGGCCCGAGGGCGGCGTTGAGCGCCGCCGCGTACCCCCGGTTTTCAGGCAAGGTCAAAAGGGAGAACGCCGGATAAGCCGTAGGCGAATCTTCGCGGCCCTTAGGCCCGGTGCGGACCGCCTGGGCCGGTCCCAGGCGCTCCCTGGCCCGAAGCAGAAGGCCTTCGCCGGAGGCGTCGCCGGAACCGTTGTCCACGACGATGATCCGGTCCGGGGCCGGGGCCATGGTCCACAGTCCCTCCAGGCAAGCCAAGGTGTGCTCCGGAGTTTTCCAGTGGACGATCACGGCGCAGGTGGAGGTCATGGCAGGGGCCCTCGCTGACTTCGGCCGGGGCCAGGCAGGCCGCGCCGCGCCCCTGGTCCATGCCGTGGTGGTCAACCGCGATGGAGCGGGGCTGCTTGCGCCCTGCGTGCGCCATCTCCTGGAATGCGGTTACCCCAGGCTTGCGGTCACCGTGGTGGACAACGCCTCCGGGGACGGATCCGACTTGGCGACGGCCTCGTTATTCCCCCAGATCAGCCTCGCGCGCAACGAAAAAAACCTCGGGTTCGGGGGCGGGGCCAATGTCGGCCTGCGCCTGGCCCTTGAGCAGGGCGCGGACTTCGCCTGGGTGCTCAACAACGACGTCCTCGCGCCGCCGGGCGTCCTGGAGGGTTTGCTTGGCCGGATGGCCGCCGACCCAACTCTTGGAGCCTGCCAGCCGCTGCTGGTGTTCACGGATGAACCAGGGATCGTGCAGTCCGCCGGGTGCGGCCTGGGGCTGACAGGCCGCTGCTGGGACCTGGGGGCCGGCGCGCGGTCCTCCGAGATCGCGAAGTGTGCCCCCGCTCCCGCCGCGGTCACCGGGGCCTGCATGCTGTTGCGGGTTTCCAGCCTGCGGGAGGCGGGACTCTTCGACGAAAAGTTCTTCATGTATTTCGAGGATGTGGAACTATGCCTGCGCCTTGTGCGATTCGGCTACGCCGTGGCCTGCCTGGCCGGGATACAGGCCTTCCATGCCGGATCGGCCACGGCCTCGAAGTTGCCCCCCTGGCGCAGGATTTTTTGGTGCGAGAGAAACGCCCTGGTCCTGGCCGCCAGGCATTACTCCCCGGGCCTGGCCCTGGCGGTCCTGGTCCTGGGGCCGCTGTCGGCCTTGGCCGCGGCCCTGGCGCGTCTGGCCCGCCTGCAACCGGCCGAAGGCCTGGCCTACCTTTGCGGCGCCTTGGCGGGCCTGACTCTTGGCCTTGGCGCATTGACGCGGCGCGAAAGCGGCGGCTGCCGGGAAATCACCCGGCTTGTCTCGCGCGGGACCGTCTTTCCCCCCAAGGCCGGCGCCAGAATCTTGGAAAATCGCGCAAAACTGCGCGCTTCGAGCTCAACCCATGAACTTGGCTGACGTTTGCCGCGGGGCAGGACAAGACCGCCTCCGGGAAAAAAATCCCGATCCCCCATGCGCCCTGTAATCGATCTGCCCGGCCTGGACAGCGCAAGCAGCGTTGCTGCGCCCCTGAACGTCTGCTTCGTCACCCGGGAATACCTGGGGTATCATAAGTGCGGCGGCATCGGCACGGCGGTGACGGCCTGGGCCGAGGCCCTGTGCGAGGCCGGCCACCGGGTGACGGTGCTTTTGACCCAGGAAGAGCCCCCCGCAAATGCTCCCGCCGCGTCCGCTAAGCCCGGCAATGCCCCCGCGATCTGGCCCTTGCCCCCGGCCTCGTCGCATCTGCTGAACTCAAGCGTCGTCGCCACGGCCTACCGGGTTTTCACCGCCCTGGCTTCGCGGCCTTTCGACGTGGTGTATTTTCACGACTGGGGGGGGCAGGGGCACTACTGCTGCCTCGCCAAACGACAGGGCCTGGCCTTGGAGAAGACCCTCCTGTGCGTCGTGGCCCACGGCTCCACGCCCTGGACGAACGAGGCCAACCAGCGTTTTCCGGAGTATGTCGAGGAACTCGAAGCGGAGTTCATGGAACGTACAAGCATCGAATTGGCGGACGTCCTCATCAGTCCAAGCCGGTACATGCTGTCCTGGATGACCGGGCGCGGCTGGCGTTTCCCGGCCAGGACCTACCAACTGCCCTACCAATCCGCCGCGCCAGGCCAGCCCGGCAGGCAAGGCCCGGACAAGCCGGTTCGCCCCAATGAAATCGTCTTTTTCGGCCGCATCGAGACCCGCAAGGGCGCCACCCTTTTCTGCGACGCCCTCGATCTTCTGGCCCGGCGCCGGCCGGCTGGCCTTTGCGTGACCTTTCTCGGAAAGCCGGCCCGCATCGGGGAGGAAGAAGCCGGGGAGTATGTGCGCACAAGGGCCTCGTCCTGGCCCTTCCCCTGCAAGGTTTTGGGAAATCTGGACCAGGGGCAGGCTCTGGCCTATCTGGAGGGCGGCCGCCGCCTGGCGGTCATGCCCGCCCTTGACGACAATTCCCCGAACACGGTCTACGAGTGCCTGGCCGCGGCCATACCCTTTCTGGCCTCGGACGTCGGCGGCGTGGCCGAAATCATCGCCCCCGAAGACCGCAAGCGGGTTCTCTTCCCCCCGCGAGCCGAGGCCCTGGCCCAGCGGCTCTTTGACGCCCTGGCCGGGGGGACGCTTCCGGCAAAACCGGCCCTGGCCCCAGGCGAAGCGCGCCAGGCCTGGTTGGGATGGCATGTTCTCCTTGGCCGCGACAGGTTCTGGCAGGCTCCCGTCCCCGCCCCGGACCGGGCCACGCCGCCGCTGGTCAGCGTCTGCCTGACGCATCGCGACCGCCCGGGCTGTCTCAGGCAGGCCCTGGACTCCCTTGCGGCCCAGGATTACCCGAATTTCGAGGTGGTGCTGGTGGACGACGGCAGCCTCACGGCCGCAGCGCACCGCCTGCTAGGCGACCTTGAGGCCGAGTTCGCGGCCAGGGGCTGGACCCTGGCCCGCCAGGAAAACCGCTATCTCGGCGCGGCCAGGAACAGGTGCGCCGCCCTGGCCAAGGGCGAGTACCTGCTTTTCATGGACGACGACAACCTGGCCAAGCCTGGTGAAATCTCCACCTTCGTCAAGGCGGCCCGAGCCGCCGGCGCGGACGTCCTCACCTGCGCGGCGGCTTATTTTGAATCCGCCGGCCGGCCAGGCCTGCGGGGGTCCCGCCAGCTCGGCTGCTACGTGCCCCTGGGCGGGGCGCTTGGTCCCGGATTTATTTACAATGCCTTTGGCGACGCCAACGCCCTGGTCAAAAAAGACGTCTTTTGCAGGCTTGGGGGATTCACCGAGGACGCGGGCGTCGGTTTCGAGGACTGGGAGTTTTTCGCCAAGGCGGTGCTGGCGGGCTTTCGCCTCCAGGCCGTGCCCCTGGTTCTTTTCGAATACCGTTCAGACGGCACGGGGATGCGCGCGGGAACCGCCCGCTACCCGAATCTGTCCCGGGCCATGCGGCCTTACCTAACCCAAAGTCATCCGGAACTCGCCCCGGCCCTGCGCCTGTGCCAGGGATTTGCGGCAAGACTTCAAGCGGCGGACAAGGAAATATGGGAACTCAAGGCTTGCCTGGCGCGGGCTCGGGACGCCCGGACCGGGCCGAGCCAGCCCCCGGCCTGTGCCCCCGCTTTGGGCCGTGGCGCCCTCAGCGTCCCGGCCAAGGCCATATTGCGGGCCCTCGGCCGGGTCCTTGAAACCTCGCTCCCGGCAAAGGCCGTCAGACGCCTGCGCCGGGACAGGGACGTACGCCTGCTGCGCGCCTCGCCCTTGTTCGACGCCGCCTGGTACCTCTTGGCCTACCCGGACGTGGCCGCGGCTGGGATCGATCCCGCCGTGCACTATCTGGCCCATGGCGCGGCCGAGGGACGAAATCCCGGACCAGGCTTCGATTCCGGTTTCTATCTCCACGCCCACACGGATGTTTTACGGGCGCGGATGAACCCGCTGGTGCATTACCTCCGCCATGGCCTCGCCGAGGGACGCCGCCTCAAGGCCCCGGACGTCCCCCCGCCGCCTTTCGCTTCCGGCGAGGCCGGCGCGTTGGAACCGGCCGGGGACCAGAAGCCGGCCGCGCCCGGCGGCAAGGGCCGCCTGGTCATCTGTCCGGCCGCGGATTGGGCCGTCAGCGGGGCGCATGCGGTCACCGAACAGGCCGGCAAGGCCCTTGGCCTGCTTGGTTGGGATTTCCGCATCCTGTTCACCAAGGAGAAGGCGCGCATTCTGGAGAGTTCGGGCGGACGGCTCCCCGATCTGCCGCACGAATTTTATCCCGTCGACCACCTGGGCGACGTGGCCTACGAAGCGGCCATGAGGGAGTATTTCGCCAGGCTATGTCCGTGCGTTTTGCTTTGCGGGTGCGACTTCAGGGCCAACCTGGCGGCGTCGCGCCTCCCCGGGGTCGGGGTGTTCGTGTACAGCCATTCCGACGAGCAGGTGTACTACGATCAAAGCCAACTCTTGAGCCAGGTTTGCCAGGCCAACATCTGCGTCTCCCGCGCCATCGAAGGGAAGGTGCGCCGGCTGCCGGGCCTTGAGGGCAAGACGCGCCTCATCCCAAACGGCGGGCTGCACCTGGAGGAAGTGCGTTTCCGGACCGGCCGGGGCCTGCCCGAACTCAGCTTGGTGTATACGGGAAGACTCATCGAGCATCAAAAACGCGTCCTCGACTTCATCGCCCTGGCCCGCGCCCTGGAGAAGACCGGGCAGCCGTATCGCTTAAGCCTGATCGGCCAGGATCTGGACGGCTGCGAAGCGAGATTGCGCCGCGAGTTGGCCGGACCGATCCGGCAAGGCAGCGTTCGCCTGCCGGGACGCCTCGGGCGCGAGGAGCTTCTGCGGGAACTCGACGGGCACAACTTTTTCCTGCTGCTTTCGGAATTCGAGGGCTTTTCCATCTCGCTTGCCGAGGCCATGGGGCGCGGCTGCGTGCCGGTGGTGACGTCAATCGAGAGCGGCAACGGCGAAATAATCCGTTCCGGCCGCAACGGCATGATCATGCCGCATAGGGATTATGAGCGCTGGGCGGCCTGGCTTGGCGAAACGTCGCGGGACGAGGCTGCCTGGCTTGGAATGTCCCGAGCCGCCAGCGAAACCGTCCGGTCCTCGTTCACGGTCGAACGGCAGGCCCTGCTTGTCGACGCCTTGCTTCGGGACTGGTGGCGGCGGGCGACTGCAAGCCCAGGCCTTGACCGGCGGTGACGACCCGGCGCAGGCTACTAAGCAGCAGGGGGGCGGCGTTGTCCACGACGTACGTGGACAAGGCTTTCTTGCGCCCCGCCAGACCCATGGCCTTGCGCCGGTCTTCATCCTTGAGAATGTCCGCCAGGGCCTCGGCCATGGCCTGCGTATCCTCGAAATCCACCACCGCCCCGATGTCCGGGGTCACGAACTCGGCCAGTACGCCGACGCCCTGGAAACAGATGACCGGTAAGCCGCATTCGTACGCCTCCAGGGAGGCCAGGGAGGAGTAGCCCTCCCGCATGGTCAGCAGGAACACGTCGCAGGCGAGAAAATAGTCCTTGTGGTTCGTCTTCTCCCCAAGAAATAATATGGGGTTCTCGGGGGCAATCCCGGCGAGCAGCCGCTTCGGGCATGGGGCTTCGGGCAATTCACGCCCCATCCAGCAGAACAGCAGGGGCTTATCGGTCATTTGCCTCACGCGCCCGGCCACCTCGATGAACAAATCCGGCCCCTTGCGCCATTCGATGAAGCCACAGCTCAGGATGATCACGGCCTCCTCGGGCAGCCCCAGTTCACGGCGCAGGGCGGCCTTGGCCTCAAGCCGGTCCGCTTTGACCGTGGGCGCGAAGAAGGCGTCCACGACATCGATATTGCCCGGATCAAGACCCTGCCCGGCGACGAGCTGGTCCCTCACCCTCACGGATCCGGCGATGTAATGGGCGCTGTGTTCGCGCATGAGACTGAGCCGGTCCTGGCCGATGCAACTCATCACGTATTCGAGCTCGTGCACGTAGCTGACGATGGGCGCGCGAAGCGTGGCCATCAGACCGTAGACCTCGGCGCAAAAGGCCGTGTTGCCCAGGACGAGGTGCACATGACCGGCGCAGAAAGCCGCCAATCGTCGCGCTTGCTCTTCAAAGGCCACGCCCGATGGGGCGATGTCCTCGTAAAAGGAACATAGCGGCGCGATCTTGGCGAAGTCCTCCCGGAGCGGTCCGCCCTGCAGGTAGATGATGTGGAGCGAGCAGTCGGTATGCAGCCTAAGCCAGCGAAGAAAGTGCAAAAGGAGCAACGGAGCGCCGGAACAGGTCAGGTTGTGGCTCAGGACCAGGATGGAAAGCGGCCCCACGCCGGATCGGTCTTGCCCTGGCCCTGGAAGAGGCGCCGCCTGGCCGGTCCCGGCCTGACCGGCCGCGACGGCCCGCCTCACGCTGTCGAGCAACAAAGGCGCGCTGTTATCGACAACATGTGATGCCAAAACCTTCTTTCGCGCTGCTTGCCCAAGCGCTTCCATTCCGCTTGGGTTTGAAATCAAGCCCGCCAGGGCCTCTGCCATCGCCTTCGCATCTTCACGCTCCACCACCACCCCGATGTCTGGCGTTATGAACTCGGCCATATCCCCCACTTCTCGAAAACATACGACGGGTAAGCCGCATTCACATGCCTCCAGCGCTGCTAAGGGAAAACACTCCTCTCGCGACGTCAGTAAAAAAACGTCGCTGGCGATCATGTAGTCCTTGGGATTTTTTTGCACCCCGGGAAAGAATACGGAGTGTTCCGGGATGTTGTCATCAACAGTAACTGTGTGCTCCGCATCGGCATGCCTGGTCCAGCGTCCTCCTAACCAGTAGAATGACACTTGCTTATCAGTCATTTCCCGGACGTGCTTGGCTACTTCGATAAATAGGTCGGTGCCCTTGCGCCACTCGATAGTGCCGCATCCGATAATAACAATTGCATCTACAGGGATGCCAAGCTGCCGGCGGATAGCAGACTTTTGTTCAATTTGTCCTGATGTTACGGTCGGAGCTATGAATGCATGAATGACATCAATATATCCTGGATCCACGCCGTATTTAGCGACAAGGTTGTCTTTGGCAAGTGGTGAGGCGGCTATGTAGCATGATGTATATTTACGCATCAGATCCAGCCGGGCCTTGCCGACAAACTCCCGCAATACATATTCCAGTTCATGCAAATGAGTGATGATCGGCGCCTTAAGAGAAGATATCAAGTCGTACATTTCACAACAGAAGGCGGTATTGCCGTAAACAGCATGTACATCCCCGCCGCAGAAATCCTTAAGTCTTTGCAGTTGATCTTGCCGCCGAAGGCCCGCCGGAGCGATGTCGTCATAAAACGAACAGAGCGGAGCGATCTCTTGGAAGTCCTCGCGGAGCACTCCGCCCCACAGGTGGATGACCCGGATGGAGTAGTCCGAGTGCAGTTTGAGCCAGCGTAGCCAATGCAGCAGGACAATAGGCGCGCCAGTGCGGGACATGTCATGAGTCAGAAAAAGCAGCGTGGGCTGATGCCCGGTTTCGCGTTGTACATGATTATGAGACGGCGGCGCGCCACTGGAAGCCTCCAGGCTGGTGCGGGCGGCCTGGGCCGTTTGCCCTCCGCCGTCATTTGAGAACAGGCCCTCATGCCCAGGCAAGCCGGCCATCTGGCATTGGGCCTGGTTGCGCTCCAGAAAACCGGATCGCCAATAGGCTTTTTCAAAGGCCGTCCGGGTCGCTTCGGCGTCCGCATCCAAGGCCAGGGCCGGCGCGATGGCCATGCCGTCGCCGACATGCTCCACGCCGTCGAAATGGACCAGGTCCCCCAGGATAGCCGCTTCCTCGTGGCTGGGGTACAGGCACAGGTCCGTGATCGCTTCCCGGCAGGCGGCGCGGGAAAAAGCCCCGTCGTCAAAGCCGCGCCCGGCCATTTCCCGCAACACCGCCTCCTGGTAAAAGGACAGCTTGCCGTCGTACTGCCGTTTTTCCAGCGGGTTGTCCGCGAAACACGGCCGCATGGTTCCGAGCCTGCTCTCGTAGCCGCAAACCCCGCCGTGCGGAGCGGCGTGCAGCAGTTCCATCAGCGTGACAATCCCCAGCAAAGAGGTCCCGTTCGCGTCGGGGCCGGCCGGATCGGCCAGTTGGTGTAAATAGTTTTCCAGGAATGCGAATATGTTGTGTCCTGCCCGGCGCAGGGAGTGCGGATCGACGACGATGCCCATGAAGTGCCCCAGCAAGTCTCCGGTGAAACCCAAGCCCCGGATGACGGCGTCAAACCCTGTCTGCATGTTTCCGGCCCAGCCCAAATCCACGATGGCCAGGCGTTTTATGCGGTTAAGGGCGAAGCGGCTCAGGTAGGCATGAAGGGCGGCGCGTTGCCTGGACGCCTCAAGGAGCAGGGGGGTTTCAAAATGGCGCATGACCTGGCGCATGCGTTCCCTGGCCGTCCAGTCATGGATCACGACGTCGTCCGGAGCCAGTCCGTGTTCGGCCAACACGGCCGCCTCGCTGGCCGGATCAAGCTTAAGCCCGAAGCGGCGCAGGATATGGCCGGCCGTGCGGGGCTCAACGCCGGACAACAGGAAAGTATAGGCGTCTTCGTCCAGGCCGGTGATGCGCGACAGGCCCAGCGTGAAGCGCGAGACGCAGCAATAGGCCGAAGGCGGCAGCGGCGCGCTCCGGCCGCGGAACATGTCGTAGATTTTCTTGAGAAGATAGCCGTCCCTCGAGAAGAAAAGAACCAGATCGCTTTGGTTCTCGATGACGCTTTGGGCGATCCATTGCACATACGACCCGTGGATAAGCTGGCCGTAAGTCCGGCCGAGATACTCAAAGAAGCCCCGGACGTCCGCAGTCGATTGGCCCGGCGGCCAGTGCCTGGCCTTGAGCCGGCTTAAGGGGAGAACGTCCGGTGACGTCGGCCTCAGCTTGGCCATGGCCTCGCGACGGTGCTCGTACCTGTGCTGGCGCAAGCCCATCTTGCGGGGCACGGCCGCATCGGCGTGGCTGTTGTCGCCGATGTGCAGGACCCGGTCCGGGGCCAGCTCGAACGTCTCCAGCACGGTCGCAAAAAGGCTGCCGTCGTGCTTGGCGAGAAACCTGTCGCTGGATAGGAAAAGCTCAAGGTAGCCGGCGTAGCCGTGCTCCGTAAGCATGCGTTCGATCACCTCGCGGGGCAGGTACATGTCGGAGACAAAGACGACCGGTATGCCGGCGTCCCTCGCCTTGCCGAACAAACCGGCCACCACGGAATCGGCTTTGACGCAGGCCAGCTCGGCCGCGATTTCCAGCTCCTTGGCCTTCTCGATCACGGGCCAGGCCAGGCCGGTCAGGCTTTGCAGGTGGTTGTAGATGGAAGCAAGCGTGGTGTCCGGCCGCTTGTGGGCCTGCCAGGCGGTGTGCCTGGCCAGGCGCTCCGCCCGGATTCTGATCTCGGCGAAATCATTGACGTTGTAGCCGCACCCGGCCAGATCCCGTTGCGTGCGGCAAAAGACATGGGTCGGCTGGGAATAGGCGCGCCGCAAGGCCGTGTCGAAGACGTCCAGGGAGAGCAGGCGAATGTCCCTCGGCAGTTCCGAGGGCAGGCCGAGCAATTTCAAAGACCCTTCCCCTCAAGCTGGTCAAGTTTCCATTGGGCGTCTTGAGCCGCTTGCCACCAAGCCTCGGCCTGCTGTTTGCTTGCGGCCGCCTCGGCCCGGGCTTCCCGCACGGCGTCTTCCATGGCTTGCCGCTGCCTGGCCTGCTCCTCGTCCTTTTCGGCGAGCAACCTGTTGACGTCCGCCTCGGTCCGCGCCAGGCCTGCCGCTCGCTCTTGGACCACGGCCATTTCCAGCTCCCCGATGCGCCTGTAGAACGGAGCCAACCCGGGCAGGCCCAGGTCCACCAGGTGCCGATAGAGCTTGTCCCCTTTTGGGAACAAAAGCCCCAGGCCGAAGCAGTGCTCGAAGAGGAGCGACGGGTGCGTAAGCGTCAACTCGCGCCAAAACCGGGTGGTGCCGTGGCGCTCGGTGAACACGTCGTGCAGGAAGACCACGCCCTCGGGAGCCATCTTGGGCAGCCAGTTGGCGTAGTCCTCTTCCACCGCGCCGTAAGTGTGCGTCCCGTCGATGTGCAACAGGTCGATGGAGCCGTCCGCGAAATCGGACACCGCCTCGTTGAACAGCTTGCGAACAAGGCGCGTGGGCAGCCCCCCGTAGCACCGTGAGCACAGATTCCGGAAGGTCTCAAAGACCTCTTCGCCGTAAAAGGTGTCGTGCTTCGTGCCAAGCCAGGTGTCCACGGCATGGAGCGTGGTCCAGTCCAGGCCTTCGTCCTTGGCGGCCTGGCAGAAGGAGAAAAAGGCGCAGCCGTGAAAGGTGCCCAGTTCCACGACCACGTGCGGCCTGATGTTCACGATGTAATCGTAGGCGAACTGGCGATGCCCGGCCCAGGGAGCCAGGGCGATCTCCGGGTTGAAGGCGTCCACCTCATGGACAGCGGGTTTAAAACGCCATTTAGGCAACACGGCCGCCGCCTCGGCCCGCCAGGGCCAGCGCCGTCCGCCGGATCGGCCGCCACACGGCCCTCAGGGGCCAGGTGAGGATGCCAAGCCACAGGTGCAGCTCGTCGATCTTGACGAAACGTTGCTCTTCGCGGTTTTGCCGGTCGCCCACAAGCCGCGCCAAGGCCGCGAGGCCTTCCCCCTGCCGGCTTAAGCCTTCATGGACGAGCCGCAACGTCTCGCCGATGTGCTCAAGTGGGGCCAACCTCCGCTCCAGGCACTCCTCGACTTGGCGCGCCGCGTTGCCTGGCAGCTCGGCAATCCCACGCCCAAGGACCGCGACCTGGCCGGCCAGGTCACTTAGGCTGTTGTTCAGGCTCATGAACATCGCCGGGGACGGCGTCCCCGACTTCAGCGACCAGCGCAGGGCCGCGTTGTGTAGGGCCGCTTCCTCGCGCTGGCGAAAAACCGTGCCATGCATGTTCTCGTAGGGCGTGCCGTGGAGATTCGTGCGCTGATGCCAGCGGGCCAGAGGCTTTTCCACGACCCCGATGTCCGCGACGCTAAGCAGCCTGAGCCTGAACTCCCAGTCCCCGAGAATCGGCAGCGCCTCGTCATGCCCGCCGATGGCCTCCAGCACGGCGCGCCTGAAAACAAAGGAGCTGGAGGGGATGTGGTTCTCCGCCATGGCGCGGTCGAAGCGGACGACGCGCATCCAGGAGTTGAAGTCTTCCTCCGTCTCGAAAAGGGCCGCGCCGTTTTCGATCCGCTCCCGCACGAGCTTCACATGGCAGGCCACCGCGCCGAGGCGTTCGTTTCCCGCGGCGGTGAGAAAGGCCACGGACTCAAGCAGGAAGTCCGGGCGCCAGGTGTCGTCGTCATCCAAAAATGCCGCGAACTCGCCGTCGCCCGCGTCAAGGCCGATGTTGGCCGCCTGCTGAGCGCCCAGACAGGCGTGGTTATGAATCACCGCCAGGCGCTCGCCGAAAAGGGGGCGATAGGGGGCGATAACGTCCTCGACTTCCTGGGCACATCCGCCGTCGTTGACCAGGACCAAATTCCAGTTGCCGCAGGTCTGGGCGAGAATCGTTTCGCAGGCCCGCTTGAGCAAAAGCGGTCTATCCTTGGTGCGGGTCACGACGTGCACCCTGCCGGCCAGGCCGGCTTGCGGACTAGGCCATGCATCGCTAAACGCCGTAGGGAACACCATCCCTTGTACAGCTTTCTTCATGGGGCAAATCCTCGTTTTTCCTACGGTTGGCCTTGTTCAACGTAAGCGGGTTCACTTGCGGTTTCCTGCCCGGTCAAATCGGAGACAGCCTCGTTCTCCATCTCGGACAAGGGCGTGCATTCCACCTGGTGCAGGCTGCCGTTGAACAGACCGTGCACGTCCTTGTGCGGCGTGACGGCGCTGAAATGGAAAATGTTATGGGCCCAGCACTCGATGTCGTGGGCCTTGGAGTCCAGCCCGTTGCCAAGCCCCGGGGTCAGGAAGTAATCGCCGCCGGCCACGTCCGGCCAGGTGAAATGCAAACAAATCCGGTGCGCGCCGGGGCGCAGGACGTCCAAGGGCAAGCCGGCCGTGGTCGTGTTTTGCCCGAAGATGAAATTGCCGAAGCGATCGGCCAACAAATAGCCGACGATGGGGTGGGAAATCTCGCGCCTTACTTCCATCAGGAGCGTGACCGCCACCGGGGCGCCGGCCAGGATGCATCCCCCGTATGGAGTTCCATTCACCTCCACCGTAAAACCGGTGAAGACGGCGCTGAGGGCCCCGCTCAGTTTATCGGGAGGTATGGGGAGGAGCGAGGGAGGCGCGTCTTTGGCGGCCGCGGCCTGTCGCGGCCGCGGCAGGCCGGCGAGGGCGTTTTCCCGGCGCGACAGGCGCATGAAGGTCTCGATGCCCTGAAGGGGCGGGCCGTCGAAGGCCAGGCTGCCCTTGTCCAGGACCAGCACCCGGGTGGTCATGCTGGCCACCGCCTCCATGCTGTGGGTGACCAGAATCTTTGCGGTTTTTCCCAACTCACGCTGCATGTACAGGTTGCACTTCTGCTGGAAAAATACGTCTCCAACGGACAGGACTTCGTCTATCAGCAAGATGTCCGGGTCCGTGTGCGCCGCGACCGCGAAGGCCAGCCGGACATACATGCCGCTGGAATAACAGCGCAGGGGCTTGTTGATGAATTCGCCGATATCGGCGAAGGACACGATGGCCGGGTACCGGCTCTCGATTTCCTCCTCGTTCATGCCAAGCAAGCGGGCGTTCAGGAAAACGTTTTCCTTGCCCGTGAATTCGGGATTGAAGCCGGCTCCCAGCTCCAGCATGGCGCACAGCCGGCCGTTCGCCACGACCTGCCCGCCGCTCGGGGCCAAGATGCCGCACAGCGCCTGCAGCAAGGTGGACTTTCCCGAGCCGTTTTTTCCGATGATCCCGATGGTCTCGCCTTGGGCCACCGAGAAACTGATGTCGCGCAGGGCCTGCACTTCGGTGAAGTACCGGCGTTTCCCGCCGAAGAGGTATTGTTTGAGACGGTCTTTCGGCTGCCTGTAGAGTCTGTAGGTTTTGGACAGTCCACGAACGCGGATGGCCGGTTCAGACGACATCGGCGAAACCCCGCTTTGTCTGCATGAACCAGCAGTAGCCCAGCCAGGCGGTCACGAAGGACGCGGCCAGCACCACGAAAAACGCCGGCCAGTCCAGGGTTGCGCCCCAAAAAAGCGCGCCGCGCATTTGTTCGAGAACACAGGCGAGGGGGTTCAGCCGCAGCAGGGACTTTGCCAATCCCTTCACCGCGGAGAGAGGATAGAACACGGGGCTAAGGAAAAGCATGAAGGTGATGGCCACATTGACCAAGAGCCTTAAGTCCCTCAAGTAGACGCCCAGGGACGCGAAAAGCCACATAAGTCCCAAGGTCAAGAAGATCAGCGGCAGGCAGGCGATTGGCACGAGCAAGGCCGAAAGCGGAGGAGGACCCAGCAAGAGCAAGTAGCCGACCATGAGAATGCCCGCGCTCACGCAGGCATGGAAAAGGGCTCCGGTCAGGCAAACCCAGGGCAGAACTTCCAAGGGGAACACCACCCGCTTAATGTAACGGGAGTCCTCCAGCATGAGTCCCGGGGCGCGGCTTACGCATTCCGCGAAGAAATTGAAGACGATGATACTGGCGAATAAAATCAAGGCATACTCGCCCTTGGTCCCCGTGCCTGCAGTCCAGCGCACCGACAGGACATGCCCGAAAACGAAAAAGTAGATGCAAACCGTGGCCAACGGCACGCCCATGGCCCAAGCCAAGCCCAGCACTGTTCCGCGATAGCGAACCTGGATATCGCGAACCACTAGGCGGGCTACTAAGGTCCGGTTATGCCAAAGCGACAAGAAGAGCAGATGAGGAAGCAGCGAGATAGCCTTCATGGTCTATGATTGGTAGAGAATAAAACCGGCGCGGGGAGCGCACAAAATCAGGCCACGCATCTGTCATGGCTAATAGCTATAATTTATGTACGGTGCAAGCGAAAATAGCCAGGCATTACGGGGGGAGGGGCTAACCAGAACAACCGAAAACATGAGGTCGTTTCGGTTTGGCTTACCCGGCCAGGACCTTGTTGACCTTGTCCAGCACCGGTTTGAATTTGACGGCCTCCTCGTTGGACACATCCTGGCGAAACTGCTGGCCTGCCTCCATGTAGACTTTGGCGAGCCGCTGCAATTCGTCCTTCTTGCCGGGTTTGGGGTCGGACAGGGCCGGGTCATTCTGCAGCTTCCGGATGGCTTCTTCCTGGTTCTTCATGCCGTCGCGCCTATCGGCGAAGTGGCGCTGGATTTCCTCGCTCACCCGCATGCCGTCGTTGCACTTGGTCACGACCTCTCTGGAATTGATCACGGCCATGCCGCCGAGCTTCATCCCCTGGCAGTAGAGCTTAGAACGAATACGTAAGCCCCACGCAGGCTGTCTGGGCCAAGTTTTCCCGGGCAGGTCATACCATCGCGAACAATTCACCGTTGATTTGTACTGAATCGTTCTATTTCAAAATAGCGACCGAGTCATGAGAAGCATCTAAATGTACCTTTGCGTACAAAGCGCCAATATTAATGCACATAAACGAACAATGTGTCTATTTTCTGCTCAAATAACGAGAATTGTCTAGGTTATAAATAGAAATTTTATATATCATTCAAACATGGCACACTCGGTGCACCAGGGAGAGTGAAGGCAACTCGTTTTTGAAAGAATGTTTAAAGTAAAATCCCAACAGCAGGAGATTTCAGATGACCAGGAAAATCGCAATTTACGGGAAAGGCGGCATCGGAAAATCAACCACCACGCAAAACACAGCCGCCGCCATGGCTCATTTCCACGACAAGAAGATTTTCATCCACGGCTGCGACCCGAAGGCCGATTCAACCCGGCTGATCTTGGGCGGCAAGCCCCAGGAGACGCTGATGGATGTGCTGCGTGACCAGGGCGCTGAAAAAGTCACCCAGGACAAGGTGGTGAAAACCGGGTTCATGGGCATCCGCTGCGTCGAGTCCGGCGGCCCCGAGCCGGGTGTCGGCTGCGCCGGGCGCGGCGTGATCACCGCCATCGACCTGATGGAAGCCCAGGGCGCGTATACCGAGGATCTTGATTTCGTCTTTTTCGATGTTCTCGGCGACGTGGTTTGCGGCGGCTTCGCCATGCCCATCCGCGAGGGCAAGGCGCAGGAAGTGTACATCGTCGCCTCGGGCGAGATGATGGCGGTCTACGCCGCCAACAACATCTGCAAGGGCCTGGTCAAATACGCCAAGCAAAGCGGCGTGCGCCTCGGCGGCGTGATCTGCAACAGCCGCAAGGTCGACAAGGAAAAGGAATTCCTTGATGAATTCACCTCCGCAATCGGTACGCAGATGATCCATTTCGTGCCGCGCGACAACATCGTCCAGAAGGCGGAGTTCAACAAGAAAACAGTCACCGAATTCGACGCTAACGAAAACCAGGCGCTGGAATACAGCGATCTTGGCCGAAAAATCATCGACAACACGAATTTTGTGATCCCCAAGCCCATGAGCATGGATCAACTGGAGGCGATGGTGGTCAAGTACGGCCTGGCCGACTAATCCGAGCCGCAAAGGAGCAGCGAGATGAAGATGATCAAAGCGATAGTGCGGCCCGACGCCGCGGACGTCGTCACCGACGGGCTGGCCGAGGCCGGGTTCTTCACCATGACCAAGATCCCGGCTTTCGGCCGCGGCAAGCAGAAGGGCATCACCGTGGGCGCGGTCCATTACGACGAGCTTCCCAAGGTGATGATCATGATGGTCGTCGAGGACAAGGACGTGGAGGAGATCCTTAAGCTCATCAAATACAAGGCGTATACCGGGAACTTCGGCGACGGGAAGGTGTTCGTCATTCCGGTGGAAGAGGCGTTCACGGTCCGCACCGGCAGCAAGGGGCTCTAGGGAGGGGCATGATGAAAGAGATCACCGCGATCATCCGCCCCAAGAAAGTGGGGGCGACGAAAGAGGCCCTGGAAAAGCTGGGGTTCCCGAGCTTCATGGCCCTGGCCGTGCTCGGCCGGGGGCACCAGCGCGGGATCGCCGCCGAGGTCGCCTGCGATATCCCCAAGCAGTTGCAAGGGCAGGGCAAGTCGGGAGGGATGAAGTACATTCCCAAGCGACTGATCACCATCGTTGTCCCCGACGCCGATGTGGACGCGGTCGTGAAGACGATCATCAAGGTCAACCAGACCGCACAGATCGGGGACGGCAAGATCTTTGTCTGTCCGGTGGACACCGCCATGCGGGTCCGCACCGATGAACGCGGCGACACCGCCATACTCTAGCCGGAGGACAAATCCATGCCGCACCATCTGTTCAAGTGCAGCCAATGCATCCCGGAACGGGAAAAGCACGCTGTCATCAAGGGTCCCGGGGAAGATCTGTCGCACGCTCTGCCCCTGGGATACTTAAGCACCATTCCGGGATCGATTTCCGAGCGCGGCTGCGCGTACTGCGGGGCCAAGCACGTCATCGGCACCCCCATGAAGGACGTCATCCACTTAAGCCACGGGCCGATCGGATGCACCTACGACACCTGGCAGACCAAGCGTTATATCAGCGATAACGACAACTTCCAGCTGAAATATACCTACGCCACGGACATGAAGGAAAAGCACATCATCTTCGGCGCGGAAAAGCTGCTCAAGCAAAACATCCTGGAAGCGTTCAAGGCCTTTCCGGACATGAAGCGCATGACCCTGTACCAGACCTGCGCCTCGGCGCTGATCGGCGACGACATCAGCGCCATCGCCCAGGAGGTCATGGACGAATTGCCCGACGTCGACATCTTCGTCTGCAATTCCCCTGGCTTCGCCGGGCCGAGCCAGTCCGGGGGACACCACAAGATCAATATCGCCTGGATCAACCAGAAGGTCGGCACGGTCGAACCCAAGATCACCAGCGACTACGTCATCAACTATGTCGGCGAGTACAACATCCAGGGCGACCAGGAAGTCATGCACGACTATTTCAAGCGCATGGGCATCCAGGTGCTGTCCACCTTCACCGGCAACGGCTCCTACGACGACCTGCGGGCCATGCACCACGCGCACCTCAACGTCCTGGAGTGCGCGCGCTCGGCCGAGTACATCTGCAACGAGCTCAGGCAGCGCTATGGCATCCCGCGCCTGGACATCGACGGCTTCGGCTTCGAGGCGCTCTCGGCGTCCCTGCGCAAGGTCGGCCTCTTCTTCGGCATCGAAGACAGGGCTCAGGCCATCATCGACGAGGAAACCGCCCGCTGGAAACCGGAACTGGACTGGTACAAGGAACGCCTGAAAGGCAAGAAGGTGTGCCTGTGGCCGGGCGGCTCCAAGCTCTGGCACTGGGCGCACGTCATCCATGCCGAATTCGGGGTCGACGTCGTTTCCGTGTACACCAAGTTCGGCCACCAGGGCGACATGGAAAAGGGCATCGCCCGTTGCGAGGTCGGGGCTTTGGCCATTGACGATCCCAACGAGCTCGAGACCCTGGAAGCCCTGGAGATGCTGAGGCCCGACATCATCTTCACCGGCAAGCGCCCGGGCGAGGTGGCCAAAAAGGTCCGGGTTCCCTACTTGAACGCCCACGCCTACCACAACGGCCCCTGGAAGGGCTACGAGGGCTGGGTCCGCTTTGCCCGGGACATCTATAACGGCATCTACTCGCCCATCCATAAGCTCGCCCTGCTGGACATCAGCAAGGACGCGATTCCCACCGACAAGGGCTTCGTGACCCGCGCGATGCTCTCCGACGCGGACTTAAGCGACGAGGTGCGTTCCTCGACGACCTTGCGGCAGTATACGGGCAAATACGACAGTTTATCGGACCTGCGCGGGAAGACGTATCCACGTTTCGAGCGCCGGCCCGCCAAGGTCGCATAAGAGGGGCACACCATGGATGACCTGACGAAAGACAGGATCGAAGAGCTTGTCGACTACATCATGAAGCACTGCCTCTGGCAGTTCCACTCCCGCACCTGGGACAGAAAGGACCAGAACGTGGGCGTTTTAACCAAGACCAGGCAGCTCCTGTGCAAGGAGCGCGTCGAGCTCGAGACCCCCGCGGACCGGTGCTACTGGGCCGACGCCGTGTGTCTGGTCGAAGCTTTCAGACACAATTATCCCTGGCTGGAAAAGATGGACAAAACGGAAACAGCCGCCTTGATAAACGGCCTGCACGAGCGCCTGGATTTTTTGACCATCACCGGGTCGCTCAATCTGGAACTCACGGACCAGCACTATTAGAAGGAACAGCATCATGCCTTGCGAAGTAAAAGAAAAAGAACGCGCCGGGTGCATCAATCCGATCATGACCTGCCAGCCCGCCGGGGCGCAGTACGCCAGCATCGGCATCGAGGACTGCATCGGCATCGTCCACGGCGGCCAGGGATGCGTGATGTTCGTGCGACTGCTGTTCTCCCAGCACCTCAAGGAAAGCTTCGAACTCGCCTCGTCCTCGGTCCACGAGGACGGCGCCGTGTTCGGCGCCTGCGGGCGGGTCGAGCAGGCCGTCGACGTACTCCTGATGCGCTATCCGCACGTCAAGGTCGTGCCCATCATCTCCACGTGTTCCACGGAGGTCATCGGCGACGACATCGACGGCGTGGTGACCAAGCTCAACGCTGAGCTGTTGCCGGCAAAATACCCCGACCGGGAGGTCCATCTCATCCCGATCCACACCCCGAGCTTCGTCGGCAGCATGGTCAGCGGCTACGATCTGGCGGTGAAGGAATTCGTGAGCCACTTCGCGAAAAAGGACGAGCCCAACGGGAAAATCAACCTGATCACCGGCTGGGTCAATCCCGGCGACGTGACCGAGCTCAAGCATCTGCTTTCGGAAATGGAGATCGACGCCACCGTGCTCTTTGAGATCGAAAGCTTCGATTCCCCCCTGATGCCGTCCGGGAATACGGTCTCCCACGGCAGCACCACCATCGAGGACCTCGCCGGAACCGCCAACGGTCTGGGCACGATCGCCCTGAACCGCTACGAGGGCGGCAAGGCGGCCGCGTTCCTGGAAAAGGAGTTCGATGTTCCCGCGATCATCGGGCCGACGCCGATCGGAATCCGCAATACCGACACCTTTTTGCAGAACCTGAAGAACATGACCGGCAAGCCGATCCCGGAATCGCTCGTGCGGGAGCGGGGCATCGCCATCGACGCCCTGACCGACCTGACCCACATGTTCTTCGCCGAAAAAAGAGTGGCCATCTACGGCAATCCCGACCTGGTCATCGGCCTGGCCGAGTTCTGCCTCGACCTGGAGATGAAGCCCATGCTGTTGCTGCTCGGCGACGACAACCCCAACTACCAATACGACCCCCGGATCAAGGCGCTTCAGGAAAACGTCGATCATGACATGCGGATCATCACCAACGCGGATTTATGGGAGCTGGAAAACCGTATCAAGAACGAGGGCCTCGAACTCGATCTCATCCTGGGCCATTCCAAGGGGCGGTTCATCTCGATCGATTACAACGTGCCCATGGTCCGGGTCGGTTTCCCTACCTATGACCGGGCCGGACTGTACCGCTACCCGGTGGTCGGCTACGCCGGGGCGGCCTGGCTCGCCGAGCAGATGGCGAATACGCTGTTTGCCGACATGGAATACAAAAAGAATAAAGAGTGGATTCTCAACATGTGGTAGGGCGCTGCGCCAAGGGAGCCACGCCGCGCCGTCATGGAGAACCGCTGCAAACACGGGCCGCGCCGCTTGGACGGGCGCGGCCCGCGGCGGTTGCCCTTTTCAGTCCAAGGGGAGCCGACACGATGCCGACGCGACACGACGATACGGAATGCGCCCAGCCGGACAGCATGGTCATACCCGGCAAGCTGAGCGATCTGTTCTATTTCGCCTATGGATCGAACATGAACACGGCGCTGATGCTTACGCGCTGCGCCAAACCCGTGGCCGCCGGGGTGGCCAGGCTCCCGCAGCACCGGATCGCCTTTCACGGGTATTCCAGCACCTGGGACGGGGCCGTGGAATCCTGTGTTTCGGCTCCCGGCCGCGACCTCTGGGGAGTGCTCTACAAACTGACGCCTTCGGACGGGGATAGGCTCGACAGCTGGCTGGACGTGCGCCTGGACGGTACCGGAACCTACTTTCATTATCCGGCCAGGGTGATGGACGGGCAAGGCACGACGCACACGGTCTTGCTCTATAAAAAGGACGTCCTGGGGGAGCCGCGAATGCCGAGCCGGGAGTATCTCGACGTCATCGTGCGGGGGGCAGAGGAACATGGTCTGCCCGCCCGGTATATCGACGGGTTGCGGCGCATCGAATCCAAACCGGCCGCCTTCGAGGTTCCGGTGCGCGGCAAATACGACCGCGGTCTTCTGCTGGCGTCGCTGTGCGGCGAATGCGGAAATTGAGGCGTTTCCAACGCTGTGGCCGGAAAGGCAAGCCCGAAGGAAGAGGGGAGAACGCTGTGGGGGACATTTCTCGGGCCAATTTCAGGAGGCTCGGTCATTTCCCTTTGAGAAAGCACGGCTACGCCTTGCAGGCGTAGCCGTGCTTTCTCAAGGCAACGGTTCCCCGCGCGGTTACAAACCGTGCTTCTTGCCCTTGAGCGAGTCGATGTCGATCCGGATCACCGTCGTGCGGCTGAGATTGGCCTTCGAGTACTCGAATCTTTTGTCGGTGAAGTTCGCGACCACCAAGTCGAGAGCGTTTATTTTTTCGGCTTCGTCTTCAACGAAAACAGCTTTTCCCACGCCGATCGCCGTCCGGTGTTTCGCTTCAAAATCACAGGCGGCGTCGCTTTCGATAACGCCGTGATCGATGCTGATTTCAAAGCAGATATTGTTGTTGCGCTTGATGATCTCGATCTTCGAGCCCGCGTGGGCGCCGTGGAAATAGAGCGCCTTGCCGTCGTAGGCATAGAACACGGGAAGCAGAAACGGCATGTCGCCGTCGACCAGGGCAATGCGCATCAGATGCGCCGAGCGGATGATCGCCTCGATCTCGGCCTGGTCCGTAATCTCGCGGTCCTTGCGCCGCATCGCGCCGTGCGGGTGTCCTGGCGTGGCTTCAATCATGGTTGCTCCTTTTCTGGTGTGGATGTCAAGCGAGGTGGCGCAATGCGGCCTCGGCCTCAGTCGCGCCCGTCTTCCATCTCAAAATGCAAGGGGGGCGCCGCCTCGTAGCGGGCTGTCCGTGCGCCGGGCCCGGCCACGCCCGGCAACGGGCCGGGCGTGGCCGTCGCGCTCGTGTCACCCCGGCGAAATTCCTTGTACGTCAGATTGTACTTTTTCATGCGCAGGCCCATGGTCCGGCGGGTAAGGAAAAGTTCGTTGGCCGCCTCCGTCATGTTGCCCTGATGCAGACGCAGCGCTTCCACCAGCATTTCGTACTCGATCGCCGAGAGTTTTGCTTCCAATCCGTTTTGGTTGCCGGCACCGGAAAATACCGGAGACTGCAACGAGAGCGGCAGGTTATAGCCATGGATGGCATCGTCCTCGGTCAGGATCACAGCCCGGTTGATGACGTTTTCCAGCTCTCGGACATTGCCGGGCCAGTGGTAACTCATGAGCATGTTCAGCGCGGGAGTGGTTATCCTGGTTATTTTCTTGTTGTTCTCCGTAGAGAAACAGGCAACGAAGTGCTCGGCCAAGGTGATGATGTCGCTGCCGCGATCGCGCAGGGGCGGGATCATCAGAGGGAAAACATTGAGACGAAAGTAGAGATCCTGCCGGAACCGCCCGATGGCGACCATCTCATCAAGATTTTTGTTGGTCGCGGCCACGATGCGGATGTTGACCGTGATTGTCTTATTCCCCCCCACGCGTTCGAAAGCTCTTTCCTGGAGTACTCGCAACAGCTTCGCCTGGACCCCGAGCGGCAGTTCGCCCACCTCGTCGAGGAAGATCGTGCCGCCGTCGGCCTCTTCGAAGCGGCCCTTGCGCAGTTGGGTCGCCCCGGTGAAGGAGCCCTTCTCATGGCCGAAGAGCTCGCTTTCGAGGATACTCTCGGGCAGGGCCGCGCAATTGAATTTGACCATCGGGCCGTCGGGGTTTGGTCCGTTGTAATGGATGGCGTTGGCGATCATCTCCTTGCCGACGCCGCTCTCCCCGAGCAGCAGGACGGTGGTTTTGGTCTGGGCGACTTTGCGCAGCAGGGCGTACACTTCCATCATGGCCTTGGAGGAGCCGATGATGTTGGAGGGTTTGAACCTGGCTTTCAACTCGCCCATGAGTTCGCGGGTCCGCTGCTCCCAGAGCACCTTGTCCACGTTCTCGACGAGGTAGAGTTCCACGGCTTGGGCCAGCATGTAGGAGACCACCACCAGCGCGTCGACGTGCTTGGCGAGCAGTTTTTCATCGTCGTAGAAGCGTTCGGCGCTGATGGTGCCGAGCACTTTTTGGCCCCGCAAAATGGGGACGCACACGAAGGACAGCTCGCTGTCCGCATCCCGCGACAGGCTGCCGGTGCGGTTGAGAAACGCCGGTTCGTCGCCGATGCGCGGCACGATGATCGGCCGAGCTGATTCGACCACCTTGCCGGTGATGCCTTCGCCGGGAAAATAGACGCCCCGCGCCTGTTCCTCTTCGGTGAGCCCCACGCTCTTATGAATGAAGATGCGGCCGGTTTCGCGGTGGTGCAGGTTGACCATGGCCCGCAACACGCCCATGTGCCCGCTCATGTAGTCGAGCAGGCAATCCAGGGCCAGGGCGAGGTCGTTTTGCTCCGACATGGCCCGGCCCATCGCCGCGAGCAGGGGCACGATTTTGCCTCGGCACACGCCGGCGTGACACTGCTTGGCCAAGGAATCCCGGTTGCGGTCCTCGCAGGTCATGGGGTCTTGGTGCGCAGGCAAAAAACCACCCCCTTCCCGGTCGCCTTGGCCTTTGCCGCATAAGCGTCCAGGGCGTCGTTACGCCTCACGGGATCGCTTTGGGTCACGATATCAGGCCTTGCATACAATGTGGCGGCTTCAGGATGTGTCGGTCAGGCCGCTTAGGAGCGGCCGCAGGTTCCAGCCGGACCTGTCCGTGGAGCCGGATCGGAGGTTTCTCCGAGAAACCTGAACAGGTCCTCGGCCTCGGGCTGGCGCTTGGTCCGGGCGGAATGCGTCCGCAAAAGGGGCAGTACGGCCCGGGCCCGGCGCTCGTCGACGCACAGTCCCATCTGCCGGTAGGCCCAGCGAATGGACGCCGTGCCGGAATGCTTGCCAAGCACCAAGTGATGGCTGCGGCCCAGTTCCTTTGGGTCGATGGTCTGGTAGTTGGCCGGATCGCGCAGAAGCCCGCTGACGTGGATGCCCGATTCATGCGTAAAGACCGCCTCGCCCACGATGGACTTGTTCACCGCGACGGGGCGGCCAGAGGCCTCGGCCACCAGCTTGGACACCTCCGGCAGGCGGCGCGCCGACACTCCGGTGTCGATCCCGTTGAGATGGCGCAGCGCCATCACGACTTCCTCCAGGGGGGCGTTGCCGGCGCGCTCGCCCAGCCCGTTGACGGTGGTGTTCGCGTGGCTGGCCCCGCCGCGTATGGCGGCCAGGGTGTTGGCCGTGGCCAGGCCAAGGTCGTTGTGGGCGTGGATTTCCAGTTCGAGCGAACTTGTGCGCCTGAGGCTGCGGAAAATGTCGCAGGCGGTGAACGGGTCGAGCAGACCCATGGTGTCGGCAAAGCGAAACCGTCTCGCCCCGGCCCGTTCGGCCATGGCCAGGACCCGAGCCAGGAAATCCGGGTCGGCCCTGGAGCTGTCCTCGCCCCCGACGCAAACTTCGAAGCCCATGTCCAGCGCCCTGCCGGTCATGGTTTCGATCCGCTCCAGCACCCAGGCCCGGTCCCGGCCCAATTTGCCGGCGATCTGCTGGTCCGACACCGAAATGGACAGGTTCACCATGCCCACGCCGCAGGCGCGCGCGGCGGTCAAGTCGTCCTCGCGCATCCGGCACCAGACCACGAGGCGAGCGGCAAGACCAAGCCCGGTCAAGGCGCGGATATCTTCTTGTTCCTGAGCGCCCATGGCCGGGATGCCCACTTCCAGCTCGGGCACCCCGGCCTCGTCCAGGCTGCGGGCTATGGCCAGTCTTTCTTCCAGGGTGAATGCCACACCGGCGGTTTGCTCGCCATCCCTCAAGGTCGTATCGTGAATGGTAGCCAGCGGGCGTCCGGCGCGTTCAGTCATGGGCAACATCCTTTTTGAGCGGCAACGGGAAGGCTCAAAGCAAGCCATGTGCCAAGAAGCGCCCCTGCATCTCACATGTAGCTCGGGGATTTCGGTCCCATGTAAAAATGTTATGTTTTTTAACGCGTTGCATTGTTTTTGCGAGGCCATTCGCGGGCTATGCAGCACCGGAAAGGCGAAACCATGAGAAGATCGCCCGAGGTTGGCGGTGCGCTGTTCTGCACCTTTACGTACTTTTTGCACGTTTTTGTATATCTCTTGTCTATTTCCAGGCACGCGTCCAAAGGGCAAGCCCATCCATCGTGCCGTTCTCGATTTGTCGTCGCGGCTTCGAAGCCGTTTGAGTCCTAGGCCTAGGTACGCCAGGCTGCTCATGGCGCGGGAATGGTCATAGCCCGCTTGTATCCCTGGATGTGGCCGATGAAGCGTATTGGGCCGGTCGGCGGTCCGAATTCCACTCCTGGCTAATGCTACAATTTTGTATTAATTGGGGGTGCGTATGGTCCATTTGAGAGGTAATTGTTGCGTGACTGTGCGCTGCCGGGTAAAAAATATTAAGTTCCGTCTGGATTGTGCTTGTCCGGCACGATTTTTTTGCTATGCTCTAAGTCATTAGTGTTATCGTTTGGACGCGGCTTATTGCTCCCAGGAAGACTGGATGCGGAAAATCGTCATCGAAGCGGCAGCCACGTGGGCTCAGGGCGAGGGGGAGCCGCGCCTTTATCGTGCCGCCAGACATCATCCAGGCAATCGTGCAACACATCAACAAGGAGAACCGCATGAAAACCAGCGCCCGCAACGCGTTTTCTGGTCCGGTCACGGCCATCAAACACGGTAAAATTCTCTCGGAAGTCGAGCTGACCACGCCCTCCGGCAACAAAGTAGTCTCGGTCATCACCACGGAGAGCTTCCATCATCTTGGCATTGTGGAAGGGTTGCCCATGACGGCCACGATCAAGGCTCCCAACGTCATCATATTAAAAGAGCCCCAAGCCGGCAGGACCAGCGCACGAAACCGATACCACGGCAAGATCGTCCGTATCAACGAGGGTATGATCGCCGCCGAGGTGGTGGTGGCCTTGCCCGATGGTACCAATGTCTGCGCCTTGATCACGGATGAATCCGTGAAAAAGCTCGAGTTGAAGGTCGGCGACGAGGTTTGGACGCTCTTTAAAGTCTTCGCCGTTGTACTCAACGCGGATTAGCCTCAGAAGGCGAACGGGGGCCGCGTCAGCGCGGTCCCCGTTCGCTTGGCGCTTTTTGACAAGCGCCCGTCCAAACTGCGCGAGTTCGGCCATCACGTTGAAATGCGACATGTCGGTGGCCTCCTCAGTCATGCCAAGGGTCAAACTTTTCTTTTGGATGTCTGATTACCCACACCTGCCTCAAGCTCCCCCCATGGAAGCGTTGTTTGACGCAAATCAAACCGCCGCCACCAAACATTAATGTAACAAACCCCACACAAACATCACAAAATGGTAGTTGCCATACCGGGGCCACCCTTTCAGTCAATAAATAAAAACAAATTATTCCTACGCGTTGTGTTCCGAATCCTCTCCTTGGCGAGAGCGGCACGGCTTTTGAAATAGACCCACAAGCTGGCTGGCTCTCCTCCTCATTGAGCCATCCGACCCCAAAACGTCTTTTCACGCGGCATTCGCTCCGGTTCCCGTTGGACGGATAGCCGCGAACGACATGCCGTTCCGTGGTTCGAGGTTGTTTTCCGGGGACGCGAAGCCTGTGGGCTTTACGCCTCCCGCATGGGCAAAAACCTTACCTGGAGGAGTCAGAGATGAAAAAGACGTTGCCGCGTATCGCCCGCTTTCTGGCAATCCTGCTCGCAACCCTGTCGCTCGCAGGCACCGTCCTGGCCGAGGATACCATCAAGGTCGGCATTCTGCATTCGCTGTCCGGCACCATGGCCATCAGCGAAACCTCGCTCAAGGACATGGCGCTAATGGCCATTGAGGAGATCAACGACTCGGGCGGCCTTTTGGGCAAAAAAATCGAGCCCGTGGTGGTCGACCCGGCCTCCAACTGGCCGCTGTTCGCCGAAAAAGCCCGCGAACTGCTGACCAAAGAGAAAGTGGCCGTGGTCTTCGGCTGCTGGACCTCGGTCTCGCGCAAATCCGTGTTGCCGGTGTTCGAGGAATTAAACGGCTTGCTTTTCTACCCGGTGCAATACGAGGGCGAGGAATGCTCCTACAATGTCTTCTACACCGGCGCCGCACCCAACCAGCAAGCCATCCCGGCGGTCGAATACCTCATGAGCGCCGACGGCGGCGGGGCCAAAAGATTTGTCCTGCTCGGCACCGACTATGTCTATCCCCGCACCACCAACAAGATCCTGCGGGCCTTCCTGCATTCCAAGGGCGTGGCCGACGAAGACATCATGGAGACCTACACCCCCTTCGGCCACAGCGACTACCAGACCATCGTCAGCGACATAAAGAAATTCTCCACGGGCAAGCGAACCGCCGTGATCTCCACCATCAACGGCGACTCCAACGTGCCCTTCTACAAGGAACTGGCCAACCAGGGGATCAAGGCCCAGGACATCCCGGTGGTCGCCTTCTCCGTGGGTGAAGAGGAACTGCGCGGCATCGACACCAAGCCCTTGGTCGGACACCTGGCCGCCTGGAACTATTTCATGTCCATGAACACCCCGGAGAACAAGGCCTTCATCGCCAAGTGGCAGGCCTACGTCAAAAAGCACAACCTGCCCGGCGGCGCCGCCCGCGTGACCAACGATCCCATGGAAGCCACGTACATCGGCGTGATGATGTGGGCCCACGCCGTGCGCCAGGCCGGCACCACCAACGTGGACGCCGTGCGCCAAGCCGTGGCCGGGCAATCCCTCAAGGCCCCCTCGGGCTACGACATCGTCATGGACACGAAAAACCACCACCTGCACAAGCCCGTGGTCATCGGCGAAGTGCAGGCCAACGGCCAGTTCGACATCGTCTGGAAGACCCCCGGCCCGATCCGCGCCGAGGCCTGGAGCCCGTATATCCCGGACAGCGCCAAGAAGACCGCCGACTGGACCTACCCCTGGGTCTGCGGCAACTGCGAAAAGGCCAAGTACTAACCAGCGATTCCTTCCGGTCCGCCCGGCCAGCTCGGCCGGGCGGACCGGAAATATGGGCAGGCCATGATTCGACTGACGCGCATCCTCTTCGCCCTGGCCCTCGTCGGCCTCCTGCGCCTTCCGGCCCCCGCCCTGGCCGCGGACGCCCCCGAAGCCGACGACTATGCCAAGGCCGTCGCCGGACTGGCCTCGGACAACCGCCAGGACCTGCTCGCGAGCCTTGAGACCCTCGCCCGGCTAGCCGATCCCCGCGCCCAGGCGCCGCTGGGCGCCCTGGCCGACCGCAGGCTCAAGTCCGACGGCGCGGGACACGCGATCATCGTCTCCAAAGACGGCGCCACGGCCGTGGACGCCGTGACCGGCGAAAACTACACCGGCCCCTTGGGCGCACTTTCCGATCCGCCGGTCAACAACCTGGTGCGCCAACATATTTCCGCTGTCATCTCCTCTCTCGCCTTGGCTTCGCCCGATCCCGAACAGCGCCTGGCCGCAGCCAGGGAACTGGCCGACCGGCCGGTCGAAAGCGCCCGCGCGGGACTCAAAAAGGCCCTGGCCGCCGAAACCGACGACCGGGTGAAGTCCCTGCTGGAACAGACCCTGGCCCAGATCGACCTCAAAAGCCCGGACAAAGCCGCGCGCCTGGCGGCCATCAAGGCCATCGGGGACTCCGGCAATTCCGATTTTCTGCCCGCCCTGCGCCAGGTCGTGGACAGACAGGACAAATCCGATCTTTTAAACGCCGACGGCGACATCGCCGAGGCGGCAGCCCGGGCCGTCAGTTCGCTCGAACGCCGCGACCTGGCCGTGCGCGCCGCCAGGGATTTCTTTTTCGGCGCCAGCCTGGGCAGCGTTTTGCTCCTGGCCGCTCTCGGCCTGGCCATCACCTTCGGGCTGATGGGCGTGATCAACATGGCCCACGGCGAAATGCTCATGATCGGAGCCTACGTCGCCTACGTGGTCCAGGAATTTTTCAGCAGCCACTTCCCAAACTTCGCCGACTGGTACCTGCCGGCCGCCATCCCCCTGGCCTTCGCCGTGACCGCCGCCGTCGGCATGCTGCTCGAACGCACCATCATCCGCCACCTCTACGGCCGCCCCCTGGAGACGTTGCTCGCCACCTGGGGCATCAGCCTGGTCCTGATCCAAACCGTGCGCCTGATCTTCGGGGCCCAGAACGTCGAGGTGCGCAACCCGGCTTTCCTCTCCGGCGGCTTCGAGCTCGTCCGTGGCCTGACCCTGACTTACAACCGCATCGGCATCATCGTTTTCGTCATTTTCGTGGTCGCGCTTACCTGGCTTTTGCTCAACCGCACCCCGCTCGGGCTTTCCATCCGGGCCGTGACCCAGGCCCGCTCCACCGCTGCGGCCATGGGCATCTTCACCTCCAAGGTGGACATGTGGACCTTCGGGCTGGGCTCAGGCATCGCGGGCTTGGGCGGCGTGGCCCTGACCCAGGTCGGCAACGTCGGCCCGGAACTCGGCCAGTCCTATATCGTGGACTCCTTCATGGTGGTCGTGCTCGGCGGCGTGGGCAAGCTGGCCGGAACCATCTTCGGCGCGCTCGGCCTGGGCTTCATCAACAAATACCTGGAACCCTTCTCCGGTGCCGTGCTGGGCAAGATCATCGTCCTGGTGCTGGTGGTCGTTTTCATCCAAAAACGTCCCCAGGGCATCTTCGCCCTCAAGGGCAGGACGGCGGAGTAGGCCATGGCTCAAAACTCCACCACTCTTCTCACCCCGGCCGCTTGGACCGCTTTCGGGATCGCCGCGACCGTCCTGGTCCTGGTCGTCCCGGTTCTCAACCTGGCCTTGCCCGCGACCTCGGCCTTGCACGTGCCGGACTACATGATCGCCCTGATGGGCAAATTTCTGTGCTACGCCATGGTCGCCCTGGCCATCGACCTGATCTGGGGCTTCACCGGCATCCTCAGCCTCGGCCACGGCATGTTCTTCGCCCTGGGCGGCTACGCCATGGGCATGTACCTGATGCGGGAGATCGCGGGCGAAGGCGTCTACCGCAGCCAGCTGCCAGATTTTATGGTCTTTCTGGACTGGAAGGAGCTGCCTTGGTACTGGCACGGCTTCGAGCATTTCTGGTTTGCAATGCTCATGGTCATCCTGGCGCCAGGCGTCTTCGCCCTGGTCTTCGGCTTTTTCGCCTTCCGCTCCCGGATCAAGGGCGTGTACTTCTCCATCATCACCCAAGCCATGACCTACGCCGCGATGCTGCTTTTTTTCCGCAACAACACCGGCTTCGGCGGCAATAACGGCCTGACCGATTTCAAGCACATCCTGGGATTCTCGCTGCTGGAATCGCGCACCAAGGTGGGACTCTACGCCGCCAGCGCCCTGGCCCTGGCCGGGACCTTCCTGCTCTGCCGTTTCGTGACCGCGAGCAAGCTCGGCCGCGTGCTCACCGCCATCCGCGACGCCGAATCCCGGGTCATGTTCTCGGGCTACGACCCCTTGCGCTACAAACTCTTCGTCTGGACGCTCTCGGCCGTGCTTTGCGGCATCGCCGGGGCCCTGTATGTACCCCAGGTGGGCATCATCAACCCCAGCGAAATGCATCCCGGCAACTCCATCGAAATGGCCATCTGGGCGGCCGTGGGCGGACGCGGCACGCTCGTCGGGCCGATCATCGGCGCCTGGTTGGTCAACGGCGCCAAAAGCGTCTTCACCGTGGCCTTCCCCGACCTATGGCTCTATTTCCTGGGCGCGATCTTCATCGCCACCACGCTGTTTTTGCCAGACGGCGTCGTCGGCCTCGGCCGCCTTTTGTCCTGCCGCAAAAAAGGCCGTAACAGAGACCGGAGCTAGGCCATGCCCATCGAAGCCGTCCGCCAAATCACCGGCCCGCCCGGCGAAATCGACGTCAGCCGGGGTGTCATCCTGTACGTGGAAAGCGTCAGCGTCGAGTTCGACGGATTTAAAGCCATCGACGACCTGTCGCTGTCCATCGAGGACGGCAGCCTGCACTGCATCATCGGGCCCAACGGCGCGGGCAAGACCACCCTGCTCGACATCATCACCGGCAAGACCAAACCCGATACCGGCGAAGTCTATCTCGGCCAGAACATCAAACTGACCGAACTTTCCGAATCCGAGATCGCCCGCATCGGCGTGGGCCGCAAATTCCAGAAACCCACGGTCTTCGAAAATCACACCCTGTTCGAGAACCTGGAGCTGGCTTTGCACTGCGACAAGGGCCTGCTTGAGAGCCTGTTCTGGAAACTCACCCCGGCACGCCGCGGCCGCATCGACGAGGTCCTGGAAATCATCGGTCTGACCGGCGAGGCAGCCAGGCCCGCCGGACTGCTCTCCCACGGCCAGAAACAATGGCTGGAAATCGGCATGCTGCTCATGCAGGCCCCGCGCGTGCTGCTTTTGGACGAACCGGCCGCCGGCATGACCCCGCACGAAATCGAACATTCCGTCGAGCTGCTCAAAAGCCTGGCCGGGCAACACACCGTCGTGGTCATCGAACACGACATGGACTTCGTCCACGCCATCGCCAGCCGCGTCACCGTGCTGCACGAAGGCAAAGTGCTGGCCGAGGGCGACATGGACTTCGTCCGGGCCAATCCCAAAGTCGTCGAAGTCTATCTCGGAGAATCCCATGCTTGAGGTATCCGGGCTCAACCAATTCTACGGCGGCAGCCACACCCTCTGGGACGTGAGCTTTTCCGTGCCGCGCGGCTCGTGCGCGTGCCTCATGGGCCGCAACGGCGTGGGCAAGACCACCCTGCTCAAGGCTATCATGGGCTTGGTACCGGTCAAAAGCGGCGCCATCCTCGTGAACGGAACCGATCTGGCCGGCAAAAATCCCGCCCTGCGCGCCAGAAACGGCATCGGCTACGTGCCCCAAGGCCGTGAAATCTTCCCGCGTCTGACAGTGGAGGAAAACCTGCGGGTCGGGCTGACCGGACGCCGCGACAAAAGCCGGATCATCCCGGAGGTGATCTTCGAACTCTTTCCGGTACTGCGCGACATGCTCGGCCGACAAGGCGGCGACCTTTCCGGCGGCCAACAGCAGCAACTCGCCATCGGCCGCGCCCTGGCAGTTTCGCCCGAACTGCTCATCCTCGACGAACCCACCGAAGGCATCCAACCCAATATCGTCCAGGAAATCGGCGATATCATCAAACGCGTGAACTCGGAGCGCGGCATGACCGTGCTTTTGGTCGAACAAAAACTTTTATTCGCCAGGAAAGTGGCCGGCTCCTTCCACCTCATGGACAAGGGCCGCCTGGTGGCCTCGGGCGCGATGGCCGACTTGGGCGACGACCTGATCGGCCGCCACCTGACGGTCTGAGCAAAAAACTGGCCATGAATCCGGCAGCCGCGATGCAACAAGACCAAAGCCAGGGCTGGCAGGCCCGGATCGAACTCGAATTCCACGGCGCGGGACCGCGCACCATCCTCGCCCGCAACGAGCACCAAGGCCCCCTGGTGGTGCAAAAACCTTTCTACCCCGAGGGGGACGGCCTCTGCCACGTCTACCTGGTTCACCCGCCCGGTGGCGTGTGCGGCGGCGACAACCTGGCCGTCTCGTTCGACCTGGGAGAATGCGCCCACACCCTGGCCACCACCCCGGCGGCCGGGAAATTCTACCGCAGCGCCGGCCAAACCGCGCGACTCGCCCAACATTTCCGCGTCGGAAACGGCGCCAGCCTGGAATGGCTGCCCCAGGAAACCATCGTCTACGACGGTGCCGTCGCCGAAATGACCACCCGCGTCGAACTTACGCCCACGGCGAACTACCTCGGCTGGGAAATAGCCTGCCTGGGACTTGCCGCCTCGGGCAAACCCTTCATCCAGGGCACCTTCAGCCAACGCCTGGAAATCCTGCGCGACAACCGTCCGCTGCTGATCGAGAACATCCGCTGCCAAGGCGGCGACCAGGGCCTGACCGCGCCCTGGGGCCTGTCCGGCCATACCGTGGCCGCCACTTTTGCCTGCACCGCAGCCCCGGACACCGCCGGCGCCGCCCTCGCCGCCGCGCGCCGCGCGATCGCCCCCTTTACCGAGGGCAGCCTCGCCAGCGTCAGCGCCTGCGACGACCTTATCGTCTGCCGCTTCCTCGGACACGATTCGGCCTTGGCCAAAAAAACCTTCCTCGCCGCCTGGCAGGCCCTGCGCCCCTTGACGCTGGGCCGCCCGGCCTACCCGCCGCGCATCTGGGCGACATGAGGGGGAGTGAAGGAGAGGAAAGAAGAGGAGAGAATCGGGGGGAAAACCCCTTTTGCAGTTCGAGAGCACAAAGTGCTCTCTCCTAAGTACGGGAGAGCACGAAAATGAAAACATTTTCTGCTCTCCCGGTATGAACAAAAGGGGTTTTCCCCCCGCCCCCCCTTTCCCCAAAAAACTTTAAGGTGGGGTTTCGAGGATTAGTCTTTT
>Ga0326727_10002687_pt1 | contig 59450 bp, 53 predicted proteins | sample MB2enrmetagenome_FD_207643 | JGI IMG/M metagenome (GOLD analysis project Ga0326727, IMG submission 207643) | Lab enriched peat soil microbial communities from McLean, Ithaca, NY, United States - MB29MY | ecosystem: Environmental > Terrestrial > Soil > Wetlands > Peat | place: USA: New York... | reverse complement strand
CGCTGGTCTCCGGCGCGGTCACCGGGCTGTCCAGCAGCCAGATCGCCGCACTGTCCACCGCCGGTGTCGCGGGCGTCTCCACCGCCGAAGCGGCGGTGCTGACCTCGGCCCAGGTTTCCGCTTTGGGCACGGCCCAGGTCACCGCGTTGTCCACTGCGCAGGTTGGCGCTCTGTCCACTTCGGCAGGTGTGTCGGGTCTGTCCAGCGCCGATATCGCCGCGCTGAGTTCCGCCCAGGTGGCGGCGCTGAACAGCCTGACGGTGGACGGGTTCTCCGCCACCCAGTTCGGCGCCATCTCCAAGGCCGCCGCCGCCGGGCTGGCTTCAGGTGAAGTGGCCGCTCAGATCGCCAACCTGACCTCGCTGCAGATCGGCGGGCTGTCCACCGCCGTCATCGCCGCATTGACGTCCACCCAGGTCAGCGGGCTGAGCACCGGCGATATCTCATCGCTGACCACCGCGCAGATTGCGGCCCTCGGCACGGGTGCGGCGGGGCTGACTTCTGGTCAGGTCTCGGCGCTTGGTTCGGCGCAGGTCAAGGCGCTGTCCACCGCCGCCATCGGCACCATCGCCGCCTCGGCCGCAGTGTCGGGGCTGTCCACCGCCGATATTGCCGCGCTGGGTTCGGCGCAGATCGCGGCGCTCGTCTCCGGTGCCGTCACCGGCCTGTCCAGCGGCCAGATCGCCGCGCTGTCCACCGCCGGCATCGCCGGGGTGTCCACCGCCGAGGCGGCCGTGCTGACCTCGGCCCAGGTCTCCGCTTTGGGCACGGCCCAGGTGACGGCCCTCTCCACCGCGCAGGTTGGCGCGCTGTCCACGTCGGCCGGAGTCTCCGGCCTGTCCAGCGCCGATATCGCCGCCTTGAGTTCCGCCCAGGTGGCGGCGCTGAACAGCCTGGCGGTGGACGGGTTCTCCGCCACCCAGTTCGGCGCCATTTCCAAGGCCGCCGCCGCTGGGCTGGCATCAGGCGAGGTTGCGGCGCAGATCGCCAACCTGACCTCGCTGCAAATCGGCGGGCTGTCCACCGCTGTCATCGCCGCGCTGACCTCCACCCAGGTCAGCGGGCTGTCCACCGGCGACGTGTCGTCGTTGACCACCGCGCAGATCGCGGCCCTCGGCACGGGTGCGGCGGGGCTGACGTCGGGCCAAGTTTCGGCGCTTGGTTCGGCGCAAGTCAAGGCGCTGTCCACCGCCGCCATCGGCACCATCGCGGCGTCGGCCGCGGTGTCGGGGCTGTCGTCGGCTGACATCGCGGCGCTGGGTTCGGCGCAGATCGCGGCGCTGGTCTCCGGCGCGGTCACCGGGCTGTCCAGCAGCCAGATCGCCGCACTGTCCACCGCCGGTGTCGCGGGCGTCTCCACCGCCGAAGCGGCGGTGCTGACCTCGGCCCAGGTTTCCGCTTTGGGTACCGCACAGATCACCGCGCTATCCACCGCGCAGGTTGGCGCGCTGTCCACGTCGGCCGGAGTCTCCGGCCTGTCCAGTGCGGATATCGCCGCGCTGAGTTCCGCCCAGGTGGCGGCGCTGAACAGCCTGACCATCGGCGGCCTGTCACAAATACAATTCGTCGCACTCTCGTCGTCCGGCATAGCGGGCCTCAGTTCCGCGGAAATCGCCGCCGCGACGCAAAGCCTGTCCGGCCTTTCCACGGCGCAATTCGCCGCCATCAACTCGTCCGCCATCGCCGGGCTGACCTCGGCGGAGATCACCTCCCTCACGACCGCCGAGATCGCGGCATTCACGTCAACCCAGATACCGGCGCTCAGCACAACGAACCTGGCCGCCGCGGTTGCCGGAGGCTGGACCAATTACACGGCATTCACCGGCGCGGAGATCGCGCACATGACGTCTGCCGAACAAACGGCGATCTTCGGCTGAACCCGTCATCAAAATCGGATCGGCCACGCACCAGCCCGGCGCTGGTGCGTGGCCGTGTTCCGCACGCCGATCGGCATGCCCGCCGGAGTGACGCCGGCCCGCCGAATCGTCCCAAACGCCTCAACCCTACTTCGTGAGCGAGCACTTGATCATGACGACAGCAGAATGCCCGCAACCGCGAGACCCGGCCTCGGACCCGGACACCTGGCTGGCGCACCTGCTGGAAAATCCTGCCGCGGCGCCGCAATCCGTAAACGCCGGCGATCCGGGCATCCGAAACCGGCTCAGCACGGTTTCGCTAACACAAATCATCGCCGCGATCGAGCGGTCGAATCAACCGGCCGGTGAACCGCCGATCATTGCTTTGTACCAGCAATGGATTGCCGCTCAACCCTCCGGTTGCAACGAACTGCACGCCGCCTGGTTCAACCTCGGCGTCTCATTGTCCAAGGCGGACGACAAGACGAACGCGATCGTTGCTTACCAGAACGCACTTCTCCTGCGGCCCGATTTCTATCCCGCCGCGGCAAACCTCGGGACACTGCTGGAATCCATCGGCCAGACCGATGCCGCGCTTCGCATCTGGGAACGCGCACTGCAGCCGAACGAGGTTCGCCTGATCCTCATCAACAACCGCGCCCGGCTGCTCGAGCATATCGGCCGGCTTGACGAGGCGGAACGCGAAATGCGGTCCAGCCTGGCGATCGACCCGCAGCAGCCGGATGTCGTGCAGCATTGGATGCACATACGGCAGAAGATGTGCGCATGGCCGATCATCCGGACCGATGTTGCGGGTTTGACGGAAGAGGATCTGATGCGTCATGCCGGACCCATGACGACGCTGGCGCTAACGGACGATATCGCGGCTCAACTTCGGGCGGGACAGGACTGGATCGCCCGAAAGACCGCGCCCGTCCCGATCCCCCTGTGTCCGCCCTGGGGCTACTGCCATGACCGCATCCGTATTGGCTATCTCTCGTCGGATTTCTGCAGCCATGCCATGAGCTACCTGATCGCCGAGCTGTTCGAGCGGCATGACCGCACACGGTTCGAAGTCTACGGCTATTGCTCCAGCCCCGAGGACGGCAGCGCCATTCGCGCACGTGTCATCCAATCGTTCGACCGTTTCGAACGCATCAAGCACCTGTCCGACGAAGCGGCCGCGCGGATGATCCGCGGCCACGAAATCGACATCCTGATCGACCTGAACGGGCTGACCTCCGGCGTGCGGCCGCAGATCCTGCGTTCCCGGCCGGCGCCGGTGCAGGCAACCTATCTCGGCTTCGTCGGTCCGGTTCCGTTGCCGGAACTCGACTATATGGTCTGCGACCGGACTGTCGTGCCGCCGCACCTGGCGCACGCCTACCGGCCTACGCCGCTTTATATAGAAGGAAACTATCAGGCCAATGACGGCAAGCGCACCATCGGCCCGGCGATGACGCGCGCGGCGGCGGGGCTGCCGGAGGACAGGTTCGTGTTCTGCTGCTTCTCCAATCATTACAAGACGACCGAAACCGTCTTCGCCGCCTGGATGGAAATCCTGCGCCGGTCCGAAAACGCCATCCTCTGGCTGGTAAGCGACAACGAATGGGCGCGCGCCAGCATGCTCAGGCGCGCCGCCGAGTTCGGCATCGATCCCGGCCGGATCGTCTTCGCACCTCGCGTCGGTCCGGACGAGTATATGGCGCGTCTCAGCTTGGCGGACATATTTCTCGACACATTTCCGTACAACGCAGGAACGATTGCCAGCGACGCCATTCGCATGGGTCTGCCGTTGGTCACCTTATGCGGCCAGGCGTTTGCGTCACGCATGGCAACCAGCCTGCTGACGGCCCTCGGCGCGACCTCCGGCATCGCCACGTCGTTGCAGTCATATATCGACTTCGCCGTCTCGCTCGCGGCGGACAAACAAGCATATGCCGATTACAAGAGCATCTTCAACCTGAACAACTGGCGGCGGACGATCGGCAATATCGAATCCTTCACCGCCTCCTACGAGAATGCGCTTGTGTCGATAGCCAAGCCCGGCACGCTCGCACCCGGCGTGTCCGGGCAGCGGAAACGGAGCAGCGAAGTAACAGTCGGCCGCTGAACCGGCCCCGCCGGGGCGAAAGGACTACCGCCGCCCCTTCCCTGGCCATGACCCTGCCAGCGCGGCAAGATCTTCTGCGATCCGCTCAACAACAGCGGCCCAATCCTGCCCCGGCTGTTTCTGCCGGTACAGCCGCATCGACGGATACCAGGGCGTCGCCTCGGACTCCAGCAGCCACGGGAAATAGGGCGCAAACGGGATCATCGCCCAGGTCCGCACACCCAGCGCGCCCGCCAGATGCAGCGACGCGGTGCACGAGCTGATGACCAGGTCCAAATTCGCCATGATCGCCGCCGTGTCCGCCATATCGGCGACCTCGCCGCCGAAATCCCGGACATGCGCCGGCCACGCGCGCGCATCGCAGCCGCCCCGGCCCGGCCCCACCTGAAGCACGATGAAATCGACGCCGGGAACCGAGAAAAGTGTTTCAACGCCGGCAAAACCCGGAGAGCGGAAACGATCCCCCTTCGTCACGGGATTGCCGGCCCAAACGATGCCGACGCGCATCGCTCCGCCGCCGGTGCGCTGGTCCCACCGCGCCCTCGCGGCGGGTTCGGCCCGCAGATACGGCACCTCCGCGGGGATCGTCTCAAGCCGTGTCGCAAAGGCGCGCGGCAAACTCAACAGCGGGCAGTAGACGTCGAACGCCGGCAAAGGATCCTGTTCGATCGACACGACGGTGATTCCGTCTATCGTTTCCAGCAGCCGGCGCATCGCCGGACCGGCCGCGACGATCACCCGGCCGGCTTTCGCCACGACCAGCGGCAGATAGCGGGCGAACATGATGATGTCGCCAAGACCCTGCTCGGTGTGGATCAGGATCGTCTTGCCGGCGATGTCCTCGCCGCGCCAGCAAGGTTGCGAAAACGCTCTGTGAACCGCGGCGATGGAAGCGAAATCCGGTAATTTCCATCGCCAGTCGTATTCCGACCAACCGCCATCGAACTCACCCTGGAGCAGTAGCAGATGCGCCAGATGGAAATGATACTCCGCCGATTCCGGCCGCAGTTCCAGCGCCTGGCGCGCGGCTTGCTCCGCTTCCTCCAGCCGGTTCATCGCCTTCAGCACGTGGCTGAGGTTGAAGTGGGCCGACGGAAACGCCGCATCGGCCGCGATCGCATCGCGACACAGCGCCTGCGCCTCCTGCAACGCCCCCAGCTCGGCCATCGCGCCGCCCAGCGACGCCAGCACCATCTTGTCCGGCGGCCGCAGCGCGATGGCCTGCCGGCACGCCGCCAGCGCCTCCTCGTAGCGGCCGAGGCGAGTGAGCGCCGTGCCCAGGTTGGCATGCGCCATGGCGTTGTCCGGCTGCAACGCGATGGCGCGCCGGGTCACGGCAGCGGACTCGTCCCAGTCCTGGCGATCCAGCAGCGCGGAGCCGAGATTGAGCGTAGCGGCGGCGTTGTCCGGCTGGTGACCGAGGGCGGCGCGATACGCGGCGATCGCGTCATCGCTCCGGCCCATGTCCTGCAGAGCCTTGCCGAGATTGGAGATCGCCATCGCGTCGTCCGGTCGCAGCGCGATGGCGCGCTTGAACCACACCACTGCTTCCTCCGGCCGCCCGAGCGCCAGGACCGCGGTTCCCAGGTTGATATGGGCCTCCACGTAGTCGGGTTGTGCCGCTATTGCGTCGCGGCAGGCGTCGATCGCCTCCTGCAACCGCCCCTGAGTGAAGCAGAGCAGGCCCAGGTTGTAGCTGGCCAGGGCGTTGTCCGGGTTCGCGGCCAGGGTGGCGCGGTAAGCTGTTTCCGCCTCCGCGATATTGCCGGACCGGTGGTGGCCGATGGCCTCGGCCAGCTTCCCGTCGGCCGCCGCGGGCGCGGTGAAGTGGACGACAGGACCATCGCCCTCGGGAAGCATCCGCGCCTGCGCCTCCGCCAGCTCCGCATCCCCCGGCCGGTTGCGGAATGCGACGGCGGCCAGGCCGAAGGCGGACAGCGCGCGCTGCACCATCACGGCGGCGAACCCGGCCTCGCGCAACGCCCGGGCCAGCGTGCCGCGGGTGAAGCCGGTCCGGTGCGCCATGAACGTATTGCCGGCCGCCAGCGACGGCCTGTGACCATAGAAAATGTCGAGCGGGGCGATCGGCCCCATCGGCGACAGGTATAGCGGCTCGTCCAGCCGATCCTCGGCGACCCGGCGGGCGACCTCCTGCAGGTCGGGCAGGGTGACGAACAGGAAGCCGCCGGGCTTCAGGACCCGGAGCATCTCGCGCAGGGCCGCGGGGACTTCGTGCGGCTACAGATGCTCGATGTTGTGCGACGAATACACGGCATCGACCGCGCCGTCCCCGACCGCCGCCATGTCGGTGATGCTGGCGACGATATCGGGCTGGACGCCCGGGTCGATGTCCAGCCGGATCTCCCGCCAGGCCGGGTCCTGGAACACCGGCGGCAGTTTGCTTCGGCTGTAGGCGCCGCAGCCGACATGCAGCACGTCCCGGATTGCTGTCCCGGCCGGGGCGAAGGTGTCGATCATACTGTCCATGCCGCTTCTCTCGTCTGCCAATCACAGGCGGAGTATCAGCGGGGCAGGTTAACCAAAGCTTAACGACCGGGCGGGAATCGTCAGCCTGGTTCCAGCACCTCCTGCAACGTCGTATGCGGCAGCGCCAGCGCCCGGGCGACCGCGCCATAGGTCACGCGGCCGTCGTGGACGTTCAGCCCCGCGGCCAGATGCGGATCGAGTTGCAACGCCTTGCGCCATCCCTGCCCCGCCAGCGCCAGCACGAACGGCAGCGTGGCGTTGGTCAGCGCGAAAGTAGACGTCCGCGCCACCGCGCCGGGCATGTTGGTGACGCAGTAATGCACCACGCCGTCCTGTTTGTAGGTCGGGCTGGAGTGGGTCGTCGGCCGGCTGGTTTCGAAGCAGCCGCCCTGGTCGATGGCGATGTCCACCAGCACCGAGCCGGGGCGCATCCGCTTGACCATCTCCGCCGTCACCAGCTTCGGCGCCGCGGCGCCCGGCACCAGCACCGCGCCGATGACCAAATCGGCCGCCAGCACCGCCTGCTCGACCGAGGCGGTGGTGGCGAACAGCGTCGTGGCGCGGGCGCCGAATTGCAGGTCGAGTTCCTTCAGGCGTTGCAGCGATTTGTCGATGATGGTGACGCTGGCCTCCAGCCCCACCGCCATGCGGGCGGCGTTGGTGCCGGCGACGCCGCCGCCCAGCACCACCACCTTCGCGGGCGGCACGCCGGGGACGCCGCCGAGCAGGATGCCGGCGCCGCCTTGCTCATGCTCCAGGCAGTGGGCGCCAACCTGGATGGACATGCGGCCGGCAACCTCGCTCATGGGGGCGAGCAGCGGCAGGGCGCCGGAGCGGTCGGTTACCGTCTCATAGGCGATGCAGGTGGCTTTGGAGCGGATCAGGCCCTCGGTCTGCGCCTTGTCGGCGGCGAGGTGGAGGTAGGTGAACAGGATCTGGCCCTGGCGCAGCAGGGCGATTTCGGCGGGCTGGGGTTCCTTGACCTTGACGATCATGTCGGCGGTTTCGAACACCCCGGCGGCGGTGGGTTGGATGGTGGCGCCGGCTTGGATGTAGGCTTCGTCGTTGAAGCCGATACCGGTGCCGGCGTTTTGCTCGATGATGACCTGGTGGCCGTGATGGGTAAGCTCGCGGGCGCCGGCCGGGGTGAGGCCGACGCGGTATTCGTGAGTCTTGATCTCCTTGGGAACGCCGATCTTCACTGCGCTGGCTCCTGCTGGTGTCTTAACGGTGCAGGGCCGGGCGGGTGATTGCAAGACAAAGGGGTGTGGGAGATGACGTCTGTCACGGAGCTGAAAGAGTCCGTTTCGGTCTGCATGTTCGCCCAGGGCGGCACGATCGTCGATATGCCGGGCGGGCTGCGGGCGGTGGCGGCGGCGGACGCATTTCGAGAATTCGATGATCAACGCGCTGCCGGGGCTTGAGCACACGGCGCGCAGGGATATCGGGCATGTGTCTGCGGCCCGACAGTCTCGACACACGCAAGCTCATATTGGTTTACGCTCCACAAGGAGACGAGGCGGCTCCTTTGGCACCAGGCTTGCCGGGCGACGGCGCCGAAGCCTGACTGGCGATCTCGATCTCGGCACGCCGGACAGGACCCGGCGTCACTTCCCTGAACGTCGGATGTGGTCAGCGCGGTCGCCCGCTGGCATGCTGACGTCCAGCCACGAAGGTTTCCGGGCGGATGGTCTCACTCGCCTACGTCATTTTGCCCGTCACCGGCACCCCGCCTGGTGAGGCCATTCGGGCCTGGTTGGCCCCGTTCCAGCGCGGGGGGCGTGGCGACCTGCCGGAGACACGGCTGGCTTTCCACGATGAAACAGACGAGTTGCGGCAGGCCCATGAGGCGCATTTCACCTTCATTGTGCTGGAAAAAGGCGGACTGCAAATCGAAGGGGGCGCGGATGTCTTCCACCTCGATATGCAGCAGGTGCGGGACGAGATGAAACGGCTCGGCCACGGCGCTGGCCTGTGCGGTTCGCGGACGAGATGGATCTCGAGGCTTTCGTCGACCGGTTCTTCAGGAGGCTGGAGCGGCATCCGGACACGGGGCACTTCGGAAGATGGCTGAACCCCCTTGGCGAGTGGGACTGGTGGGACCTTGGCGGACGCTTTGACGGGTGGATCGTTGGCGACCCGCAAACCAGGGAGGGACGCAGTGTCGCCGAAGTGTCCTCGGGCCCGAACCGAGGCCGTATTCTGCTCGCGAACATCGATAACGCAGTTAGCGGCGCACTCGGGCAGGAGCCGCCGCCTCTGTTAGAGGTTCAAAACGACCGGAATATTGAGATGGTTGCGACCCGGTCAGGGGATGCCCGGGAAGGCCGGACGAATGCCTACCCGTCGGCCCTCGTGCTGCCTCCGGGGGCGGTTGAGGGCCGGCTGAGATGGCTCAAGAACTGGCCCGAGATGGGACCAGGGGAAACTTTCGCCTGGCTCGGCCTGGCGCCCGAAGCGACCCGGGACGAAATCGTGCAGGCGGCCTATGCGCGGTTCGAGGATCACTGGGCAGCGGGTGTGGCGTATCATCACTAGTACATCAATTCCATGAATACGAACATATCAATGGGCACGGGTGCTGCACGACTGATCGGGTTGGCTAGCAGACGTGGATCGCTCGGTCCGCTACCGGCGGCTTTGCGCCCGGTTGGGACGTATTGCCGGACCGGATCATTCCTGGAAAGCGGACATTCGCGCTCCCGGCGTTCCCCCGGCTGGCTTAGATCATGATCATACGACATTGAACCGCACCGGGTTTGCCGGAGGCGCCGACTCTTGAGAGGATGTAGCCATGACGCAACCAACGACGAGCAAATTTTCGCCTGAGGTCGGCGTACTCCGGCGATCCCGCTGAGGCTCAACGTAAGCCACGCCAAAACGACCTCGGTTCTGAGGGGGAGCAAAACATGGAATTCAAAGGCGCAAGCCTTCTGTATACATTGGCTGGCCTGATGATCACGTTCGCGGGGTTTTCGACGCTCTTGCTGGTCCTCCGACCGGCCGCTGGAGCGAGGTGGTCACTGCTGGACAGATACCTAGCAAAAACGGTCATGACATACATTTTCGTATTGACGGCGGGAGCGCTGCTGCCAGCGCTATTTGCGCTCTACGAAATTCCGGAAAAGTCGGTTTGGCGAGGCTCTGGAGTGCTTTTCGCACTCCCGATGCTATCTCTTCAGGTCACCTATCCGCACCGGCGTCGCAACGTAGTCGGCAACGGGCCGCCGCCCGCAATATACGCGGTCCTCGTCGTCCTCGGCTCCATTGTGACACTAGCGATGCTTGGCTACGTGTTAGCAGGTCTTGAATATAGCGCTGCCGTCTACATCACGGCGTTGACTATCGACTTCTTTACGGTCGTTTTCGGCTTCATGATCGCCCTCGATGTCATTATGGATCAACCATTGGAAGTGTCGGACCGGCCGGCGCCCATTAGCTCCGAGACCCGGGACGTGAAATCATGAGCGCCCGTCTCAGCGCGCGCCGATTACGCACGATCTCGGCGATGAAATCGGCATCGTCCGCAAGCTCAAGCTCGGTTCCACCGTGTAGCGACTGTAGTCGTGACACTCGGTGTCGGGCGGACTTCAGCCCGGCGCTGCAACGTCCGATTGGCAAAGGCGGATGTGCCCCGGCACTGGCACCCTCTTATGCAGAGCCGCTATCAGACCACGCTGTCGAATGGCCGCCCTTCGGCTTCGCTCGCCGCCGAGCCGCCATTCCGCTTACGCCTTACCGCTCGGCGCCGCGTCTGTCCGCTGTTGGCCGGCACCCCCATCGACAACGAACCGTCACAAACGATCGGCTTCCCGGAAACGCGGTACCAGCAGAGCGCCGCCTCTGAAACGCCTACCCCAGCACCTCCGGATTAACCACCCGAACCGGCTTCCCATCCAGAAACCCCACCGCATTCTCCACCATCTGCGGATAGAACGAGTCCCACGTCTCCCGCACGCAATACCCCAGATGCGGACTCAGCACCGTATTCGGCGCGCTCCGCAGCGGATGATCCGCTGGCAGAGGCTCCCGGTCGAACACATCCAGCGCCGCCACGATCTTCCCCGCATGCACCGCCGCCAGCAGCGCCGCCTCATCCACGATCGGCCCCCGAGACGTATTCACCAGGATCGCCCCCGGCTTCATCCTGGCGATCTCCGCCGCCCCCACCAGCCCGCGCGTCCGCTCCGACAATACCAGGTGAATGCTGATCGCATCCGACCGCGCCATCAGCTCGTCCTTGGAGACCAGCACCGCCCCGGCCGCCGCCGCCTTCTCCGCCGTCAGGTTCTCGCTCCACGCGATCACGTTCATCCGCAGCGCTTTCGCATACGCCGCCATGTAGCCGCCCAGCCGCCCCAGCCCGAGCATCCCCAGCGTCTTCCCGGCTAACCCGATCCCCACCGGCACACCCATCTGGAACCCGCCCGCCCGGATCACCGCATCCCCCGCGGCCAACCCGCGCGCCGCGCTGATCAGCAGACCCAGCGCCAGTTCCGCCGTTGCCGAGTCGGCCATCCCGCCGCCCTGCGTATTGCACACCACCACGCCCCGAGCCGTGCAGGCCGCCGTATCCAGTGACAGGTTCCGCGCCCCCGTCATCCCCAGCATGCGCAGCTTCTTCAGCCGATCGATCAGCGACCCGGGCAAAGGTGTGCGCTCCCGCATCGACAACACGATTTCGAAATCCGCCAGCTTCGCGGCGGCGTCATCGGCGTCCGCGAAGGCGTGCTCGAAAAACACCACCTCGGCCCGGGCCTGAAGCGGCGTCCAGTCGGCTGCGCCGCGCGCTACGCCCTGCCAGTCATCCAGCACCGCCACCCGGGTCATGCCATCCTCCCGCCGCATCCTCGGCCGGAACCCTGACCCCACCGCGCCGGCCGCGCAAGCGGTTGCCCGACCAGGCCGGCACGTGGCATTTCCCGCGCCGAGGAGGACTCCCGCATGACCCATGTCGCCGTTGTCGGAGCCGGGCTTATCGGCCGCGCCTGGTGCATCGTGTTCGCCCGCGCCGGCTTCCAGGTCGCCCTTTGGGACAAGTTTCCCCAGCAAACCACCCTGGCCCTGTCCTTCATCGCCGATCGGCTGCCGGAGCTGCGCGCTGCCGGGCTGCTGGCGGATGAGCCGGAGGCGGTGCTGGCGCGCATCGAGCCGAAAAAGTCCCTGTGGGATGCGGTGCGCACCGCCGACTACATCCAGGAAAACGGGCCGGAGCGGGTCGACGTCAAGACAACCGTCTTTACCGAACTGGAGCGCGCGGCGCGACCGGAGGCGGTGATCGCCTCGTCCACCTCCGGCATCCCCGCCAGCGCCTTCACCGAACACCTGAAAACCCGCCACCGCTGCGTGATTGCGCATCCGGTGAATCCGCCCTACCTGATTCCGCTGGTGGAGATCTGCCCCTCGCCCTGGACCGATCCGGCGGTGACGCAGCGCACGCGGGAGATCATGGTGCAGGCCGGGCAGGTGCCCGCCACGGTGAAGAAGGAGATCGACGGCTTCGCGCTGAACCGGCTGCAAGGCGCGCTGGTGGCGGAGGCGTTCCGCCTGCTCGCCGACGACGTGATCTCGCCGGCCGATCTGGACGCGCTGGTCAAGCACGGGATCGGCTTGCGCTGGAGCTTCATGGGGCCGCTGGAGACGATCGACCTGAACGCGCCCGGCGGCCTGGCGGATTACTGCAATCGCTACGGCGCACTGTATTCAACGATGCAGGAGCAGATGAAGCCGCTCGACTGGGAGAAGGAACTGGTAGACCGCCTGCATGCCGCGCGCCGGGCCGAACTCCCCGCCAACATGCAGCCCGTCCGGCAGGAATGGCGCGATCGGCGGCTGATGGCACTGCTGGCGCACAAGGCGGCGCAGCCTGATTAGGTTGCACCGGCCGCCCTGCCCCACCAGAGTCGGGACATGAAACAGGCAATCGTGAAACTTCAGGTCTCGACCCGCGGCCAGGCGCTGTATGACATCACCCGGGCGGTGCGGGACCGGGTGAGGCAACAGGATATCGGCACCGGCCTGCTGACGCTGTGGTGCCGCCACACCTCGGCGTCGCTGGTCGTGCAGGAGAACGCGGATCGCGACGTGCAGGCGGATCTGCTGGATTTCTTCCGGCGTGTCGTGCCGGAGGGCGGGCAATACCGGCACGACATCGAGGGACCGGACGACATGCCGGCGCATATCAAGGCCGCGCTGACGCAGACCAGCCTGTCGATCCCGGTGGAGAACGGCGCTCCGGTCCTGGGGACCTGGCAGGCGATCTATCTGTTTGAGCACCGCACCGAGCCGCAGATGCGGGAGATGGTGCTGCACATCATCGGCTCGTAACGTTGCCGGACGGTTCCGGCGCGCGGCCGGATTGATGCCGGTTCGCGCCGGGTTTGACACATGGGCGCGGTCGCCACCATCGTCATGGCGATCGCAGGAAGAGGCTGCCCGGACGGAGAGTCGATCCCAATGCGGGGTGGCATTAGTTGCGCTAACATACCGGTCTAGCGCGGTTACGAATTGCCCGCGGGATGGGCGGGAATCCACGCCCTCCGCTATAACTTTGCCGTGAACTCCATACAATCCGGTTGCGCAAGATTGCCGGCCGCTTTCTACTGTTTGGGTTTGACACCTAAACGGAGGAGAAAATGATGATACGTCATGCGATCATGTCGGCTGCACTTATGTGCGTCGCCGGTCCGGTGTTGGCACAAACAATTTCCGAATCGGATGCCAAACAAGCTGCCACGCATGTCACGCAGGCATTTGTTGACGCCTATAATGCTGGCAAACCCGCCGATATTGGCGCCATATTCGCGGCTGACGGCGTTTGGCTGACACCGGGAGGCGCGCTGCTGACCGACCATGCGGCCATAACAGCGGCAGTCGCGGCACGGATAAGGGCGGGATGGACGAAAGAGGCCATCAATGTCATCGAGGCGCGGCCGGAGGGACACGATGTATTATCCCTTATAAGTTATGAATTACAAGGAAGCGGACCGAACGCCGGCAAACAGATCGGCGGCTACGCCACCATATGGCTGACGCCTGATGGTTCGAACTGGCATTTCAAGTTGCTCGCATCGAACCTCAAGCCGGTGCAGGACAGCGCAGCCCCGGCTGCGCCGAAATAGGCCGATGCCGCGCCGGGGCCGGTCTGCCCCGGCGCGCCGCCGTGTCAACTGACGCGGAAACAATCGTTGTTTTATTGTAAATTCTGTTCCGCCTGCGCGCCGAAGCGGCCGGGCGGGCCGGATCAGCCTGACGTGCGAACCGCCCCTATCGCGCCCGCTTCGCCGAACGCCCCAACCCGCCATGCAGATCCAGCACGCGATCCAGCCATTGCGCCACGGCGTCGTTATCTTCAAGTAACGCAAACCGGCTGGCGCAGCGCGGCCACATCAACGTTCCGGCGATGATGTAGTCGGCGTAGCTCGGCGCGGAGCCGCCCAGCCAGGGCTGCCGCCGCAGCACCAGCCGCACCGGCAGCAGCAGGTCGCGGAACGCCGCCACGCGATCCTCCCGCCCGGCCTGGATCGCCTCCAGGCTGGCGCCGAACCGGGCCTCCCGGCTGGAACGGAAATAGTCGCGGTCCTTCGGGTCGATGATGTCGATCAGATCGCGCACGATGAAACGCGCAATCGCGCCCACCAGCACTCCGTCCGCCCAGGAATTGACGAATTGCGCGTGCGCCTTGCCGATCGGCCCGCCGAACAACGGCTGCCCGGGATATGTGTCGTCCAGATATTCGGCGATGGCCCAGCTATCGGACACCACGGTGCCCGCGTCGCTGATCACCGGCACCTTGCCCTGGCCGGAAAACGCGATGGCGTCGGTTTCGGTGAACCGCCACGGCACGGTTTCAACCGCCAGGCCTTTGTGGGCCAAAGCGAAGCGGATCCGCCAGCAATACGGGCTGAACCGGAGATCCGGGTCCGCACCCGCCAGGTCATGCAGAACGATGCTCATGCGCGGATCATGCCCGGAATTTCCCGGCCGGGGCAAATTGCCACCCCCCGCCTGGATTGCGGTCCGGCGGAAAGCGCGGAAAGATCGGGCAAGCGGCAGCCTTCCATCTTGGCCACGGCTTTGCTCTCCTATCGTCATGGCCCGGCTTGTCCGGACCACCTATCGCGGCACGTGCGGGGATTGGGGGCCCGGACAAGCCGGGCCATGACGAGGAGGGAGGGCCTTGCCGCCCGCTGACAAGGGGAAGTCCAATGAAGCGCGTGGCCTGCATCGGCGAATGCATGATGGAACTGTCGGAGCGCCCGGACGGCACGCTGACGCGCGGCTTCGGCGGCGACACCCTCAATACCGCGCTGTATCTCGCGCGGCTCGGCGTGCCGGTGGACTACGTCACCGCGCTGGGCGACGATCCGTTCAGCGACGCGATGATCGCCGCATGGACCGCCGAGGGCATCGGCACCGCCCTCATCCCGCGCCTGGCCGATCGGCTGCCGGGGTTGTATCTGATCCAGACGGACAGCGGCGGGGAACGCAGCTTTTTCTACTGGCGCGACCATGCCCCGGTGCGCCAACTGTTCCGTCTGCCGCAGATCCGCGCCATCGAGGCGGCGTTGTGCGAAGCGGAGCTGATCTACCTCTCCGGCATCACCCTCTCCCTGTTCGACGCATCCGGCCGCGATCGGCTGTTCGATGTCCTTGGCCGGGCGCGCGAACAGGGCGTCCGGATCGCCTTCGACACCAACTTCCGGCCGCGCGGCTGGCCGGAGCCCAAGGTCGCCCGCCAGGTGTTCGAACGTGCCTTCCAGGCCAGCGACATCGTACTGGCCAGCCTTGAGGATTACGAAGCGCTGCACGGCCCCACGGACCCGCAAGCGGTGGCCGATCGGCTGCGGGCGTTCGGCCAGGGGGAAACCGTGGTGAAGTTGGCGTCTCCCACCTGCCACGTCATCGTCGGCGGCGAGGTGATACCGGCCGAGGCCGTGTCCGAGGTCATCGACACCACCGCCGCCGGGGACAGTTTCGCCGCCGGCTATCTGGCCGCGCGCCGCGCCGGATGCAGCCCGGCTGCGGCCGCCCGCGCCGGGCACAGGCTGGCGGGGGCCGTGGTGCGCCACCGCGGCGCCATCATCCCGAAAGCGGCCATGCCCGCCATCACCCTTGCACCGGAGGCATCATGAGCAGCGACACGTCACAGGCCCTGGCCGAACTTCTGCGCAACGCCCGGCTGGTGGCGGTGCTGACGATCGAGCGCCTGGACCGGGCGGTGCCGCTCGCCCGGGCCTTGGTGGCCGGCGGCGTGCGCACGCTGGAAATCACGCTCCGCACCGCCGCCGGAGCGGACGCCGCCGCCGCCATCAAGGATGCCGTGCCGGAGGCCATCGTCGGCCTCGGCACGGTGCTGTCCACGCGCGACCTGGAGCTGGCGAAGTCGCTGAACCTGCCGTTCGCGTTCAGCCCCGGCGCCACGCCCGATCTGCTCGATGCCGCGAAGGAGCTGGGCGTGCCGTTCGTGCCGGGGGTGGCGACGGCGTCGGAACTGATCGCCGCTATGCGCCGGGGATTCACGACCGTGAAACTGTTCCCGGCGGAGCAGGTCGGCGGTATCGGCGCGCTCAAGGCGCTGGGCGGCCCGTTCCCGGCGGCGCGGTTCAATCCGACCGGCGGGGTCAGCGAGGCCAACATGGCCGCCTATCTGGCGCTACCGAACGTGGTCGCCGTCGGCGGGTCCTGGCTGGCGCCGGCGGCCGATGTGGAGGCGGGCAACTGGCAGGCGATCACCGGCCGGGCGAAACAGGCGATGGAGCGGCTCTAACCCTCCGCCAGGAACGCCATCGCCGCCTCCACGCCGCCGCGCCCGTGCGGAACGCCCTCGATCCGCAGCGCCATTTCCACCGCGGCCAGCGTGCCCAGCAGCATCGGCTCGTTCAGGTCGCCGAGGTGGCCGATGCGGAAGACCAGTCCGCTCAGTTTGCCCAGGCCGCCGCCGACGGAGACGTTGAAGCGCTCGCGCAACGTCTTGCGGAGCGGATCGCTGCTGAAGCCGTCCGGCATCAGCACCGTGGTCACCGAGTCGGAATACCGTTCCGGCGACAGGCAGAACAGCGACGGACCGTCGTTGCCCGCCCACGCCCGCACCGCCTGCCGGGTCGCTTCGGCCAGGCGCGTGTGGCGGGCATGGACGTTGTCCAGCCCTTCCTCCTCCAGCAGGCGGACGGATTCGCGCAGGCCGTAGATCATGTGCACCGGGACCGTGCCGACGAAGCTTTGCGTGCTGCGCTTGGCCATCATCGTCCAGTCGAAGTAGAACCGGTGCAAACGGGCGGCGGCATGCGCCGCCAGGGCTTTTTGGGAAACCCCGGTGAAGCTCATGCCCGTCGGCAGCATCAGGCCCTTTTGGCTGCCGCCGACGACGCAGTCGATGCCCCATTCGTCCATGCGGAAGTCGAGCGACCCGAGCGAGGAAATCGTGTCCGCCAGGAACAGCGCCTTATGTCCGGTCTTGTCGATCGCCGCGCGGATCGCCGGCAGCGGCAAAGCCATGCCGGTCAGGGTTTCGTTATGCACGGCGCACACGGCCTTGATGGCGTGCCCGGTATCGGCGGCGAGGTGCTGGCGCAAGTCGGCAATATCGGCGCCGCGCCGCCAGTCGGCCTCCACCAGCTTCACCTCCAGCCCGTGGCTGCGCGCCATCGCGGCCCACTCGTCGGAGAAATAGCCTGATTCCAGCACCAGAATCGCGTCGCCGGGGGACAGCAGGTTGGTCAGGCTGGCCTCCCACGCGCCATGGCCGGAGGCGTTGTACATGAAAAGATGCTGCTCCGTGCGCAGCAGCCGCTTCAATCCGGCGTAGGCGGCTTCATAGACCGCGACGAAGTCCGGATCGTTGAAGTCGATGCTGGGGCGGTCCATCGCCCGCAGCACGCTGTCGGGAATGTTGGTCGGGCCGGGATTGGCGAAAAAATGCCGCCCGCGAGGTTTTTGCACCGGACTCTCCTGCTGTCTTCTCCCCGGCCTTATACCCGAACGCGGCCGATGGGCAGCGGGGTTTCTCGCCGCCCGCGAGCGCCGCGACAAGCCGCAAGTAATCGCTGCCGGCGGAGCGTCAACCGCTGGTATTGAGGCGCTCGCAATCTGCGTTCACGCCTCGGCTGTCAGGAGAAATTGACGGAAGCGTCCGGGTCGCAAGTAACCGTCGCCGCGGGCGGGGGGCGCCGACGCCCCTGGCACTTCCGTATTTCTTCAAGTCCCGCCCAAGATCACAAATTATCAGCCGTTATAGTGCACATCTTTGTTAGATTTACACGTGATGCAACCTCCGGCGCGCCACTCTGTTTGCGTCGCGGGCTTCACGCGTATAAAACAAGAGGGAATGACATGCCATTCGATGGATTGCTGAAAGCGTATACCGTCGATCTCAATCGTTGTTCAATCGACGTCCTGCTTGCTTCCTACGGCATCGAGGCAGTGCCCGCAGAAACTCTTGAGCAGCACAAGGCGGAGCAGATTCGCCAGAACCCGGCTTCGCTTTTCCACCGGCGCCCGGCTTTGCACCGGCTGGCTGTGCTGGCATCCTGCGCAGCGACCATTGCTTCAACCGCCGTCTTCATGTCGTGCCGGATCACGCCTCCCTCCAACGCCGCGATCGCCGCGCTTGCCGTTGTCATGGGCTGCCTGCTGACGACTGTCGAGCTTGCCGTGTTCACCCGTGTCAAACGGCCGGCGGCATGGCGGGAAACCCCTCTCGACAAGAGCAACTCGCCCGCTTTACTGCCGCCTCCTGTCCTGGAACTGGTCGATCGCATCGACGATGGCGCCAATGGGGTCAAGTTCCTGGTTGGCACGTTGTACCAGGAACATGTCGCGCTCGATCCGTACGTTATCGCGGAGAAGTATGACTACGACACGAAGACCACCACCCGGGCCTGCCTCGGCATTTGGGATGGCGACCGGATCATCGACATCGCGACGCAGTCCTAGACTCCACCGCCGGTCGGCGAGATCCGGCCGGCGGACGCCGTCGAACCGCGACGTCGCGGACTCTTATCCCCGTTCAGCCATTTTTGTCCCTCCAAGCCGCATCTGCATCTTTGCCGTCGAACCGGCCGTTCCGATTGACGAGATCAGGAGGGGTGTTGCGATCCATGTTGCACCGCATCATGTGCCGCTCGCCGATCATGGCAAGCGGAGAAAGCGATGTCTTTGACTTCAGGTAATATGACGAAAACTGCATTCCCGATGTTCGACATGATGTTGCAGATGCAGCGCATAGGCCTGCGGGCGATGTCGGTGTACCAGCCGGTCGCCTCCGCGTTCCTGGATTCCGCGAAGGGCGCCGAACGGGTGTCCGCATCCGCCTTCGCCGGCGGCCGCGCCACCGGTGAGGCCAAGGCCGAGCAGGTCGTCGCCATCGGTGAAGAGGTCCTGAACGTCGGCACCCGCACCGTGCCGGGCAAGACGACGCGCGTCCGCCGCGTGGTCGTCGAAACGCCGGTGGAGAAGGAGGTCACCCTGCATACCGAAACGGTGGTGGTGGAACGCCGTCAGCCGAAGGCGAGCATCGGCCAGGACGTGCTGACCGAGGTGACGGTTGAAATGTCCGACTCGAATGAGGTTCCGGTGGTTTCGAAGTCCGTGCACCTCGTCGAGGAGGTGCTGTTGCGCAAGGAAGTCACCGCGCGGACCGAGACGATCCGGGACACGGTGAAGCGCGATACGCTGGAGATCGAGGAGCCGTCGCAGTTGCCGGTGGTCTTCAACGCGGCGAGGCACCAGGAGGAGCGGAAGCGGGACGAAAAGCGCGGTGGCGACGTGCAGGAAAACAAGAAGCAGGCCGTTGTGCCACTGCCCGCCGACGTGAAGACGGGTGAGCAGAAGCGTCAGACGCAGTCGTGACACGGCGCACGGTTGGCGGACGGGAAATAGTATCACCCCGTTAAAAGGCCCCGGCCGATTTCCCTGTGCGATGAGCGGCCCCCTCGGGCCGCTCAAAGCGACGGCTCCGGGAGGCTCGGGGCCGACCTACTTGCAGGGGAAACGTTCGGCCAGGAATTTGAACAGGCCGTCGGTCGCCGGCAGCGGGCGGTGCTCTGGCAGTGCCCGCACCCAATCGACGAATTCATGCAAGGTGGCCGTGCGGTTCGGCGCCGGGGACGGGAAGCAGAACGGCTTCTTGTCCCCGCTGTGCTGAAGTTCCAGATCGACAGCGGCCTGGGCAAAGCCATGGCAGTAATTGATCTTGGCGTCCGCCTCCGGCACACCGGTGCGTGCGCCGCAATAGTCCGCCAGATCGGCGGCCGTCCTGACATGCAGCGCAACCAGTTCGGCGGACCGCGCCGGCAGCGCCAGAGCGAGGCCGGCAAGAACAAATACGAAGGGTTTCATCATTCGGGGAAGTCTCCAGCCAGGGATTGCCTTGAGTTCGGCGATGCTACTTGCAGGGGTATTGCTCGCCCAGGAACCTGAACAGCGCTTCGGTTGCCGGCGCCGCGGCGCGATCGGGCGCCCCCTTCACCCAGGCGGCGAACTGGCTCATGGTCTTCGCCCGTGACGGAGCCGGCGTCCCGAAGCAGAACGGCTTCTTGTCCCCGGCATGCGCGAGTTCCACCGTGATCGCCCCCTGCGCGAAGCCGCGGCAGAAATTCACCTTCGCGTCCGCCCCCGGCTTCAGCGGCTGCGCCGTGCACAGCTCCGCCAGTTGACCCGCCGTATTGGCCGACAGGCTGACCGGCTGAGCCGCCCAAGCGCTGCAAAAGGCCGTGCCGGCAACAGCCACGCCGGAAGCCAGGGCCGCAAGGGCAAGAAAACGCTTCATCAAACAGACTCCATCAATACAGGTCAGGACGCGGGACGTCCGGCCGCCACCCAACGCTCCCAGCCCTGGGCGCGCAACTGGCAGGCCGGGCACGTCCCGCAGCCGAATCCCCACTCATGCCGATCGGCGCGGTTGCCCAGATAGCAGGTATGGGTTCGTTCGAGAATGACATCCACAAGGAACTGGCCGCCCAGCCCCATCGCGAGCGCCCAGGTCGCCGCCTTGTCCCGCCACATCAGCGGAGTCTCCAGCACGAAGCGCCGCTCCATCCCAAGGTTCAGCGCCAGTTGCATCGCCTTGACCGTGTCGTCGCGGCAATCCGGGTAGCCGGAGTAGTCGGTCTCGCACACCCCGGCGACGATCCGGCGCAGGCCGCGGCGATAGGCGATGGCGGCGGCGCAGGTCAGGAACAGCAGGTTGCGGCCGGGCACGAAGGTGTTCGGCAGCCCGCCCTGCCCCATCTCGATGGCGATGTCCGCGGTCATCGCGGTCTCGCCCAGCCCGGCGATGGTGGCAGTCAGATCGACGATATGATCGTCTCCCAGGCGGTCGGCCGCCAGCGCCTGCCGCACCGGCTCGCGGCACTCCAGCTCGATCGCATGGCGCTGGCCGTAGCGGAAGCCGACGGTTTCGACGCGCGAATAGCGCGCGAGCGCCCAGGCCAGGCAGGTGGCGGAATCCTGGCCGCCGGAGAACAGCACCAGGGCGGAATCTTCGGTCTGGCCGGGTTGCGTCATCGCGCCTCTGTTACGCTCGGGTTGGTCATCCTATCATCAGAGACATGGACCTCGAATTTTCGGAAGACGAAATCCAGCGCTACTCCCGCCATATCCTGCTGCGGGAAGTCGGCGGCATAGGCCAGGCGAAGCTGAAGGCGGCGCGGGTGCTGGTCATCGGCGCCGGCGGGCTGGGCTCGCCGCTGCTTATGTACTTGGCCGCGGCGGGAGTCGGCACCATCGGCATCGTGGACGACGACCGGGTGGAGCTGTCCAACCTGCAACGCCAAATCGCGCACACCACGGACCGCCTCGGCATGGCGAAGGCCGTCTCGGCGGCGCTTGCAGGCACGGACATCAATCCCGCGCTGCGGGTGGAGGCGCACGAGACCCGGCTGACCGCCGCCAACGCGCTTGACCTGATTGGCCGCTACGACATCGTCTGCGACGGCACAGACAATTTCGCCACCCGCTTCCTGGTATCCGATGCCTGCGTGCTGGCGAAGCGCACCCTGGTCTCCGCCGCGGTGCTGCGGTTCGAGGGCCAGTTGTCCGTCTTCAAGCCACATGCGGGCGGCCCGTGCTATCGCTGCCTGTACCCGGAGCCTCCGCCCGACGGCCTGGTGCCGGCGTGCAGCGAGGCCGGCGTGCTGGGCGCGGTCACCGGCGTCATGGGCACCTTGCAGGCGACCGAGGTGCTGAAAGAAATTCTGGGCATCGGCGAGTCGCTCTCCGGCCGCCTGCTGGTCTGGGATGCGCTGGACACGCGGTTCCGCACCATCCGGCTGAAACCCGATCCGGCCTGCCTGTCATGCGGACCCGCCGCCACGATCAAGGATCTGAGCGCGCACGCCGCGCCGGTGGGACCTGCCTGTGCCGTCTGAACCGCTCGGCGTGCTGCTGCTGTCCGGCGCGCATGACCGGGCGCATTATGCCTTCGTTGTTGCGTCCGGCGCGGCGGCGCTGGGTCGGCCGGTGGTGCTGTTCGCCAGCAACGGCGGCTGCCATGCGCTCCGCCGCGACTGGTCGTCCCTGACCAACGCGGAACGCGATACGGTGATCCAGGCCAGGGGGGTCGCCGGGCTGGACACGTTGCGTGACGCCTGTGTTGACATGCAGGTGCGGATGATCGCCTGCGAGGCGGGCCTGCGCGCCGAAGCTTTGGACGCCGGCTTGCTGCTGGCGGGCGTCGAAACGGCCGGCATCGCCACCTTCCTGGACGCCGTCGGCGCCGGACAGATCATCACGATCTGACTGCCGCGCCAGCCAGTCCTTGACCCGATTCGGCGGGATTTGGCAGGCATGCGCCATGAACACCTTCAGCCGGATTCTCGTCGCCTCGATGGTTGCCCTGGCGGGCGCCGCCGCCCGGGCGCAGACCGGCACGTTGCAGGTTCCCGCGCACCCGGCGGTTGACCAGCCGATAAAGCCGCCCGCGGCTGCGCCAAGGCAGCCGGTGCATGAGGCGGGCAAGACCCCGGTCGTGCCGCCGCACGGGCCAACCCATCCGCACAAGCCGGCGGCTTCCGTGGCGGCGACCGGCAAGCCGACGCCGAAGCCGGAACCGGCGCCTGCCCCCGCTTCTCCGTCGCCGCCCGAGGCGCAGGCGCCCTCGGCTGAGAAGCTGCCCGATCCGGAAAAACCGGAGGGCGGCCCGCCGAAACTGCCGCGCTTCGCTTCGCTGCGGTCCGATGAGGTGAACATGCGCGCCGGCCCCGGACTGCGCTACCGCATCGACTGGGTCTACAAGCGGCGCGATCTGCCGGTGGAGATCATGCGGGAGTTCGATGTCTGGCGCTGGGTGCGCGACGCCGACGGGATCGAGGGCTGGATGCAGCAGGCGACGCTGATGGGCCGCCGCAGCTTCATCGTGCAGAAGGCGGACGCGACGCTGCGGTCGGAGGCCAGCGACACCGCCGCCGCGGTGGCAATCCTGAAGCCGGGGGTCATCGGGCGGATCAGGTCCTGCGAGGCGTCCTCGGAGTGGTGCAACGTGCAGACCGGGGCGTATCGCGGGTATTTGCGGCGCGAGCAGTTCTGGGGCGTACTTCCAGGCGAAATTGTGAATCCTTGACTACCTATGCGTGTATCGTGGTCCAGTTCACGGTTGTTCACGAAAATTCACGACGAAATGCCGCGAGATCACGTAAAACTTAGGTTAGCTTGGCTATTATTCGGTTCTGTAAATCACCACACTGTGACGGTCTAATCGATCCCATTCCCGTCAAGACCGTAGAGGGCAGATTTGCATGAACATGATGAAGTCCACGGCCGCTCTCCGTGACCAGAGCTACCTGAGCGCCTTGCCCTCAAGCGACCAGGGCGTCGTTTTGCTGGTCAGCGATGATCCCGATATTGCCGAAAAACTTCAGCCGCTGTGTGATTTCCTGGAACTCAGGACAGAGTGCGTCTCGTCCGGACAGGACCTGCTGACGATGCTGCACGCGCAGCATCCGATCGCGGTGATCTCCGACATCGAGGGTGAGGAGCAGGACGGATTCCACACGATGAAAGTCGTCGCGGACTATCATCGCGATCTGCCGGTGTTCATGCTGACCGGCGGCGATCCGATCCTGATGGGCGCCACCGATGCGGTTCAGGAGGTGTGCGGGCTGACGGCGGTCGCGCAGTCGAGCGGTGCGCCGCTGGCGACAGAGCTTGTCCCCTTCCTGTTCGGCGCCGGTCGGCGGGCCGGGTGCATGCGGCTTGTGCCGATCTGATGACTTCGGTCCGCAGCACGGCGGGGCTGTTTCCGGGCGTCAGGCTCGGCTCGGGCCGGCCGCTGGTAGCCGCGACCAGCACCGACCAGCGGGGCGGAGCCGGCGGCCGGGCGCAGTAGCCTTTTCGCCGGGTTGTGGCGTCATGATCATGGCCTTCAGCCGATGGACGGTGCCCGACTCCTCGGCACCGGCGCTTATGCGGGAATGCCAAAAGCGTTTCGGCCGGTGAAGCCGGCTTGCAGGGGCAAGCAGATTCGGAAACACAACTCAACAAAAACAGGCCCTTCGAGGATGAGCTTTCCAATAAAATCATTGGCGCGCTTCTTGTGTCCAATTCGCTCGGGGTTGGCTTCCTTGAAAAGCTCTATGAAAATGCTTTGGCGCACGAACTGCGCAAGGCCGGCCTGTTAGTTGATTAGCAGCATCCTGTCACCGTACGGTACGATGGTGTGGTCGTCGGTTCCTACGCGGCTGAGCTGCTGGTCGAGAAAGCTGTTCTGGTAGAACTCAAGGCGGTCGCCGCGCTGGACTCCGTCCACCGGGCTCAATGCATCAACCATCTCAAGGGAAGCGGTCTCTGGCTATGTCTTTTGCTTAACTTCGGGAGTCCGGGGCTTGGAATCAAACGCGTGGTCAACGAAGCGTAGGGGGTTCGATGGCCGACGGGCATTGTGTCGGCGCCGATGCGGCATCGACCTAATCGCGGTAGGGATGCGCCTTTCGGCGCACCCCCCGCACAGAACCGGACGGGCCCGACTTAGGCATCCGGCTCCCACCTCGGGTCATGACGCGTGGCTCGGCCTGAGAGTCGGCCAGGGGCGACAGATACGCGCGACCGGCAGATACGCCTCTGTCAGGCGTCCTACCTTGTCCCACGCGGTTCGATCCTTCTGGCTGCGTCTTCGCAGCGCGCGGCACCAGAGAACCGAGACGTGATAGCGGAAGGCAGCCAAGGCCCGGATGTTCGTCGGCACGCCGAAGTATTGATTGAACCCGCGTACCACCTGACCCAGCCATTCGCCTTGCTGCGGGATGCCCTGGTGCCATCGCCGACGGAGTTCCTCCTTCACTTCCTCCAGCTTTCCCATCATCGACTTGCGCCGCGTGTGGCGCAGCAGCAGAAAGCCGCCGCGCCGCGAGCGTCCGCAGATGTGGGTGAAGCCGAGAAAGTCGAAGGTCTCCGGTTTGCCCGCCTTGTTCGCGGCCCGGTTTGCGGCTGCCCGCTTTCCGAACTCTGTCAGCCGGGTCTTCTCGGGATCGAGCCGCGAAGCGGATCGATGCAGCGACAAGCGGTCAGCGCGCTGCAAATCCAGCGCAAACTTCGCCATGCGCTGCCGCAAATCCTGGAGAAACCGTTCGGCAAGGATCTTCCAGGATCGGCTTTCCGAGAAACCGACCGCGCTTACGGTGTTAATCGTCCGCCAGCGAAGGTCCCACTTGTGTTCATGTGATTCTAATCATGCCCATTCTCTGAGTGACCATGCCCGTAACAGGGCGCCTCGCGGCGATTCAGGCGTCAAAGAAAACCAGCGTTCGCAACTCGATGCTTTCCCGCGGCAGCATGTCGGCCGGAGCATTCGGGTCCGCGAACGACGTATGCGGCATGAACCGCGCCCGTCCGTCCGTTGCCGAATCGAAGCACTTCAGCAACAACACCTCGTCCGCCCGCATCGCCGGGGCATAGTACCACCGGTGCGACGGATTATAGGTCAAACCGTAAATCTCCCCGATCCGGTCGCGATAAATCAAGTCCTGGCCGACCAGGTCGCCGCCGGCAACCGACCCCGCATCGCATACCGCCAGCGGCGCATCAAACAATGGACCGCGGATTGGCCGCCACACATTGACGATGGCGAAACGCCGAGCCAGCAGATCATCCGCCTCAGTCCCCATCAGGTCGCGCACACGCTGAGGCCCGGAAACCTCGGTGTAATCACCATGAATCCGGGTCACCGGCTGGCGCGGCGTGCCGGGCGTGCGATCTTCCACCCCCTGCTCCCGGCGGCGGATCGTATGGTCGAACACCACGACCCGGCTCGCCCCCGTCGCCTGCTTCACCAGATCCTCGGCTTCGCGATAGTAAACCGACCGAAGCTGTGCCTCATCGTAGAAATCGCTCACCGCCGTCGGCGCATCGATCAGGGCAAACCCCTGCCCGTCCAGGCTCAACCCGTCCGCAATCGGCCGCATGTCGAAAATCGGCACTGTATGCGGGTCATTGACGATATTGGTCCGCGCCACGCCGTCAGGCGGATCATAGGTATACGTGTGCGGCTTATCGGCGGTCTTCGCCAGATAAACCACCTCTCCGGCCACCTGCGAAAGCGACGAAACAGCGTCCATGATCTTGCATCCTCCTTGCCGGCGGCCCATGCCACACCGATCTGTGTGGACGGAGGTGGGAGCCGATGGCGGCTTCCGCAAGTCCGATCCGAAGGGAGTTCATCCGCGTGGCGATCATGGCAGACCGCATCCTTCAGGCAGCCGATCGGCTGTTCTACCGCAAGGGGATTCGGGCGGTCGGGGTGGATGCGGTGGCGCAGGAGGCGGGGATCAGCAAGCGTTCTTTGTACGACACATTCCCGTCGAAGGACGCATTGGTCGCCGCTTATCTGCGGCACCGCATGCTACCCCCGCGGGCATCGAACGAACCGCCCGCGCAGCAGGTGCTGGCGCTGTTCGACCAGCTCCGCGCGCGTTTCGCCGCGGGCGATTTCCGCGGCTGCGCCTTTGTCAACGCGGTGACCGAACTGGCCGAGGATTGCGCCGAAGCCCGTGCGATTGCGATCCAATACAAGGACGCCCGGCGCCGGCATATCGCCTCCCTTCTCGCCCGCGCCGGAGCGGGGGACGCGGACAGGCTCGCGGGCCAGATCGCCCTGCTGATCGAGGGCGCAATCGCCTCGATGCTGGTCAGGAATGACCCGTCGGTGGCGGAGCAGGCCCGCGATGCCGCCGAGACCCTGATGCGCGCGGCCGGGACGTTGCAGACGTAACTGAATAGCGAGCGCCGGGCCGCGCGAAAGTAGTATTTATCAAATTTCGGTTCAGCCGTGTAAAGATCACATGGCTGCCGCCATCAGATAATTGCTGCAATGCAGCAAACGTGTCTGGCATCTTTCGTCTCGGGGAGATTTGGCGTCCATATCTTGCTTAGGAGACTTGAATGCCTACCACCCACCTCTACCCCGACCCCACGGACCTGTGTCCGGTGTTCTTGTCGGGCGAGCTCGATCTGGACGACACGGACATCGTTTCATCCGTCGATTTCGGCGAGGTCATGCTCAACGCGCACCCGGCCGATCGGCCGCTGGCGTTCGTAATTCCTGTTCATTCCGCCACGGGACGGGCCTCCCGCGACCACAGCCGGTACATGTTCGGATTGCTGCCGCATCAGCCGCGTGTCGCGCTTCCCGACAAGCTGATTCTCAATCTGGGACCAACGGAACAAGCCTAGCAAGCGTCAGGCGAAAGACGCGCAAACAAGGCCGGGGCAAAACCCGGCCTTCATGCTTTTGGTGCGGCGGCGGTGGTGCAGCGCTGTGGCACGGTGGTGGCCCTCCGGCTACCACGCCGATGCCGACCGGCGCGGCGGGAAAATGGTTTCATTGGCCGTGCAAACCCGATGCCGCAGGCGCCGTTCTGGCCAAGGCGTCAGAGGGAAAGCATTGGCACATCCGAGCAAAATTAGACGCTTCCTGATACGGCGGCGCGTGACCGGACCAGCAGCGGAGCGGATATGCGCCCGGGCAGGAGCCATGCGTTCGACAATCGGCCGATGATCGCGTCGACCGTCGACCAGCAACTGCGCCTGCGCCTGCGTCAACAGGAGATTCTCGCGGAACTCGGCACGGTCGCCCTGCGCGGAGGCCAGCCCGAGAGCCTGTTCCAGGAAGCGACCCGGTTGGTTGCACTTGGCCTGGAAACCATGTTCTGCAAGGTGCTGGAATATCGGCCCGACGAGGATCAACTGCTCGTGATAGCCGGAGTCGGCTGGCACGACGGCGTCGTCGGCAATGTCCGCATCGGCGCCGATCTGGGATCGCCGGCCGGATATGCGTTGAGGACGGGGAAACCGGTGATTTCCAATTCGCTCAGCGCCGAAGCCCGCTTCCAGACTCCGGCGCTGCTGATCGAACATGGCATCCAGCGCGCCATCAACGTCATCATCCGCAGCAACGACGAACATTTCGGCGTGCTGGAAGCCGACAGCCGGCATCCGGGCGATTTCGAGCCGCAGGACCTGGCGTTCATGCAGGCGGCGGCGAACATGCTTGGCCTGGCGCTCGACCGCGGGCGGACGGAGACGGCGCTCGCGGCCTCCCACACCCAGACCAGCGATATCCTGGAAAGCATCAGCGACGCGTTTTACGCGGTCGATCACGACTGGAAGCTGACCTATTTCAACCGCAAGGCCGAGGACCTCTGGGGCCGCACGCGCGGCGACCTGCTCGGCAAGGTCTATTGGGAGGAGTTTCCGCAGGCCGCGTGCGGCGAGATCCACGAAGCCCATCTGCGCGCCGCGCGGGAGCAGCGGGTCATCACCGTCGAGGCGATGTCGCCGGTGCTCAACCGCTGGGTCGATGTCACGATCTTCCCCGGCGGCGGCGGGCTGTCGGTCTACCTGCGCGACATCACCCGCCGCAGGCAAAGCGAGGACGCGTTGAAACGCTTCACCGAGACCCTGGAACTGCGCGTGCGCGAACGGACCCGCGAACTGGCCGACGCGAACGCGCGGCTGACCGAGGAGATCGCCGAACGCAAGAAGGCCGAGGCGGCGTTGATGCAGGCGCAGCGGCTGGAGGCCATCGGCCAGCTAACGGGCGGCATCGCGCACGACTTTAACAACCTGCTGACCGCCGTCATCGGCAACCTGGAATTGCTGCGGCCGGTGCTGGCCGATGACCGCGCGATCCGGCAGGCGGAGTCCGCGTTGCAGGCGGCGCGGCGCGGCGGCGAGCTGACGCGGCAGCTTCTGGCCTATGCCCGCAAGCAGCATGTCGAGCCGCGCGCGGTCGATGCCAATGCGGTGGTGACGCGGATGCGCGATCTGCTCGGCCGCAGCCTGGGCGGATTGGTATCGATCGACACCAGTCTGGCAGACAATTTGTGGGCGGCGCGAACCGATCCGGTGCAGTTGGAATCGATCGTCTTGAACCTGGCGATCAATGCGCGCGATGCCATGCCGGAGGGCGGCGAGGTGCGCATCGCCACCCGCAACGTCGATCGCACCGAGGCCAGCCTGCCGACGGAGCTGGAGCGGCGGGACTATGTGCTGATCACGGTGGAAGACGAAGGCAGCGGCATGCCCCCCGACGTCCTCGCCAAGGCCTTCGAACCCTTCTTCACCACCAAGGAGATCGGCAAGGGCAGCGGCCTCGGCCTGGCTCAGGTGCATGGCGTGGTGCAGCAATTCGGCGGCACGGCGCGGCTTCGCAGCACGGTGGGTGTCGGCACGGTGGTCGAGGTCTACCTGCCGCGGGCCGGCGACGCGGCGACGGCACCCGTTGCCGAAGAAACCCGCCCACGGAACGCGCCGCCGCCGGGCGGCATCACGGTGCTTGTCGTCGACGATCAGGACGACGTCAGGGATGTCGCCGTGGCGTTCCTGGAAGACGCCGGCTACACCGTGCGGAATGTCTCGAGCGGGGCGGACGCTCTGGCGGTCCTGGAAAGCGGGCCGGTTTCCATCGCCCTGGTCGATCACGGCATGGCCGGGATGTCGGGCATCGAGTTCGTGCGCCAGGCCCGGCATCGGAAACCGGGGCTGCCGGTGATCTATCTGACCGGTCACGCCGAACCGCTGGAGTCGGAGGGTGTTGATCCCAACGACCCGGTGCTGACGAAGCCTTATGCGGCGGACGATCTGTTGGAAGCGGTCCGCCGGAAGCTGAATGCGGACGAAGCGACGGGATGCGCGGCCGGCCCGGGATAGGCCGGCCGCGGTCCCGGATCAGCGCGTCAGCCGCGACGCTCGGAAACCGTCCAGGTCAACCCGCCGATGATGACGATGACGACGGAAATCCCGACCAGCAGCAAGGCGGACTGGTGGATCAGGGTGATGCTGGGCACGGCGAGGAACAGCACGATGCCGACGGCGCTGGTCTGCCAGAGCCTCGCCTGCACGCCGCCGATGAAGGTGCCGAGCGCGACCAGGGTCATGATCACCTGCGGATTGGCGTTCGCGTTCAGCAGCGTGACCTGGGTGCCGCTGCTGTAGAGCACATAGATGGCGAACATCAGCGCGGCCCAGGTGAAGACCTGCGTCCACATGTGGGACAGGCGGCCCAGGGCGGTCGGGAAGCTGTTCCATCCCGCGACGATGGTGATCAGGCCGAAGGCGGGCACCAGGATCAGCCAGTAGCTGACCGGCAGATGCAGCAGCGCGCCGGACAGGCCGGCGACCAGCATCGCGATATACGGCAATTCGTGCAGCAGCCAGCGGCCGATGGTGAAGCGCCGGGCTTTCGGCTTGGCGGCGGTATCAAGCGAAGCGGCTGTCGAGCTTTGGGTGACTGAAGCGGACATGGCAAAGCGTCCTTTGACGGAATGAGGCCGTAAAGCCGACCTCGTAACGCCCGCCCTTGCGGCGCGGGCAGGGATTGCAGCCAAGGCTGTAACACGGTCCTTATCGCCTGTCATCATAGGCTGGAACGCAAACGGGTCGTTGCGATGCCGGGGGGGGGGTGGCGCCCGCGAAGTTTTTTTTCCGCAGCGGCCGTTGCCCGCAGCCCGTGGCCCCGGCCTTCGCCGAGGGCGTGCCTCGCGCGCCATAAAGCCGGTTCGGCCGCCGCATCGCACCGGCGCACCGATTGCGGATCGTTACGTTTATTGCTTTCGATCTGAAGTGTTGATATTCGCATGTCCGGTATGTTGCGTTGTGAGATATCGAACCGAAAAGGCGAACGGAAATTGACTTTTGCGGTTTCAAGCCCTGCTCGCCCGGCGGATGCTTCGGTTCGCGGCGAGGCCGGAACTGTGCCGGGCGGGCGCAAGCCGCCGGCGGAGCATGGGCGGTGGCTGGTTCAGCGCGCCGCCGCCGTCCCGCCCCGGACAGTGGCACGCCCGGCGCCGGGCACCGGTTCGGTCCTGTTGAGGGCGGCGCTGTTCGCCGCCTTCGCCGGGCTGGTCGCGGGGCGCATTCCCGGTGTTCTCGGCGGACGCCTGTGGGCGGAGGATGGATATTTCTTCGCCGACGCCGTGCGGCTGCCCTGGGCGGACGCACTGCTCCAGCAGCATACCGGTTACCTGGATCTCGTCGCCAGCTTCACCATGGTGCTCGCGAGCCGCCTGGCGACGCTGGAGAATGCCCCTTTCATCAGCCTCGCGGTCTCGCTGTGCGTGCAGGTGCTGCCGGGCCTGCTGCTGGCCACCGGAGGCATCCGCGAGATGCGCAACCCGTGGTGCCTCGGCGCCGCGCTGCTGATTCTCGCCACGGTGCCATTGGCGGAAGAGATCTGGCTGAGCCCGATCACCAGCCAGTACCACCTGATCGTCGCCGTGGCGATCGTGCTGGCATCGGAACCGGGTCGCGGCTGGACCCGATGGCTGAACCGGGGGGTCGTCTTGCTGTCCCCGTTCGCCGGGCCCGGACCGTCGCTGATCGCGCCGCTGTTCTTCCTGCGCGCCATGCGGGATTGCTGCTGGGAGCGTGTCGGGCAGGCCCTGCTGCTCTCGGTGGGAACGCTGGTGCAGGCGGCGGTGCTGCTCAGCTACCCGGAGGAGCACCGCAGCTTCGGATTGGCGCCGGACCTGCTGCTGATGGTGGTGGCGATCAAGCAGATCCTGGTGCCGCTGCTATGGCGCTCGGAGCTCGCCGCCGTGGCGAGTCCGCTGGCGCAGGCTTTTCAGGACAGTCGGTGGAGCATCGGGCCGCTGCTGGCCATGGCGGGCGCGGTGGCGGTCCCGGCGGCGCTGGGCATCGCCGCCTTTCGCAGCCGGAGCGAGGCGGCGCGGTGGCTGTTTCTGGCCGCGGTGGTGGCGATGGTGCTGTCCTATGCCGGCTCGCTCGGGGCGAAGGAGCTGTTGCTGAGCTTCCTGTTCGGAGAGCGTTACTATGTCGCGCCGCATATGCTGTTCGCACTGACGTTGATCGTCATCGCCTCCGGCGCTTCCGTGACGGGACGGGTGATTGCCGGGGGATTCGTGGTCTGGCTGATCGCCATCGGCGCGGTGGCGTATGTGAATGTGGAGCCGCTGATGGCGAGCGGGCCGGACTGGCGGGAAGAGGTGGCGGCGTGGCGGGTGGATCCGCGGCATGCGCTGGTGCTGTGGCCGCCGGGGTTCAAGATCTATCTGCCGGCGAGTGCGGCGGGGTCCGGGCGCGGGCCGGTGGTGGCGAAGGCGCCTTGAGGTGGGGGGACGGTTGCCTTCGCGAGTAGAAGACGAAAACCCCGGTGTTGTCGGCGAGGTCGCCCTGTCGCCGCCTTCCGGCCGAAGGTGACGGCCAGACCGCCCTAGAAATCGACTCCGCCGCTCCCGCCGATATAAGGTCCAGCATGCTTCGGCCAGATCTGCTCCGATCCGCCATCCGAGGCAGCGCAAGCGGCCAGCGTCCCTGCGGCAACGGTGGCGACGCTGGAGCCGATGACAATGGACCTGCGACGGTGGCGACGGCGGAGCCGGTAACGGTGGACCTGCGACAGCACAGCATCGTCACCACACACGACGCTGGCACAACACGCACACACACGGCGCGTTGCGTCTCGCCGCCGCAAACCAGACACGACCGGACGGAAGTGAGACCCCAGGGGGTCCGTAGGAATGACTTCAAAGATCGGGGCTAAAGGTTGTTGTCGTTATTCCGACTCCCAGCTTTCGATAGTAGAGAGGCCAGTATTATTTACAGTCTCCAGTATCGACCCCCAGAGGTCTCTTTCAGCCTCGCCAGGCAAGCCGGGGCGTGGATCGCGGCGGGCGTCGGATCCACCCCCCGGCCGGTGGCGGGCCTCTGGATTGTCGTTACTTCAAGGAATTACACCAAGCACCTCCAGTGGGTCTTCCGCCGTCCCTGAGTAAGCCGGGCGACCTCCGGGGGCGAGGGGGGCGTCGGGAGGGCCGCTCCGAGCGATTGTCAGCGCACCGCTCGACGCAGCCTGTGAGATCGGTTATGCTGGTACCCGGAATAGACACGGAGGCGGATCATGAAGCTGTTTACCGTGAAGTGCTCAGCGGCACGTGAGCCGGAAGAGGAGGAGCACCGCCTCGGGTTTGTGGTCGCGGAAACGGCGCAGGAAGCTGAACAACTCTGCCGAAATGCGCTTGGTGGTGAGGGTTTTGTCTTCTTCCAGACTGCCGAAGAGGTAGGAATGTCGCACTGGGACGGCCCCGCGACCGTGCTCCGCTGGGAGGGCGATAATTGGCCCGAAAAATGAATGTTGGGCGGCTTCTGATTGCTGTGCTCGCTCTTGTCGGCCCCGCCGACTCCGCCGTTTCGCAGGCTGCCGAGGTCCGGGACTTTGAACTAGCTGTCGCCTACTGTCTCGGGATGACGGCCTACGCGAACACGCTGGAGACCCCGTATCCGGGTTGCTTAGCGGCTCCAACGACACAGGAAATAGCCAACACGTGCGCTACCGTGCGGGAAGTAGTCCAGCAGGGCCATCGTCAGTTGGAGGAGCGGATTGCTCGCTTCCGGGCTTATCTTGCTCCTAAGATGACCGAACCACAGTCGGCCGCGTCCATAGCTTTCGCCGAACGCCAAGGTCAAACAGATGCCGTGCGCGCTTCGGGCATCGCCAACAGGTGCGACACTGAGCAATGCGCGGAGGATGAATTAAAACGTGCCGGGCCGGACGCGGTTGCGGCAGTGGAACGGCGGAAACGGTGTGATGCCGTGTCGGCTCAGCTTCCGTTCTGAACGTAGCACGCCGACCGTTGGCCACAACCGACCCACCGAAAGAGAAAACTATGAAGCGCGTAGCAGCCGTATCCATCCTCACGTTCCTGCTGTCGTCAGGTGCCTTTGCCTGCGAGGGCTATTCGGGTCCGGGCGGACCCTGCTCCACCGGCCCCGGTGGCGGCCTCTCGACTGGCGCCGGTGGTGGTCTGTCAAACGGTCCAAACAATTGGCGGCGCGTTTACTGACCTCGCCGCAGCGCTTGCCCCCGGACCCTGAGTTGGCGGTGAGGCAGGCCAGCGAGGCCACCCTGGAGAATAATCGCGACCTTCACGAAGCGATAGGCCGCTTTTGGGGACGCCGAGACCCTCAACCCGACGGAGGGTCTCGTAGCCATCCAAGCGACCTGTTGCACTTAGGCCACGGCAGATAGTCAATCGGAACCTTGACGGCGGGGCAGCCCTTGGGGGCACCCTGTGGGGACAGTCGGGAAACTCGATCCGCTAAGCCCTGTAATCACTCTGCAACTCTCCCTTGTGGGGGCATGGTGTCCCCGGCGGGATTCGAACCCACGGCCCCCAGATTAGGAATCTGGTGCTCTATCCTGCTGAGCTACGGAGACGCCGACCCGCGCCATACCACATCGCCAGCCCCGCGCAAAACCCCGAAATCACGCCCCTGAATCCCCTCGCCCCACCCGGCCCTCGATCGGATACGCCGGATCATTGTACCCCGGCGTGGAAGGATGCCCCGCCGCCACCAGCCCGTCCACGAACGCCTCATCCGCCGCATCCAGCCGGCAGGACAGCGCCCCCGCATAGTCCTCCCACTGCTCCTCCGTCCGCGGCCCCGCGATCGCCGACGTGACAAACCGGTTGTTGAGCACCCAGGCCACCGCGAACTGCCCCGGCGAGACCCCCTTCCCCCGCGCACGCCCGGCGATCTCCCGCGCAATAACCAGGCTTTCCGGCCGCCACTCCGACTCCATCATCCGCCGATCGGCACGGCCCGCGCGGGTCTCGGCGGCGGGCGGCGCATCGGGCGCGTATTTCCCGGTCAGCACGCCGCGCGCCAGAGGGCTGTACGGCACCACCCCCAGCCCGTAAAACCCGCACGCCGGCAGGTGCTCCGTCTCGATCTGCCGGTTCAGCGCGTTGTACAAAGGCTGGCTCGCCACCGGCCGATCGATGCCGGCCTCGTCGCACAGATGGCAGATTTCGGCGACGCGCCAGCTCCGGTAATTCGACACCCCGAAATACCGAATCTTGCCGGCCCGGATCAGATCGGCCAGCGCATGCACCGTCTCGGCCAGCGGAGTCGCGTGGTCTTCCTTGTGCAGGTACAGCACATCGATCTCGTTCACCGCCAGCCGCCGCAGGCTCGCCTCCACGGCGTGCTGCACATGAAGCCGGGACAGGCCCCGCGCATTCGGTCCCTCCCCGGTCGGGTTGGCGCATTTCGTCGCCAGCACCCACCACGACCGGTGCTCCCGGATCGCCTGCCCCACCACCTCCTCCGATCGTCCCGCCGCATAGACGTCGGCGGTGTCGATGAAATTCACCCCCTGCCCGCGGGCGCGATCGACGATCCGGTGCGCCGCCGCAGCGTCCGTCGGGCCGCCGAACATCATCGTGCCGAGGCACAGCGGCGAGACCCTCAAGCCGCTGCGGCCCAGTTCGCGATACTCCATCCGCCGTCTCCTTCCGTTGCGTCCGGCCATTCTACACGCCAATCGCGCCCCGGCGACCCGGCGCGGCTACTTTGTTGCTTGTGGGTCAATGAGTCGAAACCGTATAGGATTGCCTCGGGCCGCCGGAACAGAACATGCCATTTCCCCTGGGTATCGGGATCATCACCTACAACCGCAAGGCCACCGTCGGCGCCACGATCGAGCGCGTGCGGGCCCTGACCCGCGAACCGGATGCCGCGATGCTGGTCGCCGACGACGGCTCCGGCGACGGCACGCTGGAGATGCTGCGGGAGATGCGGGTGCCGGTGGTCACGGGCATCAACATGGGCATCGCCTGGAACAAGAACCGCGCCCTGTTCGTGCTGGCGCAGCTTCTGCATTGCGAGACCGTGATCCTGCTGGAGGATGACACGCAGCCGAACGCCGCCGGATGGGAAGCGGACTGGATGACGGCGGCGCGGCGCTGGGGCCATGTGAATTACGCCGGCGGCTGGATGCGGGAGCATTTCCTCTCCGGCAGCGGCACGCCGGACGATCCGGTCAGGGCGACGATGGTCACCGCGCAGTGCGCCGCCTATTCGCGCGATGCCCTGACCTATGCGGGCTATTTCGATTCCCGGTTCACCGGATGGGGGCATGAGCATGTCGAGCACACGGCGCGGATGATCCGGCTCGGCTATGGCGGCCGCGTCGAACGCCGCAACAACATGGAGCAGGTGGTCTTCCACCTGATCAACGGCGGGGTGACCGTGGTGGACAGCACCAGCCATGGCGACGCGGCGGCGGCGGACAAAAATGTTATGTTGGCGCGTAAACTGATGAACGAGGAAGGCTACCGCGCGCCCTGGGGCAACGACCGCCAGTTGCGCCAGTTCCGCTGGGAAGCGGAAAGCAGTTTCGCCGGCGATCCCGCCCGGTTCGCGCTGCACCCCGCCCTGGCGCAAGCCGCCGCCGCCAGGCCGGGCCAAGGCCTGCTGGCGCGTGTCTGGAACGCCGCCCGCCGATGACGCAATGGAAGGATCAGCAGGAGTCGAACCTCGCCCTGGTCATGTCCGGGTTCTTCGACGCGGCGTGGTACGCGTCGCGCTACCCGGACGTAGCGAACGCCGGAATGGATCCGCTGCAGCACTTCATCCGCTTCGGCGTCGATGAAAGGCGCGACCCGAATCGTTTCTTTGACAGTGCCTGGTACTCCGAGCATTACGCCGACGTGCAGGCAAGCGGCGTCCATCCGCTGCTGCACTATCTCGGGCACGGTGCGACGGAACTGCGCAATCCCCACCCAAGATTCGATGCGCCGTATTATGTCGAGCAGCACCCGGAAGCCGCGTCCAACCCGCTTCTTTACCATATTCGCACCGGGGTCGGACTCGGCTACCTGACCGAAAAGCCGCTGACCATCGCCGACTACCTGCCATCCGAGAAACCGCCGCCGGCGCCCCCGGCCGGCGTCGTGGCCGACATCGTCATCCCGGTCTACAAAGGCCTGGCCGAAACCCGCCGCTGCCTGAAATCGGTGCTCGCCGGCAAAGATCCGGTGCGCGGCGACATCATCGTCGTGGATGACCGCTCGCCGGAGCCGAAGCTCAGCGCCTGGCTCGAGAAGCTTGCCGCCGCCGGGCAGATCAGGCTGTTGCGCAACCGCCGCAACCAGGGCTTTGTGCGGTCGGTCAATGCCGGCATGGAAGCCGCCGGCGATCATGACGTTGTGCTGCTGAACAGCGACACCGAGGTCCCGCCGGGCTGGCTGACGCGGCTGGCGGCGCAGGCCTATGCCCTGCCGCGGATCGCCACGGTCTCGCCGCTGTCGAACAACGCGACGATTTGCGGCTGGCCGAACGACCAGGGCGGCCCGGTCGCGCTCGGCACGACTGCCCTGGAAATCGATGCGCTGTGCCGCGCCGTGAATGCCGGCCGATCGGCTTCGACGCCGACAACGGTCGGGTTTTGCATGTATATCCGGCGCGCGGCGTTGCAGGAGGCGGGATCTTTCGACGCCGAACGTTTCGGCCTTGGCTATGGCGAGGAGAACGATTTCTGCCTGCGCACGGCCGCGTCCGGCTGGCAGCATCGGATTGCCTGCGATACATTCGTCTATCATAAAGGCTCCGTCAGCTTCGGCGCGAAGGCGCAGGCCATGACGAAGCGGGCGACCGAGCGATTGTTGGAACGATACCCGCGCTACAGTCACGATATCGCCGCGCACGTGAACGCCGACGCCATCGGACCGTTTCGCTTCGCGCTGACCGGCGCGGTGCTGAAAAGCTCGGGACTGCCGATCCTGCTGATGGTGTCGCATGGGCTTGGCGGCGGCGTGCGGCGGCACATCGAAGGCATCGTCGGGCGCCTGGAAGGCAAGGCGCATGTGCTGCTGCTGGAATCCGGCACGCGCGGCGCGACCCTCAGCATTCCCGCCCTGCCCGGCCATCCGGTTCTGCCGCTGCCGTCCGAGCGGCTGGAGGACCTGATCAAGGTGCTGCGCCATTGCGGCGTCGGACGCGTGCATCTGCATCATCTGCTCGGCATGGACCTGGACGTGCGGACACTGATCAAGCGGCTGGACGTGCCGTTCGACCTGACGGTGCATGACTACCACGCGATCTGTCCGCAGGTGAATCTGCTGCCCTCGCCGACGCAGCTTTATTGCGGCGAGCCCGCGATTGCCGCCTGCAACGCCTGCATCTCGGTGCGCCCGACGCACGGCGCCCGCGACATCCTGTCCTGGCGGGCGGAGCGGGCCTGGCAGTTCCACGAAGCCGAGCGGATCTTCTGCCCCAGCCGGGACGTGTTGGTTCGATTGCAACGCTATGGCCTGGCCGCCGCCGCGGAGGTCGTCCCGCATGATCCGGTGGAAGGCGGCGCCTGGCCGATGCGGGCGGCACCTCCCGGCCGCGGCAAGCTGCGGATCGCACTTCTGGGCGTCCTGGCGGACCACAAGGGCGCCCGCACGGCCGCCGCGGTGGCCGAAGCCTGCGACCCCGAAACCACCGACATCCATCTCATCGGCTATACCGAGGGCAATTTCCCCAAGCCCGCGCTGAAACGGATGACGGTCACCGGCCGATACAACGAAGGCGATCTGCAAGGACTGCTCGATTCCGTTGCGCCGCACATCGTCTGGTTCCCGGCGGGATGGCCGGAAACCTTCAGCTACACCCTGAGCGTCGCCATCGAATCGGGCCTGCCGATCGCCGCGACCGATATCGGGTCGTTCCCGGAACGGCTGCGCGGGCGTCCGTTCACCTGGCTGGCGGACCACAGAAGCTCGCCCGCGCAGTGGATCGCCCTGTTCGACGAAATCCGTGCCGCACTTCCGGCCAAGCCGATCGGCCGCCTGACCATGGGGCGGGATGCGGTTAAGGATTTTTATAGCAACGATTACCTGCTTCCGGCGCGGGCCGCCCGGCGCCGGCGCAACAGGGGGCAGCGTCCGGTGATCGCCGTGGTGCCGGAACGCTACGAAACCGGCCAGCCGACTCCCTGCGCCTTCATCCGGCTGCTGCTGCCGCTCGATCATCCCGCCATCGGCGGCGATTTCGAGGTCCAGCTAGCGGACGCGAAGTCGGTGCTGGACATCAAGGCCGACGTCATCGTGGCGCAGCGTTACGCGCTTCCGGACATCAAGTCGGTGGACGCGCTCGCAGCCCACGCCCGCAACACCGGCGCGACGCTGCTGTACGATCTCGACGACGACCTGCTGAACATCGCGCGCACCCACCCGGAAGCGGAGACGCTGCGGCCGAAGGCGCCGACGGTGCGCCGCATCCTCGGCGTGGCGGACGCGGTGTGGGTGTCCACCGCCCCGCTGGCGGACAGTCTCAGGCGCGCGGCCCTTAATATCACGGTCGTGCCGAACGGGCTGGACGAGCGGATCTGGGCGGCGGCGGCGCCGAACTATCCGCCGCCGTCCGGTCCGGCGCACCTGTTCTGCATGGGCACGACGACGCATGAGCGGGATTTCGCAATGATCCTGCCGGTGCTGGCCCGCCTGAAGGAGGAATTCGCCAGCGACGTCGAAATCGACCTGATCGGCATGACGGTCTCCTCGGAACTTCCGCGCGGGATCAACCGCGTCGGGGTGCCGCACCAGGCCAGCCTGTCCTACCCCGGCTTCGTCAACTGGCTGACCACGGTGCGGCCCGGCTGGCATATCGGACTGGCCCCCTTGCTCGATACGCCGTTCAACCGATCGAAATCGGCGATCAAGGTGATGGACTATGCCGCGCTGGGCCTCGCGGTGGTGGCATCCGACGTGGACGTGTACCGCGACTCGCTGGCGAGCGGTCCGGCCGGGCGTTTGGTGGCGAACGATCAGCACGCCTGGCATGCGGCGCTCTCCTGGCTGATCCGCAACCGGGAATTGCGGCTCTCGCTGGTGGCCGAGGCGCGGCCGGCGTTCCTCGCCACCGCCACGCTCACGGTCCAAGCGGAGGCACGGCGCGCGGCCTGGCTGCGGCTGCTGCGCAAGCGGCGCATCGAAACCGCGGCATGACTTGCGGGATCGCTGCGCTGGTATAACTATGCGGCATGAATGCAATCACATGCTTGCCCGAACGCGGTGTCCTGGCGATCGAGGGCGATGACCGGGTCGCTTTCCTTCAGGGCCTGGTGTCGAACGACGTGGAGGCCGCCGCGCCGGGCCGGGCGGTGTGGGCCGCCCTGCTGACGCCGCAGGGCAAATGGCTCGCGGATTTCTTCATCTTCGCGGAGTCCGGCGCGCTGCTGCTGGATTGCGAGCGGGTGCAGATCCCCGACCTCGTGCAGCGCCTGACGCGCTACCGGCTGCGCACGAAGGTTACCTTGCGGCCGGATCCCGCGCTGCACGTTCATGTCGCCTGGGCCGATCGGCCGGACGTGGCGGGCATCATCGCGCCGGATCCCCGGCTGCCCGGATTCGCCTGGCGCATACTCAGCGCCACGCCGCTGGAGGCAACCGCGACACCGGAGGATTGGGACCGCTATCGGCTGGCCGCCGGGCTGCCCGACGGCTCGAAGGACATCGAGGCCGATCGCGGCGTGCTGCTGGAGGCCGGATTCGATGAGCTGGGCGGGGTGTCGTGGTCGAAGGGCTGCTACATGGGGCAGGAACTGACCGCACGTACGAAGTATCGCGGCCTGGTCAAGCGGCGGCTGGTGCCGGTGCGGATCGACGGGCCTCTGCCGCCGCCGGGCAGCCTGATCCTGCGGGACGGCCAGGAGGTCGGGACGATGCGGTCCGGGCGGGATGCCTTCGGCCTGGCGTCGCTGCGCGTGGACGCGATTGAGGGCACCCTGAGTTGCGGCGACTCGGTGCTGACGCCACGTGTACCCGATTGGATGCGGCTGCCCGCTGATGTGAAGGCAGGCCCATAAGGCTGGGCGGGCTTGCTCCAACCGGCATTGGCTTTGACCTATTGGCACGACCACCTCCACCGTCGTGGCGGGCGCAGGCCCGCCATCCACGCCTTCGTTTGGGCGGGCAGAGGGCGTGGATGCCGACCTCCGTCGGCATGACGAGGCGGTGGGGCCAGACGGTCAACGTCATCGCCGGTTGGTATCAGTCTCTTTGCGGACTGGCTCCACGCGCTCAGACTCCAATCCGGGAAGCCGCCGTATCGATCGCCTGGTCCAGTCCGTGCGTGAACAACCCGGCCGCCGCCGACAGATCCGCGGCTGGCGGCATCCAGCGCCGGGCGCGCGCAAACATGGCCGGATCGTCCCGATGACGTTCCGACCAGGCGCGCGCCGCCGCCAGCGCCTCCTCCGGCCGTTTCATCTGCGCCAGCAGGGCGACTTTGGCATAGACCGGATTGCGCAGGCCCGGAGCCTCAGCGACGAGACGCGAGATCACGGCGGAAGCCAGCTCGGCGTGTCCCGTGGCGAGCGACAGAAATGCAAGACCCAGGCGGAGTTCCTCGTCCACCGCGCCCGGCGGCAATGCGTTTACGAACGCGTCGATGTCGTCCGGCCTGATATGTTCGCGGCGCTGTAGAAAGCGGAACAGCTGGCCGCCAGGCGTCGCCGTCGCCGACGCCTGGCTATCGGCAACAGGGGGACACGCACCCGTCTCGGCGAAAGTGGACAATACGTCAGCCTCGGCCAGCAGCGCTGGCGGCCGGTTAAAGTCGAGATGACAAACCGATCCGAGACAACGGGTTGTCACCGCCACGCCGAGCGCGGCCCAGGCGCACTCGTCGGGCAGTTCCCTCGCCATTCCCGGCAGCGCCGCCTGCCGAAGCAGCAGCATTCGGGCGGTAGGGACTGAAGCCGGATCCGGAAGGAACGGCATGGCGATCTGGCGCCAGCCGTCAAGGTCCTTGTCCGGCACCCCGCCATCAAGGTTGATCACCGGTATGCCTTGATCGCCGCTCGCCGTCAGCATGCGGTCGACCAGCCAGCCGAGGAAGCCGCCGAGTGAAAATCCGATCGTGGCCCTTGGCCGGGGCAGCCTGCCGTCCTGAACCGCCTCCACAATCAGCCGCGCGCAATCCAGCCAGGCATTGCCCTCGAGCAGGCTCCTCCCGGCGAGGTCGACCGACACCGCCCAGATGTCGAAGGCATGCAGCGCATTCGCCGCGACAGATCCAAGATACGGTGCGATGCCTCCGATCCCGGGCAACCCAAGAATCGACCCGCATGACAGTTCAGTCGCACCCGAGGCGCGGAGCAGACGCAGCGACAGCCGGGTATGCCCGATCGCCGGCCCTGTCAGCGGCGCTCTCCGGATCATCGCCGCCTGCGCACCGATCGTGGTGTGCATGAACATTTCTTCGTCCCGCACCTTGATGCCGAAAACCTGCTCGATCCGTTCCGCCATGGTCAGCGCGTCGAGCGAATTCGCGCCCAACGCGAAGACGTCATCCTCCACGCACAGCGCATCGTGGCGCAGCCCGTCCCTGTCAAAGAACGCCCGCCACAAAGTGGCAACCCGCTCCTCGATGGAGCCGGGCTGCGGTAAGGTCGTTGCGGAACCGACGGATACCTCGTGACCATATTGTTCCATCAGCAGACGATAGGCCTTTTTGCCCGAGGGCCCCTTCGGCATCGTATCGACAAAAACCACGCGCGCCGGCACCGCCGCTCGTGGCAGCCAGGCCTTGCACTCGGCGACAATCCGGTCAGCCAGCGCGGCATCGCCCGTCTGCCCCGGCATCGGCTGAACACACGCCATCAGGCCGGTCGTCTCCCCGCCGCTGGACCGCGGGATCACCGCGGCGTCGGCGACACCGGGCACGGTCAGGATGCGGTGCTCAACCCCGTTCAGTTCGACGCGCACGGAGCGCAGTTTCACCTGACGGTCGCGGCGGCCAATGAGCTGCACGCGGCCCCTGGTGTCGATCCAGCCGTAATCGCCGGAACGGAAGAAGCGGCCGCTCGCCTCTCCGGGGAGTTCAACGAACGACAGCGCCGACATTGCCGGATCGTGATAACCCAGCGCCGGCGCGGCAGGGGCGATGAGCAATTCCCCGGGCCAGTGCGCAGGCAACGGGCGAAGCGCCTGGTCCGCCACCAATATCCGATAGCCGGGCAAGGCATGGCCGAGCGGGACCGTGGCTTCCCCTTGCGTCCGGACCGGCCACACCGTCGCCAGCGGGGCCGTTTCGCTTGGCCCGTATCCGTTCACCGCGCGTGTTTCGGGGGCATGGGCCTCCAGGCGCTGCGCGAGCGTGAGCGGCAGCGCCTCGCCCATCAGGTGCAGGCCGCGGAACGGCGCGAGGCAATCGGGGTCCTGGTTCAGCAGCGCGGTCGCGACCGATGGGCTCATGCTCAGGAACTGCGCGCCGAGCTCCCGCGCCACTGTCAACACGGCGGGGGTACGGCGGTCGGTTTCCAGGACGGCGACGTAATGGCCGTGCATCCAGGGAATCCAGGTATCGGCCAGCACGACATCGAAGCCGATATTGCCGTTGAGCAGAGCGGGACAGGGCACGAACGTGCCTGTCGCCCGCAGGCCACGGAGGAATTCCAGGATCATCGCCTGGCTGAGGCAGGTCGTCTTAGGCGCTCCGGTCGTCCCGCTGGACGTCAGAACGACCGCCGGCCTGTCCGGTCCGCCTGTCTCACCCGGCCCGGGGACATCCGGGCGGGTAAGCAGGGTGGCATGCGGAAAGCCCGGGACGCCGTCCTTTCGGGCGTCCGACAGCCAATCCGGCAGCACGGCGGGCGCGGCGATCGCGGAGAGGACGAAGCGTGCGCCGACGCGCTCGATTTGCGCCCGCGCCTCTGCCGGCGGCACCTGCTGGCCCAGCGGCATGACGGCGCAGCCAAGGCGGAAGGCGGCGACCGACGCGCAGAGGTAAAGCACGCTGCTGCCGGGGGGCGCGTCGGCGGTCACGCGCAAGGCAACGGTGTCCGACGGGCTTATGCCCCGGTCGCGCAGCAGCCCGGCGATGGCGTCCGCGGCGCGATCAAGCTCCGCGAAGCTCAGCCTGCCCTGCGGCCAGACGATGGCGGTGGCATCCGGCCAGCGGTCCCGGATCGCCGTGAACAACCCGGCCATGTCGGCGGGATCGTCCGCCAGCGCGCAATCACCCGGCGCTTCGACCGCCGGCCAGTTCGTGGCACGATCATGCACGGTGGCCACCGGCAGCGCATCCAGCATGGCCTCCGGGCTCGGGAGAGCGGCCTGCATCAGGCACAACCATGCCTCAGCCAGCGATCGGGCGCGCTCGGCTGGCACGGTGACGGGATCGGCGGTGACGGTCAGGGTGCCCGCGATACCCTGACTCGGCGGGCGCAACACGATCCGTGTCAGGCCAGGCGCGGACAAAGCCACCCCTGCGCCCGCGGCGCCCTCGTTCAGGGACCGATAGGCGCGACGCAATGCGTCATCCGCGCTGTCGAGGTCGAACAGCCAGAGCGGCGAATCGCTTTCCGAGGCATTGCCGTGCCGGGCATTGAGCAACTGATGCAACGCATCCCGCGCCACCGCGACGAAACTGCGTTGCGCGGTCGCCAGTTTGACCAGACCCGACGGGACAGGTTCGATCCCGGGCGCCGGCCGCTCCGGCACGCACCATAGCGAAGCCGGCTCACCCGAGATGCGCTCCAGCACGACGGCCAGACCGGCGACGGCGACGGCGGAGACCGAAAGACCGCGCGCGGCGGCCAGGGCTTCGACGTATCGCCAGAGCGCGCCGTCGATAACAAGGCCAACCGGTCGGGGCGGGGCTGTATCGCAGCCAGCCGCCGTGGAAGGGTGTTTCACCGTGACAATCGCATCCACCGCCCTGGCACCCGGATAGTTCGCTACGTAAACGTGATTGTAACCGTCCGGCCGGACGCTTAGCAAGATCATCCGTGTAGCATTACGATCGCGGATTTTGGCAAACGCGGTCAGCGGCTTTATCCGGTGGCTCCACGGCCGGCGCGCAGGCGCCAGCTCATTTCGTATTGTTTAATCCTAATAAGTTTGGTTACAAACAGGAACGCCGACCGTCGCATCCCGCGACCCGGGCATCAAATTTGGGACCCCTGCCCGTAGCCGGAACGACTGCCCGTAACCGGAACGATTGCCTGGAACACACCCCCTGCCCGCTCCCCGGCGGACAGCCGTAACGCGCCGGCGGTCGGGGCGTTCGAAACCACACATATGCAACTCTCAGGGTGTTTCCCCCATCGGATGCATCGCTCAGGTATGCCGTCCACCGATCGCAAAGAATCGCCAAAATCTGCAACTAGAGGTTGTCAACGCAATTTGTTGTGGTATTGTGTCACAACTGCTCGTCCAGATCGGCGACGGAACCGGATCGGACGATCCTGCGGAGACGGCCATGGGTACATCGGCAATGACCGATTCACTTTCTATCGGTTCGCGTGAGCTCAAGCCCGGGCGCCTCGGGTTGCCGGCGGCGGCCGGACTCCGGCCGCGTTTGCGCATTCCGCTGCACGGCTGGGCCAACGCCCTGCGGTCGGATTGGCTGATCGCGATGCTGATCTTCGGCGTGGCGGTGACGCTGGCCGATGGGTGGACCGGACTTCCGGCGGAGTTGCGGCCCTCGGCCCAAGCAGCGGGCGGCGTTGGATGGATTCGCATCGGCGCCAGCCTGGCCCTGACAGCCGCGACCGTCCTGTCCGCCGTCGTCATGCTGGTGCAGAGACGGGCGCTGCTCGCCGCCCGGCAGAGCCTGGCGCCGCCTTCGGACACCGCCCTCGGCGCCGAGAGCTGTCATGCAGCGGCCTTGCATCCGGATCGCGAATGCCGAACGCCTGAACCGGCGTTCGATGCCGCCGCCCTTGCGGCCGAATGTTGCGAAGCGGCCGTTGTCGCATCGGCCGACGTAGAGTGGCAGCCCGACGGAAGTGAACCGGGGTGCGTCGCCGCACCCGAAGCCGGGCAGGCCTTTGACCACGCGGCAGCGTCCACGGCGCCGTCCCCGCACGCCGAGCGGATGCAGGTGCTCGGCCAATTGGCGGCCGGAATCGCGCATGACTTCAACAATCTCCTGGCCGCCGTGCAGGGCAGCGCCTACCTCATCGGCGATCACGCAGACGATCCCGACGCCATGCGCCGGCACGCCGGCATGATCCTGGATGCGACCGCACGCGGCCAGTCGATCACGCGCCGCCTGCTCAGCTTTTCCCGGTGGGAGGACAGCCGTCCGGAGCCGGTGGATCCGAGCGCCGTGCTGCACGCCGTGCAGCAGATCGCGAGCCATACGCTGGGGTCTCGGATCGCGGTGCGGGTTGAAGCCACCTGTCCGCTGCCGCGTCTGTTGGCCGATCGGCGACAGTTGGAAACAGCCCTGCTGAATCTCGCCGTCAACGCCCGCGACGCCATGCCGGAGGGCGGCACGCTGACTTTTGCCGCCGGGCTCGACGTTGTGCCGGACGGCGCCGCCCACCCCGGCCTCCGCCATTCCGGGACCCATATCCGGATCTCCGTCAGCGACACCGGCGCCGGGATCGATTGCGCTTTGCTTGCACGGGTGCTGGAGCCTTTCTTCACCACCAAGCCGCCCGGGCAGGGCACCGGCCTCGGCCTGCCGATGGCCAAGGCGTTTGCCGAGCAAAGCGGCGGCGGCCTGGTTGTGGACAGCAGTCCCGGGCGGGGAACCACCGTGAGCCTTTGGCTGCCGGTTGCGGCCGCTGACAAATCGCATGCCACTGCGGCGGCCGGAGCACCGAAACGGATCTTGCTGGCCGAGGATGATCCCATGGTCAGCGAAACCCTGGCGGCGGTCCTGGAAGACGCCGGCTACACGGTTGCGCTCGCCCGGACTGTGGCGGAGGCGCTGGCGGTGCTGCGGTCTCCGGCCCGGGTGGATGCGCTGGTCACCGACCTGTCAATCCGCGACCTCGGCGGGTTGGCCCTGATCGAAGAGGCGCATCGCTGCCGATCGGCGCTGCCGGCGATCCTGTTGACCGCCTGCCCGGACCTGGACGCGGCGCTGGCGCTGAAGGGCGCCTTCAGCGGGGCGTTTTCGCTGCTGCGCAAGCCGGTCAGCTCGATGCACCTTGTCGCCCGGATCGAGGCGCTGATCGCCGCGGTGGTCGCCTGACAGGCCGGACTACCCGGCTGCCAGGGTGCGCACCAATCGCTGCGCCGCGGCATCCGACCAGTCGGCGGCGCCTTCGAGGCGGGCGACGACAAGGCCGCTGGTGTTGATCACTACCGTCGTCGGGATGCCGCGCGCGTTGAACGCCCGCGCCAGCGCCCCCTTCGGGTCCAGCAGCACCGGCAAGGCGGTGATGTCATGCCGGTCAAACCATGCCCGCACCGAATCGGCGCCGCCGCGGTCCGACGACAGCGGAAGCACCGCGATGTCCTGTGGCGCCAGTGCCTTGGACAGAGCCTCCAGCGACGGCATCTCCGCCACGCAGGGGGCGCACCAGGTCGCCCAGAGATTGACCACCATGCCGCGGCCCTTGAACTCCGACAGATGGTGGCTTGACCCGTCGGCAGTCACGAACACGCCATCCGGCGGTTCGGCGGGGGGCGACACCGGGACCAGGCTTTGCACCAGCGGCGGCAATTCCGCGGCGAACGGTTTGCGCGGCAGGGCCGCCACCGCTAGGGTGGCCGCCGCCGCGCCCGGGAGCATCCTGCGGCGAATCATCGAGCTGGAACCCTCCCCGTGACCGACACGCCTGCCCCGCCCGACAAGCCCGCCAACGTGCAATGGGGCGGCCGCTTCGCCGGCGGGCCCTCGGTGATCATGCAGGACATCAACGCCTCCATCGGGTTCGACCGCAAGCTGTGGCGGCAGGACATACGCGGCTCGCTCGCCCACGCCGCCATGCTGGCCAGGATCGGCTTGCTGAGCGCGGAAGATGAGGCGGCGGTGCGCGGCGGTCTAGAGAAGATTGCCGCCGAAATCGAGGCCGGCCGATTCGTGTTCGATGTCGCGCTGGAAGACATCCACATGAACATCGAGGCGCGGCTGACGGAACGCATCGGCGAGGCCGGCAAGCGGCTGCACACCGCGCGCAGCCGCAACGACCAGGTGGCGACGGATTTTCGCCTGTGGGTGCGCGACGCGATCGACGGGCTTTCGGCGCAGATTGCGGACGTGATGCTGGCGCTGGCGCGGCGGGCGGCGGAGCATGCCGGCGACCCGATGCCCGGGTTCACGCATTTGCAGACGGCGCAGCCGGTGACGTTCGGGCACCATCTGCTGGCGTATGTGGAGATGCTGGACCGCGACCGCGGGCGGCTGGCCGATTGCCGGCGGCGGCTGAACGCCTGCCCGCTCGGCTCCGCCGCGCTGGCCGGCACCTCGTTCCCGATCGACCGGGAGATGACGGCTGCGGCGCTCGGCTTCGATGGTCCCGCGGCGAATTCGCTGGATGCGGTGTCGGACCGCGACTTCGCGCTGGAGTTCCTGTCGGCCGCCGCGATCAGCGCGGTGCACCTGTCGCGGCTGGCCGAGGAGATCGTCATCTGGTGCAGCGCGCCGTATCGCTTCATCCGGCTGTCGGACGCGTTCACCACCGGGTCCTCGATCATGCCGCAGAAGCGCAATCCGGACGCGGCGGAGCTGGTGCGGGCGAAGACCGGGCGGGTGACCGGCGCGCTGGTGGCGCTGCTGACGGTGATGAAGGGCCTGCCGCTGGCCTATGCAAAGGACATGCAGGAGGACAAGGAGCCGGTGTTCGACGCCGCCGAGGCCTGGGCGCTGTCGCTGGCGGCGACGGCCGGGATGGTGCGCGACCTGGTGCCGGACACGGCGCGGATGCGGGCGTTCGCCGGATCGGGCTTCGCGACGGCGACGGATCTGGCGGACTGGCTGGTGCGGGTGCTGCGGCTGCCGTTCCGCAGCGCGCACCATGTCACCGGGCGGCTGGTGGCTCTGGCCGAGGCGCGGGGGGTGGATCTTGCGGAGCTGTCGCTGGCGGAGATGCAGTCGGTTGAGCCGGGGATTACAGCAGATGTGTTTTCGGTGCTGACGGTGGAGGCTTCGGTGGCGTCTCGGGTGAGCTACGGCGGGACGGCGCCGGCGAATGTGGCGGAGCAGGCGGCGCGCTGGCTGGCGGTGCTGGCGTGAGGGCGGTTCTGGTCCTGCTGGCGGCAGTGTTCCTGATGTCGGCCTGCGGGAAGAAGGGGCCGCCGGAGCCCCCGGGGCCGCCGGAGAGGATCATCTACCCCAGGGGTTATCCGGCGAGGTAGCGGGCGGCGCAGGCCGCGGTCAGCGTGAAGTCCAAGTGGGTGTCGCCGGCGGACGCCGGAGACGCAGGTCTCCCGAGGCGCATAGTCGCTGCGCGCTTGTGCGTCGTCGCGGTGGCGGCCGTCAGAGCGCACCACGGTCCTGCCCCGGTCCGAACACGCGCAGTATGCGGACATCGCCTGCGGTTTCGTTGCGGCCGGTGTCCGGGATAACTTCATAAAGCGCGCGGTAACCGCCGTCACAAGGCAACTCCCGCACGCCGGGATGCTGTCCGATCGGGTAAAGGCAGGGATTCTCGGAAAGTTTTTCGATTGCAGCCAAAATCACCATCAGCTTGCGCCGTGCCGCGGGTCCAGCACCCGGTTGGGTCAGCCAGCCGCGGGCCGCATCGAGATCGCGCCGCGCCAGAGGGGCAAAGGTTAGCCTGCGCGGCACCGGACCGGATCAGTCCGGCGCCCGGTAACGCGTGGGCGGCGGGGGCAACTCATTATCCGTGCCGATGCTTGCGATCCAGGCACTGATTTCCGCGGCGTCGACATAAAGGCCGGCGTCCAGTTCGGCGCGGGATCGAGCGATGCCCTCGGCTTCCCAGGCGAGGCGGCGCTGCCGCTCGGCTTCGGTTTCGGGCGTGGGCGGTTGGCTGGTGTCGAGGTTCAGCGTGTCCATGGCCTCGAACATAATCCGGCGGCGGGCCGATTTCCATCTATGACTGTCAACGGCGGGGCGTCGAAGTCGCCGTTGGCGATGCGCAGCAGCCGGAGTCTCCGCTTGATCCTAGATGCGCGTCCCCGGTTTTGAGCATGCGAACGTTTTACCCTATTTAAACTTGACCGGTTAGCATCCGCCATAGGGGGCAGGTCATGCGGCACCGTTGTGGCGATGCGGCGCACTATGTGGCCGGCTCAGCCCGCGGTCGGCATGAAATCAACGTGGATGCCGTCATTGGGGGAACTCGACCTTCCCGTCGCCAGTCCCTCCGTTTCGCACCGCCGCGTTCCCAACCGCCCCGAACCGCTGTATCCCCCCGGCCGTATGACCACCAATGGCGCCCCCCCGGCATCCGGACCGATTCGCTTCACCGCCGGGGCGGAGCATGCCGGCCAGCGGGTGGACCGCTTCATCGCCGAGGCCATGGGCACGATGTCGCGCTCCCGGGTCAAGACGCTGATCGACGAGTCGCGGCTGCGCAGCGACATCGGGACGGTCACCCAGCCGGCCGAGCCGGTGCGCGCCGGCGCCATCTACACGCTGGACGTTCCGCCGCCGATACCGGCGACACCGGGGGCGCAGGTCATCCCGTTGACCATCCTCTATGAGGACTCCGACCTGATCGTGCTGGACAAGCCCGCCGGGCTGGTGGTGCATCCCGCCCCCGGCAACCTCGACGGCACGCTGGTAAACGCGCTGCTGGCGCATTGCGGCCCCGGCTTCACCGGCATCGGGGCGGAGCGGCGGCCCGGGATCGTGCACCGCCTGGACAAGGACACCTCCGGCGTGATGGTCGTCGCCAAGACCCAGCTCGCCAACGACGTCCTGACCACCGCCTTCGCCGCACGCGACCTGGACCGCGCCTATGTCGCGCTGTGCTGGGGCTTGCCGAATCCGATGACCGGGGAAATCGAGGGCGCCATCGGCCGCGACAAGCAGGACCGCAAGCGCATGGCGATCGTCGGGCATGGCGGCAAAGCGGCGCTGACCCGATACCGCACGACGCGGGCCTGGGGAACCAGCCTGGCGCTGCTGGAGTGCCGGCTGGCGACCGGGCGGACGCACCAGATCCGCGTTCACCTTTCCGCGAGCGGCCACCCTGTCGTGGGCGATCCGGTGTATATCCGCCGTGTGCCCGCCGCGGCGAAAACGGTGGGTCAACCGTTGCGCGGCCGGCTTCTGGACTTCCCCAGACAGGCCCTGCACGCCGCGATATTGGGTTTCGCGCATCCCCGGACCGGCAAGCCGATGAGCTTTTCCGCCGCTGTACCGGCGGACATGGCGACATTGATCCGGGATATCGATACCAATATGGCCGGCACCTGAACGCGACTTAATCTTGACAGGACCATTTCAGTCCTGTATACGAAAATGGTCGGTGCGGGTGGATGCCCTGCTCCGATGGGTCGTCCGGCTATGCCGCTGCCACCTTGGGGTGGGTCGCCGGGACGTGAAAGTCCCACCCTGCATCCGGACTGGCCTCAATAACATTCATACCGCAGTCCTTGCGCCGGCGTTCGGGCAAGAAAAAGCGGTTGACGAAAGGAGCCTAGAACGTGGCCTCTGCCGTCCTCAATATTGCCCCGGAAGGCAATCTGTCGCGGTATCTCCAGGAGATCCGCAAATTCCCGATGCTCACCCCGGATGAGGAGCTGTCGCTCGCTCACCGCTGGCGTGACACGCAAGATATGGAGGCGGCACATAAGCTTGTCACCTCCCATCTTCGACTCGTCGCAAAAATAGCTATGGGCTACCGCGGATACGGCCTGCCGGTGGGCGAGCTGATCAGCGAAGGCAATGTCGGGATGATGCAGGCGGTGAAACGCTTCGATCCCGATCGCGGATTCCGTCTCGCGACCTACGCCATGTGGTGGATCCGCGCGGCGATCCAGGAATACATCCTGCACTCCTGGTCGCTGGTGAAAATGGGCACCACGGCCGCGCAGAAGAAGCTGTTCTTCAACCTGCGCCGCCTGAAGGGGCAGATGCAGGCGATCGACGACGGCGACCTCCAGCCTGAGCAGGTGGCGAAGATCGCCCGCGTGCTCGATGTGCCGGAGCAGGATGTGGTCAGCATGAACCGCCGGCTCGCCGCGCCGGATCACAGCCTGAACGCGCCGGTCCGCCAGGACAGCGAAGGCGAGTGGCAGGACTGGCTCGTTGACGAGTCGGAAAGCCAGGAAAGTTCGATCGCCGACCGTGAGGAACTGACGGGTCGCAAGGCGTTGCTGACCGGCGCGCTGAAGTCGTTGAACGAACGCGAGCGGCACATCCTGATCGAGCGGCGCCTGAAGGATAACCCCACCACGCTGGAAGATCTGTCACAGCAATATAACATCTCGCGCGAGCGGGTGCGGCAGATCGAGGTGCGGGCGTTCGAAAAGCTGCAAAAGGCGATGAAGGCGCAGATCGCCGAACGCCGCATGAGCGCAGGGAATCGCGCGAATGCGGTAGAGCAGGCGCAGCAGGCTTAACGGCCACCGCCCGGACTAGCCGGGCGGCTTCTCGCACGAACCGTCATGGCCCGGCTTGTCCGGGCCACCTATCGCGGCACCGTGCTGGCATAGGTGGCCCGGACAAGTCGGGCCATGACGGTTGTGGGGCTTCTACGCCCAGACCGGCGCGAAGAAAATCGCCAGATTGCACAGCAGTCCGGCCGACCAGACGAGCGACCGCGCCGTCGGGCGATTGGTGAGATAAAGCAGCACATAGACGATCCGGATCAGGATGAACGTGACCGCCAACGTGTTCACCACGCCTTGCGGCGCCAACCGCATCTCCGCCAGGATCACCGACGCGGCGAAGAACGGGAACGCCTCAAACCCGTTTTGATGGGCACCCTGCGCCCTCGCCCTAAGCCCCGGCTTGTAGAACCCGGGGTCGCGCGGATTGGCATTGTCGAATTCCCGCCCGCCATCCAATTTGGCGGGCGCAATTGTGGCGATCGTCAGCACGACGGCCGCGAGAAGGCATAAGTCAGCGATGGTCACGGCCGCACTCTCCGGATTAATGTCAAAAGTCTAATCTACCAACAAGGCGGGGGGAGCAAGCCGTGACACAGCGCTTCGATCTGATTATCCGCGATGCCAATGTTTTCAATGGACTCGGCACACCGAGGGTGCGCACCGACGTCGGCGTCACCGGCGACCGGATCGTCGCCCTCGGTGATCTCGGGGGCGCGCACGCGGACCGCGAGGTGGATGCCAACGGACTTGCGCTCGCCCCGGGGTTTATCGACGCCCATACCCATGACGATCGCGCCGTGCTGTGCGGCCCCGCCTGCATGCTGTGCAAGCTGTCCCAGGGCGTGACCACCGTCGTCGTCGGCAACTGCGGCGTCTCGCTGTCGCCGGTGCGGATGACGTCACGCCCGCCGCCGCCGCTGGACCTGATTGGCGACGCGAGCTGGTACAGTTTCGGCAGCTTCGGCGAATACGCCGATCGGCTGAAGCGCGAGCCGCCGCCGGTCAACACCTACGCGCTGATCGGACACATGTCGCTGCGGATCGAGGCGATGAACGGCGACACGCAACGAGCCGCCACCGACCGCGAGGCGGCCTTTATGCAGTCGCGGCTGTTGCAGTCGCTGGTCGAGGGCGCCTCGGGCTTTTCCACCGGCCTGTATTACCCGCCCAGCGTCATGGCGCCGACGGACGAGGTGATCGCCGTCGCCGAAGCCTTGCGCGCGACCAAGGGCATGTACGTCACGCACATGCGCGACGAGGCCGATGACGTCCTGCTGTCGATCGAGGAATCCCTCAAGATCGGCCGCGCCGTCGATGCCCCGGTGGTGATCAGCCACCACAAATGCACGATGCCGGAGAATTTCGGCCGCAGCGCCGACACCCTCGCGCTGATCGACAGCGCCGCCGCCGGGCAGAAGGTCGATTTCGACGTCTATCCCTACGACGCCAGTTCCACCGTGCTGATGCCGCATCGCGTGCGGGAGGACGTGCCGGTGCAGATCACCTGGTCGGTGCCGCACCCGGAGACGGCCGGCCGTTCGTTGCACGGCATTGCCGCCGAGTGGAAGATGGGCCTGCGCGAGGCTGCCGAGCGGTTGCTGCCGGCCGGCGGAATTTACTTCCAGATGGACGAACCCGACGTCCAGCGCATCCTCTCCCACCGCCTGGCGATGATTGGCAGCGACGGCCTGCCGCATGATGAGTTTCCGCATCCGCGCCTGTGGGGCACCTTCCCCCGCGTGCTGGGGCATTACAGCCGCGACCTCAGGCTGTTCAGCCTTGAAGAGGCGGTGCGCAAGATGACCGGCCATACCGCCGCCGTGTTCGGCATGGTGGACCGCGGCGTCATCCGTGAGGGCGCCTACGCCGATCTGGTGCTGTTCGACCCCGATACGGTGCGCGATGTCGCTGACTACGACAGGCCTCAGGAGGTTTCCCAAGGCATCCTGGAAACCTGGATCAACGGCCAATCCGCCTACGTCTTCGGCGACGGCGCCACCGCGGCGCGGGCCGGGCGGCTGATCACCCGGAATCAACCGTGATGTCATACAACTGAAACGCCATTCGGGCGTGACAGGGTTGGTGCGGGCGGTCTAACAGGGCGGCGACGAATCCATCCCGCGAACAATCGGCTTCAGCGACATGTCAGCCACGAAATACCCCTCGATGGCCGCCGGATGGCGCCTGCCCAACCTATGGGACGCCGTCGCGTTCGTGTGCGTCATCGGCGCGCTCGTTGCGTTCGGCCATGTCGCGGAGGGCACGCTGAAGCCGATCGGCGCGCCGGGGGCGACCGAGATCAGCCTCGATCCGCGGAACCTGCCGAATTACGCGCTGCGCACCACGCTGCGGATGTTCGCGGCGCTGGCGGCGTCGTTGTTCTTCACCTTCACCTACGGCACCGCCGCGGCGAAAAGCCGCCGCGCCGCGCTGGTGCTGGTGCCGGTGCTGGACGTGCTGCAATCGGTGCCGATCCTGGGGTTTTTGACGTTCACGGTGGTGTTCTTCATGGGCCTGTTCCCCGGCCAGGTGCTGGGGCTGGAACTGGCGGCGATCTTCGCGATCTTCACCAGCCAAGCCTGGAACATGGCGTTCAGCATCTACCAGTCACTGAAGACGGTGCCAGCCGATTTGGCGGAGTGCTCGTTGAGTTTTCACCTCACCGGATGGCAGAAGTTCTGGAAGCTGGAGGTGCCGTTCGCCGCGCCCGGCCTGGTGTGGAACACCATGATGTCGATGTCCGGCGGCTGGTTCTTCGTCGTCGCCTCCGAAGCCGTCACCGTCGGCGACAACAGTTGGAAGCTGCCCGGCATCGGGTCGTATGTCGCACTGGCCTTGGAGCAGCGGGACATCGTCGCCGTCGGCTGGGCGATCCTGGCGATGCTGCTGGTGATCCTGGCCTATGACCAGTTGCTGTTCCGCCCGCTGGTCGCGTGGTCCGCCAAGTTCAGGTTCGAAACCACCGCCGGGGTGACCGCGAGCGACCCGTGGATGCTGCGGTTGATGCGCCGCACCCGGCTGCTGAAGTTCTTCGGCGAGGCGTTCGGCGACGCGGCAGCCTATATCGGCGGCCTGCGGCTGTCGTTCACCGGCCGCCCGCGCCCACTCGGCAGGCAGGAGCCATCGCGGATTATCGACGCGCTATGGATCGCGGTGCTGCTGGTGGTGCTCGGCTGGGCGGGGTGGCGCGTACAGGGATTCGCCGCCCGGGAGCTTACCTGGCCGGATGTCGAGCAGGCAGTGCTGCTAGGCCTGATCACGCTGGTTCGGGTCGTGGTGCTGATGATCATTGCCAGCGCGATCTGGGTGCCCATCGGCGTGTGGCTGGGGTTGCGGCCGGTTTGGGCGCGGCGGGCGCAGCCGGTGGCTCAGTTCCTGGCGGCGTTTCCGGCCAATCTGCTGTTTCCGCCGTTCGTGCTGTTCATCGTGTATTTTCGTTTGAGCCCCGATATCTGGCTGACGCCGCTGATGGTGCTGGGCACGCAGTGGTACATCCTGTTCAACGTGGTCGCCGGCGCCGCCGCCTTCCCCGGCGACCTGAAGGAAGTGGCCGCCAATTTCCGCATCGGCGGCTGGCTGTGGTGGCGGAAAGTGATCATCCCGGGGATTTTCCCGTACTATGTGACGGGGGCGATCACTGCCTCCGGCGGGTCGTGGAATGCCGCGATCGTCGCCGAGGTGGCGTCCTGGGGCGACACCAGGCTTCAGGCGCACGGCCTGGGTGCCTATATCGCCGACGCGACGGATCGCGGCGACATGCCCCGGGTTATCCTGGGCGTGGTGGTGATGTCCGCGTTCGTCGTGCTGTTCAACCGCTTGCTCTGGCGCCCGATGTATGCGTACGCGCAGCGCCGCCTGACCTTGGCCTGAGGATACGATCATGGATACAGCCGTCGAGCTTCGCCCCCTCCTGATCGACGTGAAGGGCTGCCGGCAGGCCTATCACAAGGAAGCCAACGCCGATCTGGTGGTGCTGGACGATGTGGATCTGACGCTGCATGAGGGCGAGATCGTTGCGCTGCTTGGGCGCTCCGGGTCCGGTAAGTCGACACTGCTACGGATCGTTTCGGGTTTGCTAAAGCCGACCGCCGGGAGCGTAACGTGGCGGGGAGTGCCGCTGTCGGGACCGACGGATGGCGTGGCGATGGTGTTCCAGAGCTTCGCGCTGTTTCCGTGGCTGACGGTGCAGGAGAATGTCGAACTCGGGTTGGAGGCCCGCGGCGTCCCCCGCGCCGAACGCGAACGCCGCGCCGAGGGCGCGATCGACATGATCGGCCTGGGCGGGTTCGAGAACGCCTATCCGAAGGAGCTTTCGGGCGGCATGCGGCAGCGCGTCGGGCTGGCGCGGGCGCTGGTGGTGCATCCGGATTTGCTGCTGATGGATGAGCCGTTCAGCGCGCTTGATGTGCTGACGGCGGAGACCCTTCGAACCGATCTGATCGATCTGTGGATGGAGGGCAAGCTGCCGGTGAAGTCGGTGCTGATGGTGACGCATAACATCGAGGAGGCGGTGCTGATGTGCGACCGCATCCTGGTGTTTTCGTCCAATCCCGGGCGGGTGGCGCATGAGCTGAAGGTGCCGTTCCCGCATCCCCGCAACCGGCTGGACCCGGCGTTCCGGCAGATGGTGGACGATATCTACGGGATCATGACGCGGCGCAAGCCGGTGGAGCCTCGGCCGGCGACGGCTCCGGCGCCCTCGCCGCTGGCGATGCCGCTGCACTCGGTGGGGACAAACGTGATGTCGGGGTTGATGGAGACCCTGGCGGCGGAGCCGTACAACGGGCGGGCGGACTTGCCGGCGCTGGCGGGGGCGTTGCAGTACGAGGTGGACGACATCCTGCCGCTGGGCGAGACGCTGCAGTTGCTGGGGTTCGCGGTGCTGGAGGAAGGCGATATTTTGCTGACCGACCGGGGGCGGAATTTCGTCAATGCCGAGGTGGATGAGCGGAAGCGGATCTTTGGGGAGGCGCTGCGGCAGCATGTGCCGCTGGTGAACATGATCCGGCAGGTGCTGGATGAGCGGTGGAACCACCGGGCTTCGGCGGTTCGGTTCAGGGATGAACTGGAAGATCATATGTCCCCGAGTTACGCGGCCGATACGTTACGGACGGTGATCGGATGGGGACGGTACGCGGAACTGTTCAGTTATGACGAGGAGGCTGAGCAGTTCAGTTTGGAGGATATTGAGTAGTCGGACACGCGTCGCCACGGACGGCCGCATGTCTTGCCCCTGCGTCATGGCCGGACTTGGTCCGGCCATCCACGACTTTGTCGCGAACCGCGTAGCACTTTAATATGTGCCCATGCACTATCCAATCGCCATCGAGATAGCAACCGCCGAAGCAGCCTACGGCGTTGTTGTGCCTGACCTGCCGGGCTGCTTCTCGGCCGGAGACTCGCTGGACGAAGCCGAGGCAGGCGCCGAAGAGGCTGCCGCCGCGTGGATCGACGCGACCCTAGACGCGGGCGGGGCCGTTCCCGCGGCGTCTTCGATCGAGGCCATACAGGCAAACCCGGACTTTGCCGGATGGGCGTTCGGCGTGATCGCGGTGGATCCGGCGGCGGGCGCGTCCGGTCATATAGCTCGGCTTAAACGAGCAGACTCAAAGAGCTGACTGCACATCCGTTTTCGAGAAGTCATTGCCAACGTAAAGCAGTGGGCACTTGCGGGCTTGCGCCAACGCGTAGGCAAAACAGTCGCCGCAATTCAGGCCAGCCGGGTGGACGCCCTTTCCCATCGGTTGTAGGCATCGGCCAAGCGCACGGCACCGGCCTCGATCAGCGGTATCACCTCCATATCCGCCCCGGTGATGAGGCTGTGCCTCTCCGCCGACAGTCCCTTCCGGGAGGCGACGATCAGAGCTTCGGCCAAGATGGCGGCTGAAATCAGGATGCCGGTCTCGACTGCCAGGGCTTCGGCGCAGGCCGGACCGCGTGCTTCACCGGCTGCAATGGCGAACAAGGCGGACGTATCGACAACGATCAACCCGGCAGCCTGGTCGTCATACAGGGAATCCTGGCTGCGCGCCGCATCCTCCCCGGTCGTCGCGCGCCCGCTTTGCATGATGTCGGCGAACAGGGCCCGCTTTTCAGCGGTTGTTGGGATGTGCCGGACCGGGACCAGGCGCGTCACCGGGTGCCCGTGCCGTATCAGCACGATGTCCGCACCGGCTTCGGCACGCCGCACCAGTTCGGTCCGTTGGGCCTTGGCGTCGCTGATCGGGATATTCATGCCTGAGTCAATGATGCAGCGCCGTATGGGGGAAACCCGGGGTTTCGGCTGATTCCCTCAGGTGCGCCGTGAGATCAGTCTTTCCGCTATCCGCCGGAAACCCCACCAGGGCTTCCCCGCCACCTTCAAGGCGCGCTTGTAATTGGCTTTGACAATCTTCGTGTTCGGGTGATTTGACCCAAGTTTGCGCTCGAGACCCTTCGCCGCCCGCCGGTACAGCGGCAAGGCCGCGGACGCCTCGCCCAGCGCTTGCAGGCCATGGGCGAGATTGTTCACGCTGATGAGCGTGTCCGGATGCTCCGCCCCGAGCACAACGGCGGCGAGGAAATTATGAAACTCCGACCGCGTCCAGAAACTGTCGTGGTAATCGGCGGTGTGCAGGATCAGCAGATGGCGGCACTGCTTCAGCGCGTCGTCGATGTCGCGGACGAACTGGCCGGAGGCGGCGAAGTCGTAGTCCTGGACACGGACCATGTAGCCGGCGGCCGCCAGCACATCGGCAGCCTCGCGCGCCAGCGCGGCGGCGGTGCCCCGGCGGGAGATGAAATAGTCGTACGCGAAACCGCCGCCGTCCATCCGAATCCCGTCTGCCGGAACGGTTTCTACACTGCATTGGGCGACAGGAACGCACAAGCGAACGTGCCCGGCACGATTGGCCAAACCGGCTTCCCAACCGCGGCGTGGTATGGCAACCAAATGCGCCACCGTCGTTCTTGTTACGGCGCGTTGAGCCCGTAACCTTCATCCAAAGGCAAACCCCATGCGGATCAGCAAGCTCGTTATCCTCGGCGCCGTCACCACCCTTCTGGCGCTGCCGGCTTCGGCCCAGACGCCGCAGACAACGCCGACCAAACCATCGACCAGCATGATGGCCGCCAAGCCGGCACCCGCGGCCCCGCTGGTGGACATCAATTCCGCCTCGGCCGAGGATCTGGACAAGCTGCCCGGCATCGGCAAGTCGCGCGCCGACGCGATCATCAAGGGCCGCCCTTACAAGGGCAAGGACGACCTGGTGAACAAGAAGATCCTGACGCCGGGCGTCTATAACGGCATCAAGGGCAAGATTATTGCCAAGCAGGGGTAGCGCCCCGGAGCATCGCCGGGCCGCCTGTCACCGCCCGTGCCGTCATAGATGGTCCGGACGTAACTGCTCAACCCGGCTGAACGACAGAATCCCCGCCCAGAACCTCGTAAATCGCCTGATACGCATCGAGTCCGCGTCGTGCTGCCGTGCCAACAACCGATCGAACGCCGGCGAACAGGTCGGC
>Ga0326727_10002686_pt1 | contig 59477 bp, 41 predicted proteins | sample MB2enrmetagenome_FD_207643 | JGI IMG/M metagenome (GOLD analysis project Ga0326727, IMG submission 207643) | Lab enriched peat soil microbial communities from McLean, Ithaca, NY, United States - MB29MY | ecosystem: Environmental > Terrestrial > Soil > Wetlands > Peat | place: USA: New York... | reverse complement strand
ATTCACGCCGCGCACAATCTCGGCATACGCGCCCTGGAACTGCTCCGGCTTTCCGCGGTCGGAGAGCTGGCCCTCCCTGGAGGCCTCGGTCAGCCGCACCATTTCCTTCTGCAATCCCTGCACCACCGCGCCCACATTGTTCACGGCCTGCTTCATCTTTTCGTGGTCGCCCTTGTAAGTCTGGGCAATCAGCTCATCGATTCTGCCATTGGAGATCTGCGCCAGGATGCGGTTGCCTTCCCCAATGGGCAGCAGGATTGCGTCCAGCATCGTATTCACACCGCGCACAATCTCGGCATACGCGCCCTGGAACTGCTCCGGCTTGCCGCGCTCGGAGAGCTGGCCCTCCTTCGATGCTTCGACCAGGCGCACCAGCTCCTTTTGCAGGCTGTTCACCACCAAGGCGACGTTATTCACAGCCTGCTTCATCTTTTCGTGGTCGCCCTTGTAAGTCTGGGCAATCAGTTCGTCGATCTTACCCGCGGAAATCTGCGCCAGAATGCGGTTGCCCTCGCCTATGGGCAGCAGAATCGCGTCCAGCATCTCGTTGACGCCCTGGATCATCTCTCGATGCACGCCGTTGAACAGGGTTGCCTTGCCACGTTCGCCGAGACGCCCCTCTTTCGACGCATCCACGAGGCGCATGATCTCCTGCAGCACCAGCATGGAGTCGTCTTCCTGCGGGCGTGCCTTGCCGGTCAACCGGCCAGGCTCTCCATGCTCGCTTGTCCCGTGACCGTTGCCGGCGCCGTGTGTCTTCCGGCCTTCGCTTGCCAATGTAGTCGACATGAAATCCGTTCCCTCCCTTTCGCTCGAATTCGTTCTCAGCTCAGTCCGTCGCCGGAATGGGAGGAGCACGAGACGCAGCACGTTGATTCGTTAATTGACTGGCGCTGGCATTCTCTCCAGCACTGACAAAGTTGTGGCACCGCCATGCCTGGTTTCCCTCGGACGCCCGGTTCCAACCGCCGTCGGACGCCCGCGCGGCCCGTGCGCGATAGTGCGCACCGCGTCCTGCACCAGCCGCTCCGGATCGAGAATCAACGCCACCGGTCCGTTGCCGAGGATGGTGGCTCCTGAGACCACCTGCACATTTCGGTAGAAGCGGCCCAGGTTTTTGATCACCGTCTGGCAGTCGCCCAGCACGCGGTCCACCACAAAGCCATAGCGGCCCTCCGCGGTTTCGACCACCATGATCTGTTCGCGCTCCGGGCCAGCCGACCGGATGCCGAAGTGCTGGCGCAGACTGATGTAAGGAATGATCTCGCCGCGCACATTGGCGACGTGCTTTCCGTTGGCGCGGGCGACGTCCTGCCGGGTCAGCTCGATGCACTCCAGGGTGTTGGCCAGCGGGAGCACGAAGCAGGCGTCTCCCACACTCACCAGCAGCCCGTCGATGATGGCCAGCGTGAGCGGCAGGCGCAGCGTTACGCTGGTTCCCTGGCCTGCCTGGCTGGCCACTTCGATAGTTCCCCGCAGGCTGTCGACGCTCCGCCGCACCACGTCCATCCCCACGCCCCGGCCGGAGACATCGGTCACCTGCTTGGCGGTCGAAAACCCCGCCTGAAATAGCAGTGCGTAGGTCTCGGCCTCGGTCAGCGGCGTTTCAGCTTCCACCAGTCCCCGCTCGATGGCGCGTTGGCGCACCGCCTCCGCATCGATCCCGCCCCCGTCGTCAGCCACCGAGATCAGCACGCTGGCCCCGGCGTGCCGCGCCGCCAGGTGAATGGTCGCTGTGGGGCGCTTGCCGGCCGCCCGCCGCGCGCTGGCAGATTCGATGCCATGGTCCATGCTGTTGCGGATCAGGTGCATCAGCGGGTCGCCCAGCTGATCGATCACCGTCTTGTCCAGCTCTGTGTCGGCGCCCTCGATGGTGAGTTCGACATCTTTATCAAGATCGCGCGCCAGGTCATGCACCAGCCGGCGGAAGCGCTCGAACGTGGCGCGAACCGGCAGCATCCGGATGTTCATCGAGTTCTCGCGCAGCGACGCGGTCAACCGCTCGATCTCTTCGGAAACCGCCGTCACTTCGGCATCCTCGCGGCGCGCGGCTGCCTCGCTCAGCCGCGCCTGCACGGTCACCAACTCGCCCACCAGGTCGACGAACTGGTCCAGCTTGGCGGCCGGCACGCGGAGACTGGTGGCAATGTCCGGATGGTCGTAGGTACGGCGACCTCCGGCGAGGGAGCGAGGCTCTTCAAGCTCCTCGGCCGCCGCGCCGCCGCCATGGTCCGCTGCTCCTGCCTCAGCCGACTCCTGAAGCACCGGCACGATTGAAAGTTCGCAAAGATCTTCAACGAAGATGAACACATCGCGGATGGCTTCCCGCGCCGCGTCGGTCGTCAGCGTCATCTCCCAGGTGACATAACAGCGCTCCGGGAGGAGTTCGGCCAGGGGCGGAATCGCCGCCATGCTGGCAGCAGCCTCGAGGCGCCCGAGCTGCCTCAACTCCCGCAACAGCAGCAATGGATCGGTGCCGGTGGCCATCAGGTCGGGGCCAGGCGCAAAGCTGATCCGCCATGCTTGTGCGGCGCCGCTGGGCCCCGCGGGAAGGTTCGCGGTGAGCGGGGGCTTAGGAGCCGCAGTGCGGAATGCTGCCACACCGGTTAACTGCCGTACCCTGGCGAGGATGGCGGCGCAGCCGCCATCGTCTATTCCAGCACCCTCCTCAACCAGCATCGCCTTGATCCGATCGAGCGCTTCCAGCGTGAGGTCGATCAGCTCCGCCGTTATGGACAGGCGTCCGTTGCGCACCTCGTCGAAAGCCGTCTCCAGGTCGTGCGTGAAGGCGGCCAGCCGGTCGAAGCCGAACATGGCGCCCGAGCCCTTGATCGTATGCAAATCGCGGAAGGCGCGCCCTACCAGTTCCCGGTCATTGCGATTCTGATTTAACTCCAGCAACGCCGACTCGAGGTCGACAAGAACGTCCCGAGCCTCCTCCCGAAAGCTCTGCTTGAAGTGGTCGACGCTGTACCCGGATGACAACAACGCACCCCGCTGACTCATTCTCCCGGCTGCGAAGAGGGAAACGGTTCAAATCCCGCTGCGCGCATGGCCACGGAGACCGTTTCCGGAACGTTTCCCGAAATGGTGAACGGCACGCCCAGCCTTCTTGCTTCGCGATCCGCAGCGTGGAGCAACTGCACCCAGGTCACGTCCAGGCGAGTCAACCGCTCCAGGTCCACGCGCAGTTCTCGCTCCGGGGCCAGCGCGTCGACCAGGAGTTCCTTCAACTCCGCCGCGGAGCCGATATCGACGGCGCCTTCCAGGCAGATCACACTCAACCCTTCACCCCGCTCCACGGTCAGCGGCACATCGAGCTCCTCTACCTCATGCGGCTCCTCGTCTCCGGCCGCTGCGCAGAATTGAGCGGACACACGAACACTGAGACCAAGCCGTATTGGCTTCTTCGGCTGGATTGAAGCAATTCTTTAGGTGAATTAGAGAGGAGGTTCTTGGAGTATTCTCATGATCGCGCGGACCCCGCCGACTCTTCCGCTAATGGTTTTCTGTTTAGTGGACCTGTCTGGCCGCTCCCGCCGGAATCTGGCTGAGCAGCCAGCCCACCAAGGCCTGCGCCCCGCGGAGATTGTCGTACTCGGGCGGCAGCTTGCGGCCATCCGTGTACTCGTTGTAAAGCCAGGGATCGACCACGGCAAACACCGTCCCCTTGCCGTACCCGGCCGTCGCCATCATGGTGTCGCCCTTGTCTGTGAGCAGCGGCCGGGCTCCGACGCTGAGACTGAGCGTGCAGGTGTCTTTCATGTAGAACACATGCGGCCGGTCGAACAGCTCTCCGCCGCCGGCCAGGTCGATTCTTCCCATCGCATACTCATCCCCGTTGACATGGTGGCTCAGCACTGGATTGAAGTGCAGACCAAAGCGGTCGGCAAGGATGTCCATGTGGGTTATATCGGCATCGGCGGGATCGTTCTCCATCATCAGCAGGATGCCGCCGCGCCGTACCCACGCTGCAATCTGTCCAGCGTCTTCCCGCCGCATGTAATGGGGATTCGGATTCTTGACCGGAATATCCGGAGATACGATGAGATAGAACTGCGCGGATCGGAGATTGGCGGCTGTCGGTGGATCGTAGAGGGTCGTGGTTTCGACCCCGTAGTCGTTGAAGAGATGGCCGAGTACTGAGAATCCGCTATCGGCGTAATCTCCCCACTTGTAATGGAAGTACTCGGTCTTTCCGGCGGCATTCTTGCGCTGCTGGCTGTTGAACCAGGCGTCCATCACCGCCAGTTTGCCGCGCCCGAGCTTGGCCAGCGGTGCCACCTCCAACTCCCGGCTGGCAAGCAGCAAGGCGCCTGCCGCCCCAGCATCGTCGCCCATTCTGCCCTCGTTGCCGGCGGCATTTTCCGATCGATTGGACGGGAGATGCTCCGCGACCCTGCGAAAGGCCTGGGCGGCCCGTGCAGCATAGCCTTCGGGCAGATAGCCCAGACGCGCTGCCTTGGCGAACGCGTAGGCGATCCGGTACGCGGTTGAAGCCAGCATCGACTTGCCGCTGTCCTGCGCCACGCCGGACGCTTCATGCCGACCAACTGGCCGCCCATCCTCTTCGCGGGCGATCGCTTCCGCGGTGCGGCGGAGAAGCGCAAGCAGTGTTGCCCGCCCCGGATCATTCCGCGGATACCACGGCAGCGCGTCCACGAGGGCCATTATGTACCAGGCGGCGCAGGCTGCCTGCGTGGCTGGGGACGAGGCAGATCTCCCGTCTACTCTGTCCGGCTTCCCGTCCTGGTCCCACCCCTGATTGAGCAATCCGGTCTTTACATCGCGGGCGTGCTTGTCAAACAACACAAACTGCAAAGTCACGTCGCTGAAAACCTGAGGCTCTTGAAATACATTCCCATACTCCGCATAAAACGGCTCTGCGTTGTATAAATCCTCTACATCCATCCGGCCGGGATGGGTCCGATCGTGCCCGAAGCCGCCGGACGCATTGCGCGGCTGCGCGGCCAGTTGCGCCCTCAGCGCCGCGGCGGCGCGATAGTACTTCTCCTGGCGTGTGACTCCGTAGAGCAACAGCAGGTCTCGGCCGAGCGCAAGGCGATCGAGGGAATCCGCGCTCCCGACATGTCCCTCAATCGAGCCGTCCGAAGCGATAAGCGCGTCGACAGACGATGCAACATAGTTGAAGTAGCTCGGGTTGGCCGTACCAAGCCATTCGGCCTCCAGTCCTTCGAGCAGGAGGCCGTGGTCCCGCTTCCACCGTTCCTCGTTGCTTGCCGATGTGTTTGCAGCCGGCCAGTGTTTCATGGCCGCATCAGCGACGTCCTCGGACCGCGGCAACAATTGCGTCCAGGCAGGGATTGCGCAGAACAGAAGCGCGACCATCGTCGCGAATTCGAGCTTGGTTCCAGTCCAGGCCGTCCGCGGCTGCTCGCGGCACACCTCTCCGCGCGCAATTGGAAGAAGGCTGCGGAGTATTGAGCGGGAAAGACACAAGCATCGCGCCAGGTCGAGAGCCTGGAATGGCGAGCAATACGCGCCAGCCATCATTCTGCTCCGTGCGCAGGAACAGCTTCAACCGGCGTGATCGTCGCCGATTCAACATTCCATCCCTCAACTTGCACGATCAGCGCGGCGGGAGCGTCCTCCGGAAGGAGTGCGGTGAGCACGCGTGTCTCTCCGGGCACGAGCTCGATCCAGTTATCCGACCAGAAGACGGGCGCAATCAAGCCCCCCGACTGGGTACGGACGGCAGCGCGAATCTGAAAGGCAAGCGCCGCGGATTGGTTGTCAAGGTGGACGCGCAGTTCGCGGCCGCGCGCAGTCTTCTCGATTTCCGCGCTGGGAGCAAGCCTTGCCGGCGGCAGATTGGCAAGAGCCGAAAGGTCTTCGTTTTGCACCGCCGGCGTGTGCGTGTAGTCGGTCTTTGCCCAATCGAAGATTGTCGGCGTGACCGGCACCCAATAGAAATTGCGGCTCACGATTTTGCCAGATGCGTCCGACAACGTTAGATCGATGAGCAGGATTTTGTCAGCGCCTGCATAGAGGCTATCCGGGATCGAAAAGACGCGCTGCGCGCTGTCGCTACCCGCATCGATAGTCGCCGCGGCGCTCAAAAGCTCTTTCCAGGCCAGGTTATGGACATGGATTCCGGCATTCAGTCCGGTCACTCGCTCGTAGGTGCTGTTGACTACGACGATGGAACGGTCATCGTAGGCATACTGGATATGAAGCGGCTCGCAGGCTTTCTTGGCCGCGAAGTATCCTGCCCCCGCGTCGAGATAATAGTCGTAAAGATGCCAGATCATCGAGGGCCATGCGTTGTTGAGCATCCACTGAATGACGCCCGTCGACTCATACTTGTTCTTGCCGTATGCCTCGAACATGGCGCGCTCCGAGTCGTATTCCATGGTTTGTGCCAGGCGCTCGTAGTCCGCGGCGGAGCCGGGTTTGGCATAGGTGGCTGCCATGGCCTCATCGAAGACTTTGAGATTGACAAACTCTCCGCCTCCGTAGTGGAAAGACCAGGCTGGTGAGGGCGGCCAGGCCTGCGGATCGGGCAGGAACTTCTCCCGGCTGGCAAGCGATGGAATGGCCGGCCCCGGACTAGTCTCGGTGTTGAAGCCCCAGGCGCCGCCGTATTGCCGGTCCACATACCAATAATTCGGCGCCACGTAATCGTACGGGCCGGTCATCTTCACTCCGCTCGCACCGGAAACGCTGGTCGGCGCGCCAGTCGCCGACGAGAGGACGGGATTGGGCCAGTGCGTCTCCGCTTCGATCTGCAGGTAGGCGCGCTCTACGTCGGCCGGCGGGGGATTGTCGCTGCCGTTCAACCACACCAACAGACTGGCATGGGCCCGCAGGCGCAGCATTTGAGCGCGCAGCGAAGCCGAGGCAATGGTCAAGTCATCCGCACTCCATTCCTTCCAGTGCTCCCAGTGGTCGCAGCAGCACCATCCAAGCATGACCAGAATTCCCTGTTCGTCTGCCAGATGAAAGAACTCCTCGGTTTCAAGCTTGCCTTCCAGGCGGATGGTGTTCAGGTTCATGTCGCGCACCATGCGAAACTGGTCGCGCAGGCGCCTCTCATCGGAGCGAAGGAGCATATCCTGCGACCAGCCGGCGCCGCGAATCAGGATGGGCTTGCCGTTGACGCGAAAGAGTCGGCCGCCCCTGGCCGTCAACTCGGAAGTAATTTCGCGGATTCCGAAATCAACGCTTTGTTCGTCTGAGACCTGGCCCTGCGCATCGAAGCGCAAAGTCAGGCGTTCAAGATGCGGTTCGCCCATCTGGTAAGGCCACCAGGGCTTGGGATCGCGAATGAGCAACTGCGGAAACTTCTCCGGCGAGAAGGCGACAGTGCGATCTTCATGAGCTGCCAGCTCGATCGGCTGCTCGAAATGTGCCCCGGCGACCGAGCCCGCAACCAGGCCCTTCACGGCATGATCCGCTGCGTTGTGCAGCTCGGCATACACCGTCAGATCCGCGACGGCGAGCGTTGTGTCGTGGAAGTGCGTCACAGCCAACGGCGAACGCAGCGTGACGGCGCCGGTCGCGATCAGGTCGACGGCGCCCCACAGACCCATATCCTTATCCGGCGGACACGGATTCCAATCCACCCAGTTGATGCCAAGGTCTTTTTCCGTGGGCGCAAAGGTCTCCACGGCCAGCACGTTTGCCTTGCCGGGATTCAGGAAGCCGGTAACATCGAACTCATAGGTTCGATACGCTCCGGCCACCGTTGCGGCGGCTGCCACCCGGTGGCCATTCAGCCAGATATCGGCACGGTAGTTAATGCCGGAGAAGCGCAGCCAGAATCGCTCGTCCTTTGCGCCGGCCCCGGTTGGCATCGCGGCCGGACCCTTGAATTCGGTGCGGTACCACCAGCCGCAGTGGTAAGGACTATCCTCCGGCATGGGCAGGTTGGCAAAGTTCCGGCCAATCGCATACTCCGTGCCTGGAATCTGACGCAGGTTAGTGCCGTAATAGGGATCGGGAACCACATCCGCGGCAGCCTGCGCGGCCAGCACCGTGCTGGGCACCGAGGCCGCCAGCCAGCCTTCCACAGGAAATCCCTCAGCAGCGATCGAATCGCCCGAGGCCTGGAGTTTGCAGGCCGATTGGAGCCGCCAGCCATCGCGAAGATGGGTCACGGTTGCGGCTGTGCCGGCGGCTGGATTTGCCAGAAACGCCGGCATTGCGAGGATCAAAAACGCGGTCTTCCTATACATGGGCACCTTCACGTTCAATTCGCTGTAACAAGATCCGCCTGCTAACCACCTGCCAAATGAATCCTATTGAAAAACAGGAGCGCGGCGCCAGAGAAATCCGGTAAGCGACCGAATGTCATTCCGCTAATAGAGCAAATAGCTGGCACGCAGCGCCTGGAACTGTTCGATACCGTCCCGCCATTGATCCGCGACCCGGCGCGGGTCCTCGCCGGCGGCAATTGCGTCCAGGCTCGCCTTGCTCATCATCAGCGCGTCCAGCCCGTGCAGACTGTATTGGCTGGGGTAAAGCTGCTGCAATGCCGCCACAATTTCAACTCCCAATGCAGGCGAGTCGAGCGTGTTTCGATCTGTCATCAGGATATTCACGCCGCCGCATCGCTGGTTCGCGAAGGTCGAACCCGAGGGCGTGAAGTTGACCGGGATAAAGCGCACCCCGCCGATCTCGCGTGCGTTGAGATAGCGGGCCAGCGATTCCGCATCGACCCACGGCGCGCCCACCAATTCGAAAGGCGTGTCCGTTCCCCGGCCCACAGACACATTGGTGCCTTCGATCATGCCAATGCCCGGATAGAGTATCGCTTCGGTGAGGCTGCGCATATTCGGCGATGGGTCGATCCAAAGCTCGCCGGTGGAGTCAAACCAGTCGCCGCGCATCCAGCCCTCCATGCGAACCACCGTCAGATTCGCGCCGATTTTGCGCTCGGCATTGAACATCCGGGCAAGTTCCCCAACGGTCATCCCGTGCCGCACCGGTGTTTGCCCATAGCCGACGAACGATTCCCTGCCCGGATCGGCGACCGGGCCCTGGACAACCGCGCCGCCCAGCGGATTAGGCCGGTCAAGCACCACCATCGCCTTGCGGGCTTTGGCCGCGGCCTCAAGAAAGTAGCCCATCGTGCTTTCGTAGGTGTAGAAGCGCACTCCAACGTCCTGGATGTCGTAGACGATGAGATCGAGACTGGACACGACTTCATCCGATGGGCGGCGCTTCGCGTCGCTGTCGCTGTAGACGCTGTAAATCGTGGCTCCTGTAGCTGCATCACGCGAATCACCGATGCTGGTGGTGTCAAGATTGCCGGCGATCCCATGCTCGGGGCTGAAGATAGCGATGAGCCGCATGCCCGGCGCGTGAGCCAGCACGTCGCCCGTGCGCCGGCCCTGGGAATCGACTGCTGTCTGGTTGGCTACCAATCCTACTCTGAGCGGAACGCTGCCTTGCGTAGCTTTTGCCTTCGCACGAAGTTCGCGGAAGTCGTGCTCCTCAAGCACATCGATCCCGGTCTTCACTTCACCGTTTCTTGCGCTGAAGCCGCGTCCAGCCATCAATGCCTCGTTATAGCCGGTAATGCGCGCCAGGCGCAGTCTCTCCTGTTCCGTGGGCGAAAGAACAAGCGACTCGACAACGGCATTCGCGAGCCGGGAGCGCAGCGAGACTACCGTCTTGCCGCCACGCGGATGCACTGCATTGGTGAGCAGAACAATGTATGTATCGGTAACCGGGTCGATCCAGAGCGAGGTGCCGGTAAAGCCGGTGTGGCCAAACGATCCAACGGGTAGCAGTTCGCCGCGATTGGTCGAGAAGGGAGAGTCAATGTCCCACCCGAGTCCGCGCAGAATAGGCGCGGTCGGCGGCTGCTGTGGAGTCGACATTTTTTCGATGGCGATCCGGCTGAGCACGGTGGAGCCGCTCAGCATTTCCTCTGCGAACCGCGCCAGGTCGTCGCCAGTCGAGAACAAGCCCGCGTGGCCTGCAACGCCACCCATGCGCCGCGCAGTCGGGTCATGCACGATGCCGCGCAACATCACGCCGTGCTCATCGTACTGCGTGGGCGCAATCCGCGCGGACCATTCTTTCGGCGGCAGAAAGCGCGTGTCCTTCATGCCCAGCGGATCGAAGATGTTCTGCCGTGCGAATTCGCTTAGCGGCATCCCCGAAACCTTTTCCACGACGAAGCCGAGAACCTCGAAGTTGATGTCGCTGTAGAGGAAGCGCGAGCCGGGAGGATGCTCCGGCTTCTCCTCCATCGCCATTTGGAAGGCAGCGTCGCGGCCTTGCCACGGAGCTTTGAGATCCAGGTCGGGACGCAGCCCGGAAAAGTGGGTCAGCAACTCCCGAATGGTGATATCTTGCTTGCCCTTCAGCGCAAATTCCGGCAAGTAAGCGGCCGCGGGATCGTTGAGCCGGATGCGGCCCTGCTCGACCAGCTTCATTACCGAAGTCGCCGTGGCAACACACTTGGTGAGCGATGCCAGATCGAACACCGTGTCGAGGGTCATCGTTTCGCGATCGGGCTCCAGCGATCGCCAGCCAAAGGCCTTGCGATAGACGACACGCCCGTTGTGCCCGACGACCACCACACCGCCGGGAATGTTCCCATCGGCAACCGCCTTCTCCATGATCGCGTCGATCACCCGGAAGCCGTCTTGTCGATCGAGTGTCTGGTCTCGGCCCTGAGCGGCCGCCTGCGGAATGAACAGGCCAAGGAGAGGAAAGACAAGACAGAACAGGGTCCGGATGCAATGTAGCGCGGCTTCCATCATGATTCGCACCAGTATATTCCGCCCACCGGCGATGATCGATCGGCATATCCAGGCAGGCCTACGGCCGCGCAGTCGCATTAGCTTCTCTTCACCTCTAAGTACCGAAGTGCGTCCAGTAACCGCCGGCTTCGCATGGTAATTCACTTTTTTGCCGATTTCCCAAAGTACGAGGGCAGGTGGACTTAGTTACCTAAGTTTGCTTGTTCCGCATGGGCAGGGGAACTGACTTACCTGTCCCGGGAATGAGAGCGATGAAACGCACAATTCTATTCTTCCTCCTTATACATTCATTTTCAGGCGGATCCACGTCTCTGCTTTCAGCGCAGGCGGCCATCCAATGCGGCACTCATTCAAAGTATGAGTGCGTTTCTCCGAAAGAAAGAAGAGCTTCGGAATTAACAGGCTCTAAGAGCAACACCGCAGCCAGCTCATCGGGGTCTGCAACCCAAACCATCGCTTTCGCGTTACCGCTGGAACAAGGAACGGGCGAATTGCCCATTGCGCTCTCAGCCACGGCGAGTTCTGGACTTCCAATCACCTTCGCTTCCAACTCTCCAGCGGTGTGCTCGGTGAGCGGGAGCACGGCGGCCATGCTGGGCGCGGGCCTTTGCTCCATCACCGCTAGCCAGGCAGGCAATGCAACGTATGCGGCTGCGGTTCCAGTCACGCAGAGTTTCACGGTGGCCATGAATCTGCTGTCGAATGGCGGCTTCGAATCCGGCTCGCTTGCACCATGGGTTCTGTTAGTGGATCAGGACGGCCAGGTGGCCGGCTCCGCGGCGTTGGATTCGACGACTGCCGTCGACGGCGTCGATTCCGCGCATATCACCATCGCCGCGGCAGGCACGGCCAACTGGCATCTCGACTTCGAGCAAGGGAACTTGCCGCTGGTTGCCGGCGCCACTTATCAGTTCAAGTTTTGGGCCAAGGCCGATTCCGCGCGGTGGGTGACCGTCTCGATGCAGGGCGGGCCACCGAATTACTCGAATTACGGACTCTACACCTTCTTCGACTTTGGGACAACATGGAGCCAGTACACTGCGTCGTTTGTAGCTCCTATCACAGCGACCGATGGGCGGCTGCAGTTCTATCTCGGCAGCAATACCGGGAATGTCTGGCTGGACGATGTACAAGTCTTCGGAACAACAAGCATGCCACAGACCATCACCTTCGCCCAGCCCGCCAGTGAGATGATGGCGTCCTCGTCTGTTTCGCTGGTTGCGACCGCGAGTTCCGGGCTCGCGGTCAGCTTTGCTTCCACAACGGCCTCTGTCTGCACAGTCATCGGCAGCACAGCAAACCTGCTGGCCAGCGGCACCTGCTCCATCACCGCGACCCAGACCGGGAACGCAGCCTATGGCCCGGCAACACCGGTCGTTCAGAGCTTCTCAGTCGAACTGAATCCGCAGGCCATTGCATTTCCCGCACTCAGCACGCAGGGGCTCGGAGGCATTCCAATCTCTGTTCCAGTTTCGGCCAGTTCCGGGCTGGCGGTAAGTCTTGCCTCGGGCACAACGGCGGTGTGCGCGGCCAGCGGCTTGGCGGTTGCCCTGCTCAATGTCGGCGTCTGCACACTGACTGCCAGCCAGAACGGCAACGCCATTTACAGTGCAGCGACATCGGAAACCCAGAGCTTCCTAGTGACCTCAAATCTCATCGTCAACGGCGGCTTCGAAAGCGGCTCGCTCGCGCCCTGGGTCCTGCTGGTGGATGGAGACAGCGAAGTTGCCGGAACGGCGGCCTTGGATTCAACCACTTCGGTGCAGGGCACCACCTCCGCGCACATTACGATTTCCTCGGCAGGGACGGCCAACTGGCACCTTGACTTCGAGCAGCCGAGTCTTTCGTTAGTCGCTGGCGCCACATATCAGGTACAGTTCTGGGCTACGGCCGATTCAGCGCGGTCCTTCCCCGTCGTCATGCAAGGCGGAGCGCCGAATTACTCCAATTACGGGCTCTACGCCTCCGTTACGGTCGGCACATCCTGGCGGTTCTACACCGCTTCGTTCGTTGCGACCTCCACGGCGACCGACGGCCGGCTGCAATTCTATCTTGGGAGTAACATCGGCAACGTCTGGTTCGATAACGTGCAGGTCTACAGCACAGCCGCCGCCGCTCAAACCATCACCTTCGCTGCCCCCGCCGCGCAGGCCTTCGGCACTGCTCCATTCTCCATCGGCGCGACGGCCAGTTCCGGACTTGCCGTTGCCTTCAATCCGACAACACCCGCGGTTTGCTCGATCTCTGCAAGCACGGTAACTCTGCTCGCCACCGGCACCTGTTCGATCACCGCCAGCCAGGGCGGCAATGCAGCCTATGCTATCGCCAATCCGGTAACACAGAGCTTTGTTGTTACGCCCGAGCAGCAGAGCATCGTCTTCGCCACGATCGCCAGTAAGATAACTGGAGTTGCGCCTTTCGCCGTCAGCGCAGCGGCCACCTCCGGGCTCGCAATCAACCTCATCTCGACGACTACAACGGTCTGCTCCGTGTCTGGAATTACCGTAACCGTGCTTGCAGCGGGTACTTGTTCCATCACCGCCAGCCAGGCCGGCAACGCCAATGTCGCCGCAGCCGCATCGGTTACACAGAGCTTTGCCGTGACGCAGACCGCTCCGGCTACCGGCGTTGAACTTACCTGGGATGCGCCCACCAGTTCTGCCGATCCCGTCGCGGGCTATAACGTCTATCGGGCGCCGGGCGGCAGCTCTGCCTATCAGCTTGTGAATGCGGCGATCGAAACTCAAACGACCTACGTGGATAACACCGTCGTGGGCGGCCAGACCTACGATTACATCGTCGAGAGCGTCGACAGTTCCGGCGTTCAGAGCGCTCCGTCTAACATGGCCGGCATAACTGTCCCTTAGACGCGCGTTGACCTCATGGCTGAGCGCATGCAGGCCCGCGCGGGCCTCTGCCTTTGGAGACCACGGGCCGGTTGCGTTTTGCGGACGCACTTCAACCTGCAAACGGGCAGGTTGGATAAAGGTGCATCGCAACCAACCAATGCACGGCAGCCCTTACAGGCGAAGGCGTCATTCAGATAGTCGAAAGATCTGGTGGCGGGGAGGCAAATCCAATTGACGATCGCCATGCGCGCGAATAAACTCAAAAGCACTCCGGAAGGGGGCGGCGATACTCATGCTCGAGGAGCAGAGCGGCCAGGTAACCGATCTTCTGAATCACTGGAGACAGGGCGACGAGAAGGCCCTCGCCGATCTTGTGCCCCTGGTTTACAAAGAGCTTCGCCGCCTGGCTCACTACCACCTTCAATCGGAGCGCTCCGACCACACGCTGCAGAGCACGGCGCTCGTTCACGAGGCTTACATGCGGCTGTTGAGCGGCCAGCCGGTGCAGTTCCAGAACCGCGCGCATTTCATCGCCATCGCCTCGCGCCTGATGCGCCAGATCCTGGTGGACTATGCACGCGAACGCAAGGCGGGCAAGCGCGACGGCGGATGCAGGGTAGCCTTTGAATTCCTCGAAGCAATACCGGTCCATGGCGATGCCGAACTGCTGGCGTTGAACGAGGCTCTCGACGAGTTGTCGCGCGTGGATGAGAGACAGGGCAAAATCGTGGAGATGAAGTTCTTCGGAGGCTTGTCGGCTCCGGATATCTCCCAGGTCCTAGGCCTCTCGCGCGCCACCGTCGACCGCGATTGGGCCACTGCGCGCGTATGGCTTCATCGCCAGATGAGCCGGACGGCATCGCCATGATCAGCCCCGCCTGGGAGCGCGTCAAGGATCTGCTGCACCAGGCCATGCAACTTGCCCCGGAGCAGCGGTCCCGGTTCCTCGACGAAGCCTGCTCCTCCGATGCCTCGCTGCGTGCCGAAGTGGAATCGCTTTTGATTGCGGACGAGGGCCTCCGTTCCAGCTTCCTGCAATCGCCAATCCTGGCGGGCGTGCTCGATCCTCATTCGGATGTACATAGTTCAGCCGGCGCCCTGGCCGCGGGACAGGTATTCGCGCAGCGTTTTCAACTCATCCGCAAGCTCGGTGAAGGTGGGATGGGCCAGGTCTGGTTGGCCGAACAAACATCTCCAGTGCGGCGCCAGGTGGCCTTGAAACTGATCAAGGCCGGGCTGTACGACGAGTCGGTCGTGCTGCGCTTCCAGTCGGAGCGGCAATCGCTCGCCATCATGGATCATCCCGCCATCGCCAAGGTGTTTGACGCCGGAACGACGGCGCAGGGCCAGCCCTACTTTGTGATGGAATACGTTCCGGGGCTGCCAATTACCGATTATTGCGATCGGAATAAGCTCAAGATCGCTGATCGGCTCGAACTCTTCATACAGGCTTGCGAAGGCGTACAGCATGCCCACCAGAAGGCCATCATCCATCGCGATCTGAAGCCGGCCAACATCCTGGTGGTCGAGGTGGATGGAAAACCCACGCCGCGCATCATCGACTTCGGTTTGGCAAAGGCAATCACCCCGCAGCTTGGGGACGAGTCCCTGTTCACGCACCTGGGGCAGTTTGTGGGCACGCCCGGCTATATGAGCCCGGAGCAGGCCGATCCCAATCTTCACGACGTCGACACGCGCACCGACGTGTACTCGCTGGGCGTGGTCCTTTATGTGCTGCTGGCAGGGTTGCAGCCATTCGAGACCAGGGGCCGGCCCAAGCAGCCACTCGAGGAGTTGCTGCGCAAGCTGCGCGAGGAGGAACCGCCGCGCCCCAGCACCAAGGTCGGCAGCGATCGGGATACGTCGGTGTCGATGGCGGAAGCGCGCAGCACTGAGCCGAGGGAACTGGTGAGCGCTTTGCGCGGCGATCTTGACTGGATCACGATGAAGGCGCTCGAAAAGGATCGCGCGCGCCGCTATGCGTCGGCGGCCGATCTGGCGGCGGACATTCAACGCTATCTGAACGACGAGCCGATCGTGGCACGCCCGCCCAGCGTCAACTATCGCGTGCGCAAGTTTGTGCGGCGACATCGCGCGCTGGTGGCCGGTGTGGCGGCGGTCTTTGTTGTGCTGCTGGCCGGCATCGCTGCCAGCACGGTCTTGGCCATCCGCGCCAGCCGGGCGGAACAGGCCGCGATCCGCGAGCGGGACCGGGCAGTCCAGGCCGAAGAGCGGACCCGCACCGAGCGCGACCGCGCCTCGGCCGCCGAGGAAACCGCCACGCATCAGCGCGATCTCGCGTTGGCTGCGCAACAGGCGGCTCTCCGCGAGCAGGAACACGCGCTCCAGGAGAAGCAGCGGGCCGATGTGCAGGCGGCCATGGCAAAGGCGGAAAGCAACTTCCTTGAAAATGACCTGCTGTCGCAAGCGGGCGCCCGATACCAGGTGAGTGCCGGCGCCAAACCCGATCCGGACCTGAAGGTACGGACCGCGCTGGACCGCGCCGCCGCGCACATCGAGGGCAAGTTTGACCATCTTCCCCTGGTCGAGGCTTCAGTCCGGCAATCGATCGGCATGGCCTATCGCGACCTGGGCGTATATCCCGAAGCGCAGCGGCAGATCGAACGGGCCATCGACATCCGGCGCCGCAACCTGGGCGAAGCGAATCCCGATACCCTGATCAGCCTTCGCAGCCTGGCCGCGATCTACGCGAGCCAGGGGAAGCCAGCGCAGGCCGAGACGCTCTACAAGCGCGTTCTGGAAGCCCAGAGGCGAGTGCTGGGCAAGGACCATCACGACACCATTGAAACCACATTCGAGTTGGCGGTCACCTATGACGAAGAGGAGGACAAAGCGCGCGCCGAGTCTCTCTACTCTCAGGTGCTCAAGGATCAGCAGCGCGTGCTGGGCGCGGAAGATGTCAACACGCTGGAAACCGCAAACCGGCTGGCGAACCTGTATCAGGAACTCAATGAGTATGCTAAGGCTGAGTCTCTGCTTTTGCAGACACTGCAGACCCAGCAGCGTGTGCTCGGCGAGAGTCATCCCGACACGTTGCTCACGTTGCAGGCTCTCGCCGCTCTCTATTGGACGCAAGGCAAATACGCGCAGGCCGAGCCTCTGCTTATCAAAGCGCTCGACGTGCAGCGGCGTGAACTGGGAGAGGAGCATCGTGAAACGCTTTACGGCATGAACAGCCTGGCGCTTCTTTACGATCTGGAAGGCAAGTTTGCTCAGAGCGAGCCTCTCTTCGTCCGCGCGCTCGAGGTGGAACGCCGCATCCTCGGCGAGGAGCACCACGACACACTCGCAACCATGCAGAACCTAGCCGCCCTCTACCAGGAGGAAGGCAAATACAAAGAAGCCGAACCGCTGGCCATTAGAACTCTCGAAGTCCGGCGCCGACTGGGGGGCGAAGAGAGCCGCGATACGCTTGCCAGCATCAACAACCTTGCGAATGTGTATTTCTCCGAGGGCAAGTACACTGAGGCGGAACCGTTGTACACGAAGGCGCTCGAGATCCGCCGTCTCCTGCTCGGCGATCATGACCGCAAGACCCTGACGAGCATGAGCAACCTGTCGGAGCTTTACAAGATGATAGGCAAGTACGCGGAGGCGGAGCCGCTGGCCGTGCAGGTGCTCGAGACACGGCGCAACGTGCTTGGCGAGGAGCACCTCGACACTCTTTTGAGCATGCACGCCCTGGGCGGACTCTACCGCCTTCAAGGCAGATACGCTCAGGCCGATCCGCTCCTGGCGAAGGCGCTCGAGGCTCGGCGTCGCTTGCTTGGCGACGAGCATCCTGACACGCTGGCCAACATGCATGACCTTGCCCTGCTGCGGCAGAACCAGGGCAACTACGCAGAGGCCTCTGCTCTCTTTGCAACGGTCCTGGAAAAGCGGCGTCACGTGCTCGGTTCCGCGCACCCCGATACGCTGGACACCATACTCTCGCTCTCCGATGTTTGTCTGGCGCAGAACCAGTACGCCGAGGCTGAGCCGCTTCTGCGCGAAGCGCTTGCTACGTACGAGTCGACAAATCCCGGCTCCTGGCAACGCAACCGCGCGCAGAGCCTGCTGGGCGCCAGCCTCATGGCTCAGGGCAAGTTTGCTGAAGCAGAGCCGCTCCTGCTGGATGGGTACAACGGGATGCTCCAGCAGAAATCCGCAATTCCTTTCGAGAATCGCTCCGGGATCGCACAAACTGGAGAATTGATCGTTCAGCTCTACGAAAAATGGGGAAAACCGGAGAAGGCTGCCCAGTGGCGCGAGACGCTTAAGACGAATTGAGTTGGCCGCCTCAGGGTCATAGCGGCCCCAAGCTTGTGCCGGCCCCCACCTTTTGCTATGATCGATTCACACATGGTCTTCGCTTCTCTAAGCCGCTTTTGTTGTCGCCTGTCGAACATGTTCGACGGGTGTCCGCTCTAGTCTCTGATCTCCTGCAAAACCGATCCAGAAGACACACCCGCAGCTGAACAGCCGGGTCTGTTTTCGTCATTCTCCGGCTTTCAGCATCTACCTTGCAAGCACCGAGGTCAGCATGCCAGTTGCCGAAAGCGAAGTACCTTTATCTACGCAGCCAGCAGAATTCGAACCACCGCGGCGCCTGAGCCACCTACGCCTGCTTGAAGCGGAGAGCATCCACGTTCTGCGCGAAGTAGCATCAGAATTCGAGCGCCCGGTCATGCTCCATTCGATCGGCAAGGATTCCTCGGTCATGTTGCGGCTGGCGCAAAAGGCGTTCTTCCCCGGTCCGATTCCGTTTCCCTTGCTGCATATCGACACAAGGTTCAAGTTCGCCAAGATGCTGACTCTTGCACACGCCGAAAATCGCCAGATCACCCTTGAGGCAGACAACTCACCCGAGGCATTCCGGGGCATCCAACAACTCCTGGCGCAAGCCGGCACCCTTCATTCCGCAGGAAAGGTCGACAATCGATGAGCATTGCTGAGATCCAAACACAGGTCGACGCCAAACTGGACCACGTCTGCGCTGTCCTAGCCCGCCAAATTACCGGCAAAGGAGATGCGTGCCTGACCTGCAGTTTCCAGGGGGAGGATGTGCTGCTTGCCCGGCTGGCGCTCGAAGTCGATGCGAAGATACCTATCCTCTTTCTCGACACCGGTTATCACTTTCGCGAGACCTATGTGTACCGGGATCGGATTGCACGCGAGTGGCAACTCAACCTCATCAACCTGTTGCCCGAAAAGACGGTTGCCGAGCAGGAGGCGGAGCATGGCCTTCTCTATCAATCCGCGCCGGACAAGTGTTGCAAACTGCGTAAGGTCGAGCCACTTTTCAAGGCTGTCGCGGAGTACCGGGTGTGGCTTACCGGATTGCGGCGCGAACAGGCACGAAGCCGTACAGCGCTTGAAGAGTCGGCACTCTTCACGCTGCCCGGCGGAAAGCAGGTGCTCAAGCTCGCACCCCTCGCGTCATGGACGACGCGCGATGTCTGGTATGCCTGCGAGCAACTCTCCATTCCGCTGCTGCCGCTTTATGAACGCGGCTTTTCTTCCATCGGCTGCGAGCCGTGCACTTCGCTTCCGCTGGATCCCAACGATCCGCGTTCGGGCCGGTGGGCCGGTCGCAAAGTCGAATGCGGTATTCACATCCAGGCAGCGCCATCGAATTGAATTGTCAATAGAGGACACGGAATGCAATACATCATCGGATTCGTCATAGCGCTCTTCATCGCCCTGACCGGCGTTGGGGCGGGCACCATCACCGTGCCGATTCTCGTGCTCTTCCTCAAAGTTCCGGCGCCCGTCGCAGTCGGCATCGGCCTGATGTTCTCGGCGGTGATCAAGCTGATTCTGGTTCCGGCGCAGATCTTCCGCCGCACCGTGGCTTGGCGGACTCTTGGATACATGCTTCTGGGCGGGGCTCCGGGCGTTCTCATCGGCTCATTGTTGTTGAAGCACCTGGTCACAGCCGGATCGCAGAACCTGTTGAACGCGCTGCTCGGCGCCATCCTGATGGGCACGGCAAGCTGGCAGATCCTCTATTCGTTCCGGCCCATGAAGCAGAATAAGGACACCCGCGACCGCAGCTCGCTGCTTCCCTGGCTCATGCTTCCTGTCGGCGCCGAAGTAGGGTTCTCTTCCGCGGGCGCAGGAGCGCTGGGCAGCGCTGCGCTGCTCAGCCTGACGCCGCTGGCTCCCGCCCAGGTGATTGGCACCGATATCGCCTTCGGTTTCATGGTTTCGCTCATTGGCAGCGGGGCTCATTGGGATAGCTTCGCTGCCAACCCGCAACTGCTGGCGCAACTAATCGCTGGCGGCGTTGCGGGGGCCATTGCCGGAACGCTCCTCAGTGTCCGCATCCCGCGCCGGCCGCTGCGTTTCGCACTCTGGGTCTGGTTGCTGATACTCGGCGGTCAGTTCCTTGTAAACAGCTTCCAGGTGTGGGCTGCGCCCCACAAGGCAGCGCCCGAACAGATCGGGGCAATTCAACTGAAATAGGCGATGCCGGGCGAGCAGCGGCCTGCGCTTTTCCCGATCGGTAAACCATTGATTTCACCTCGGTTTTTGCGGAGGACAAGGGCCGCAATGAACCAGCACCTCTCGGGGCGACACAAGGCGAGCCGTGCGGCTCACTTTTTCTGCGTGGATCGCTTGGGAGCAAGGCTGGAAACTAGCTTTTCTAATTCCGCCACTCGCTGCTTCAACTGCTCCACCTCTTCCACGTCCGGCTTCTTAGCGCTCTCGGAGCCGGTTTCACTCGCGCCTGCGGGGGCTGCGGCGGGTGGCGCGCCCGCCCCCGCACCGCGGGCTGCGTATGGATTCTGAATGAACTCGAATGGATTCAGGGGTGGAGACATCACCCGGTAGGTGTTCTGATAAATATCGAGCATCGCCTTCATGTATTTGAGCGCGCTTTCCTGGCTGGCCCGGCCGGAGGCAATGACCATCTGGCGCAGTACATCCAGAGGGAAGTTGGAATCCGGGGTCTTGGCGTCTTCCACAATGATCTGGGTCAGAATCAGGCGCGTGATGTCTTCACCGGTTGCCGCATCCACGACCCGCACATCGTCGCCGCGCTGCAGTAACTGCGCCACCTCATCCAGGTTGATGTACCGGCTGTTGTTGGTGTCGTAAAGACGGCGATTTTCGTACTTCTTGATCAGAACGGTCTTCTGCGCCATATTTCTTTGATTTTACCCCTTGACAACCTCTCTGTCCGGCGTATCATCAAGTTATGCTGCAACGCAGCAATAAATGCAGCGCAGGACTGGGGGGGGGAAGAGGATATGGAAGCGACGAAAAACGCACAAACTGAGAAGACGGACGTCGTGGAATCCGTTGTCACGCTGTACACCAAGGGCGTGGAGCGCCTCGCTGAGGTGCAGAAGAGGAGCATCGACCTGGGCGCGCAGCAGAATGCCGAGCTGATCGACACCTGGAAGAAATTCGCCGGCGTGGTGCCGGGCGCCTCCGGCGTTTTCATGCTGGACCTGGCAACCAACGCATTCGAGCGGTTTGCCGATACCCAAAAGGGCGCGATCGATCTGGTAGTAGAGCAGAGCCACGCGCTTGCGGGCCTTGTTAAGGAGCGCACCGTTGCGACCGCCAAGGCCAATGAGGGCGCGGTTGCGCTGGTACACGAGATGGTGGAGCGCTCCGTCACCACGCAGAAGAAGGCGCTTGACACCTCCGCGGCGCAGACCAAGGCAGCTTTCGAGACCGCCAAGCAGCATTTCGGCCTTGTGGGCACCCCGGCCGAGGCCGCAGCCGACACCTTCCAGCGCGGAGTGGACACGCTGGTTGAAACCCAGAAGGAGTTGCTGGACATCGCCGCCAAGCCGTTCCAAGCCGTGAACTAAGCGCACAGGAGATTGCCACAGGGCACACAGCAGAGGCTGGAACGTGATTTCTGTGCCGTACGCCCGGAAGGCCTGAATTGCGGCTGCGCGGCCTTGCGCAGGTGTATGCTTTGTATGACTTGCGGGGAGGAGTCACACATGGGCGATGGTCCAGGTGGGAATGCAAGGCCTTTCGATCCTCTGGAGCCATTTCGCGGGATGCGCGATGCGTATCTCGACGCCATGGCCAAGGCGATGGTCGAGGCCGTCAACTCGGAGGGCTACGCCCAGGCGACCGGTGCAATGCTTGACGGTTATCTGACCGCCTCGGCGCCCTTCCGTGAAGCTCTTGAAAAGACCATGGTACAGGCCCTGCAGCAGCTTTCCCTGCCTTCGCGACAGGAACTCGCTGTCCTGGCGGATCGTTTCACCAATGTAGAGATGCGGCTGGACGATCTGGATGCCAAGCTGGACCAGATCGCGAAGTTGTCCGCTGCCGCGCGGGCGTCGGCCGCACCCGATTCAGTTGAGCCGGCAACTGAATCAGCCTCGGCAGAATCCGCGAAGCCCACGCCTGCGAAGGCTCCCCCGGCCGCGAAGCGCGAGGCGGGCGGAACGGAATCTGCGCACAAACGGAGCGCCCCGAAGAACGAGAGGTAATCATGGCCCAGGCTCCGGTTCTTCCCGATCAAATGGCAGTTTTTGAAGAACGGCTCAAGACTATCAACCGGTTGATGACGACCAAGGCCGCCATTGCTCAAACGCCCAAACAGCTCGTCTGGGCGCTCAACAAAGCGAAGCTTTATCGCTACATTCCGGTCCTTCCGGCGGAACAACGCCATCCCGTCCCCTTGCTCCTGATCTTTGCTCTCATGAACCGCCCCTACATTCTCGATCTTCGTCCTGGCCACAGTTTTGTGGAGTACATGGTGGAGAGGGGTTACGACGTATACCTGCTGGATTGGGGCGTTCCGGGGCTGGAAGACCAGAGGCTCAAGTTCGACGACTATGTGCTCGACTACCTGCCGCGGGCGGTTCGCAAAGTCAAGGCGCTTTCGGGCGTGGAAGAGTTCAGCATGCTGGGATGGTGCATTGGCGCCATCCTGACCACCATCTACGCCGCCATGCGGCCTGAAGATGGCTTGCGCAATCTGCTGCTGTTGACGGCGCCGCTGGATTTCTCAAATAAGCAGGGACTGACATTTGCCCGCTGGGTCGATGAGAAGTATTTTGACGTCGACAAGGTCCTGGCCACCTTTGGCAACATGCCCGGCGAGATGATCGACTACGGCGCCAAGGCGCTCAAGCCGGTGGAAAACTACATCACCAACTATTGCAAGCTCTGGGATAACCTGGACGATCCGCGAGCGGTGGAATCCTGGCACGCCATGAACACCTGGGTCACAGACAACATTCCCATGGCCGGCGGCGCGTTCCGGCAGTTGATCGTGGATTTGTATCGCAACGATCGCCTGATGAAGGGCGAACTGGTGATCCGCAGAGAACGGGTCGACCTGAGCCGGTTGCGCGCCAATCTTCTCACCGTCATCGCGGAGGGCGATCACATTACCCCGCCCTGCCAGTCGGAAGCGCTCCTTCCCAAGGTTGGCAGCAGCGACAAAAATCTAATTCGCATCCCCGGAGGCCACATCGGCATGATGGCCGGCAGCGGAGCCGAAAAACGAACCTGGCCTCAAATCGACGGCTGGCTCGGGCGCCGCTCCCATTGACCGCGGAAGTGAAAGCTACATGTGAACGCCTCCATTGACGTTGATCTGCTGGCCGGTGATGTAGTCCCCGTCGCAGATGAGGAACGCCACTGCCTTAGCGACCTCCTCCGGCTGTCCGAAGCGCCGCATCGGGATCCTGGTCTTGATCTGCTCCAGGACATCCGCGGGCACGGCGCTCAGCATATCGGTCTCGGTGAAGCCAGGCGCCACTACATTGGCGGTGATGTTGAACTTCGCCAGTTCCAACGCCAGAACCTTGGTGAGCGCAATGATGCCGCCTTTACTGGCCGCATAGTTGGCTTGGCCGAAATTGCCCGCCTGTCCTGAAAAGGACGCGATATTGACGATCCGGCCGAATTTCTGCTCGATCATCGCCGGAATCGCGGCGCTGGTGCAGAAGTAAGTACCGTTCAGATTGGTGTCGATAACCTCGATCCAGTCGTTATCCGTCATCTTGCGTACCGACCGGTCGCGGGTGATGCCGGCATTGTTCACCAGAATATCGAGCCGCCGATTAGCGTCCAGCACTTCTTTCACTACTTTGCGGGCGTCGAACTGGTCGGATATGTCGCCTTGGAACAGGTGGCACTCGCCGCCGTCGGCGCGTATGACGTCTCTGACCACCTCAGCGCCACTGAGGCCGGTCCTGAAGTTGATGGCGACGGTCGCCCCGCGATTGGCGAGTTCCATAGCAATCGCCCGTCCAATGCCGCGAGATGCGCCGGTGATGAGGGCGACTTTGCCGGTAAGGGGTTTCGAAACCGAAACCGCCATTTCGGATAGTAATGCTGCACTCATTGAATTGCTCCTTTCGTCAGTTCATGGCCTCGAAGATCGCGGCGATGCCTTGACCGCCGCCGATGCACATGGTCACCAGGGCGTACTGCCCGCCGATCCGGCGCAACTCGTGCAGCGCTTTCACGGTGACAATCGCTCCAGTGGCGCCGAGCGGATGGCCCAGCGAGATTCCGCTGCCGTTGGGGTTGGTCTTTTCAGGGGGGAAATCGAGCTCGCGGCGCACCGCGAGAAGCTGGGCCGCAAAGGCTTCATTGACCTCGAAAACCGCGATCTGCGCTGTGCTCAGTCCCGTCCGCTGGAACAGTTTCCGGACCGCGGAGACCGGTCCGATCCCCATGTATCCCGGCTCAACACCGGTCACGGCATAGTCGACCAGCCTGGCCATCGGCTTCAAACCATGTTGCTCCGCGGCCTGCCGCTCCATCAGCACTACCGCAGCAGCGCCGTCGTTGATGCTGGAGGCGTTGCCCGCGGTTACCGTGCCCGCCTTGTCGAAGACTGGCTTGAGCTTGGCGAGGTTTTCCAGGGTCGCGTCGGAGCGGGGCGATTCGTCGGTTACAAACTGCGTGATCCCGCCTTTGACCTTGAGCTCGATGGGAATGATCTGGCTGGTAAATTTGCCCGTCTGGATGGCTTCGATTGCCCGGCGATGACTCTCAACCGCCAGAGCATCCTGATCTTCCCGCGTGATTCCCCACTTGCGGGCAACGTTTTCGGCGGTTACGCCCATGTGGACCTCGTCGAACGGGTCAGTCAGCGAAGCAACCAGAACATCCACTGCGTTGGTATCGTTCAAGCGGGCTCCCCAGCGCATGGCAGGCAGCCAGTAGGGAGCCCGGCTCATCGATTCGGTACCGCCGCCGATGGCCACGTCGGCATCGCCATGAGCAATGGCCTCCGCGGCCGTCAGAATCGCCTGCAGGCCGCTGCCGCAAAGACGGTTGAGCGTGAGCGCCGGAGTCTCCACCGGCACCCCTCCGCGCAAGGCGGCAACGCGGGCAAGATACATGTCCTTCGCATCGGTGTGGATTACATTCCCAAAGACGACGTGGCCGATTTCTTTGGGTGCAAGACCGGAACGCTGCACGCTTTCATGCACCACTCTCGCTGCCAGTTCGCTTGGTGGAATGTCCTTCAATGCGCCGCCGAACTTGCCCACGGCCGTACGTACCGCACTCAGAATGACGATCTCTCGATTCGACATAAGCCGGATCCTTTCAAGAACAAAGCTCGCGCCTAGCCATTGCTTGCGCCCTGGCCAGGGAGGCTAGTCAGCAAAGTCGCATCCAGAACCTGGGGGAGGAACGATACACGGCCCTATGCCGCGCTGGACGCACAAGCCTGTCTTCCGCAGAGGAGGAAGCGTACTGACCAGTTTCGGTCTCTTCGCGCTTCGGATAGAAAGCAGATCGAGAAAAATGCGTTCGGGTTTCCGCTTACGCGGCGCAGAAAGGCAGGCTGTGACAGGTACGCCATGATCGCCCAACTTTCCCGGTCACTTCCACAACCGGGTGGACGACTGTGCTGCCAATGGGCGCACGCTGAGGCGGAGAGGATTCAGGCGCCAAGTTATCCACTCGGCTGAGGGACAAAACAGTCTATTCCAATTGTTAGTGAATATGCATATTTATTTCGAGTGAATTAAAACCGGACCTCATCGAACGGAGCAACCCGAAGACGCATGCGCAGGCAGGCTAAATTGAAGATTGGACATTATTGCAGCGCAGCAATTACTATGCTGCAGAGCAGCAACATGCCTGCTGAGCAAGAGGTGGAAAGCCATGGAATCTGCTACCTTGCAGAGTTGCCCCGAGAGAGTGTCGGAGATGCCCTTTACATTGGAAGGCAAGACAGCGTTGGTTACCGGATCGGGCCGGGGAATCGGCAGGGCCATCGCCAAACGGCTGGTCGCGGCCGGCGCCTGCGTGATGGTTAACGACCTGGATGAAAATCTGTTGCTGGAGTCGGAGGCAGAACTTGCCCAGCCGGAACGCGTGCGCCACGTGACCGGCGACCTGACCGACCCGGCGACTCCGGAAGCGGTTGTGCAGGCAACACTGGCTGCATTCGGTTCCATCGACATCATTGTGAACAACGCTGGCTATAGCTGGGATAACGTCATCCAGAAGACCACGGACGAGCAGTTCAAGGCCATGCTGGAAATCCACGTCGTTACCCCTTTCCGCATCTTGCGCGCCGCCTCCACCTACATCCGCGAGACCGCGAAGGCAGAGATCGCCGCTTCCCGGCGGGTGATGCGCAAAGTGGTCAACATCACTTCAATCGCCGGAACGGACGGAAACCCCGGCCAGGCCGGTTACTCATCCGGAAAAGCCGGAGTGATCGGGTTGACCAAGACGATGGCCAAGGAATGGGGACGGTACAACGTCAACGTGAATGCGGTGGGATTCGGCCTGATTGAAACCCGCCTGGTACAGCCGCTTACCGATGCCGCGGCGAAGATGGAGATGCACGGCCATCAGATCCGCCTGGGCGTCCAGCCCAGCCTGCTGGAATCTGTCAAGAGCGCATGTCCGCTGGGAAGGCTTGGCACACCGGAAGAGGCTGCGGGCGCAGTGCTGTTTTTCTGCTCACCGCTCTCTGACTATGTTACCGGAGAGGTGTTGATCTGCGGGGGAGGGCTTCACTTTTAAGGCCGCTGGGCAAGAACCGCGGCTAAACCGGATTCTCGGAGTCTGCGCGTTTGGCGAAGATGTACTCTTCCTCGACAAGCCAGTAGACTTCCAGCCAGTGATCCAGGCTGCACTCGGCGCTCGAGTCATACGAAATCAGCTTGGGCTTCTCGTCGGTGTGGAAATGAACCGCTGAATCGATTTCCTGTAAACGTTGCATGCTTCCCCCTTGAGGTACACCTCTACGACCGGCCGTCTTCCTGCGGTTCATCAGGAGAGCACGTCGATCCGCAACCCTGCTGTGCCGGCCATCACATGAGATACAGGAAGCGCAGACATACCCCTTAATCGGCACAAAAACAGCCGGGGAGACCGAAGTTTTCAACAGGTCTTGGCTGGATTTTCGAGCCCGGGTCAGCGGATGATCCGATCTTTGCGGTCCTCAGCTATGCGTGCCCTCGCTATTCTCTTCGATCGCGGGGAGGGTGAGCCGGATGGTCGCGCCGCCGCCTTCCCGGTTCATTGCGCGCAGTTCGCCGTGGTGCAGCCGTACCGCCCGGTCCGCGATGGCAAGTCCAACGCCAAATCCACCTGTCTTCGGACTGCGCGCATAATCCACGCGGTAGAAGGGGCGAAAGATAGAGTCGAGTTGATCTTCCGGGATTCCGGGACCGCGATCGCTTACTTCGACCTCCGCTTGCCGGCTCCCATGCCCCGCCGGCCCGCGCAGCCTGATCTCGACCTCGGTACCGCTTCCGGTATACCGGATTGCATTGCGCACTACGTTCTCGATAGCCCGGTAGAGCAGTTCCTGATTCCCCAGGATCTTGCATTCCCTGTCTGCATGAAAGGTCACTGTACACTCCCTTTGGCGAGCTTCGAATTCTGCGTCGGGAAGCATCCGAGCAATGAGCTGATTCAAAGAAATGGGCGCAAGGTTGCCGACTTGTTCGAGAGCTTCCATCGAAGACAAGGTGAGCAATTGACCGATGAGCAGGTTGAGCCTTTCAGTCTCACGTTCAATTCGTTCCAGGTGCGGCGCCGCCGCCGGATCTGAATCCTCGCGCGCCAGTTCGAGAGCAACGCTGAGGCGGGCCAGGGGTGACCGCAACTCGTGCGATACATCCCTCAACAGGAGCTGCTGGGCGCCCACGAGCGACTCAAGCCGCTCTGCCATATGATTGAAGTCGTGGATCAGGGCGGTGATTTCGTCTCCGGCAAAGATGCGCGATTGCGCAGCGGGCCAGACGACGCGTGCGTTGAGCTTGCCCCGTGCCAATTCGCCCGCGGCCTTTCTGAGTTGCACAATCGGCCGCGTAAAGAGCAACACCAGCACAAACGTCGTCAGGCCTCCGACCACAATCGCGACGGGGAGCTGCGGAAATGCGAAATGCAGAAGGTCCTGATACCAGTTTTCCTTCTGTGTCACATGGGGGCGGCTGAGCAAAAAGATGTAGCGCTTCCCACTGCTGGACGAAGCAGGCACCCTCCAGATGTACTGCTGGCCTACCTGGCTCCCGACGATGCGCGCGGGAATCGCAGCGACGGCGTCGAAGGAACCTTGCCCGCACAAATCATGACCCGCTGCATCCTGAAGCCCAATGGTCTGGGCAAGATTGACGCCGAACGCGCGCAGGGCCTCGCAGCCGCCCGTTTCATATGCCTCGACTGCCCGATCGGCATCGTTCCGCAGGCTGCTGTTAAGCGCATCGAACATCACATCCGGGCGCTCGAAATGATGGCGGACGATGAGCGCCGTCGAGATCACGAAGATCAGGCTTTGCGCAATCCAGAAAATGATGAATACCTTGAAGAAAAGTCCGCGCATGCGTCAAGCCTTCGCCATCTGCGGATTGAAATCGACAGTGAGCTGATATCCCACTCCGCGAATCGTCTTCACTTGCGCCTCGGGCTCTCCGTGCTCGCCCAGCTTGCGGCGCAAACGGCTCACGTGCATATCCAGGCTGCGGTCGAAGGGATGGAACTTTCGGCCCAGCACATTCTCTGAGATTTCCTCGCGCGTCACCACAGTTCCTGGAGCGCGCATGAGACTTTCAAGCAGCGCGAATTCCACGTCCGTGAGCTCAAGCCGCTGTCCATTTTGCAATACCGATCTAGCTGCCAGATTGAGTTCGAGGCCTGGTGCACGCAAGAGAGTTTGCTCCTGTTTCACCTGCGGCCCCGCGCTGCGGCGCAGAATGGCGCGCACCCTGGCCAACAGTTCCCGGGGATTGAACGGCTTGGGAAGATAGTCGTCCGCGCCGATCTCCAGTCCAACAATGCGGTCTACATCGTCACCGCGCGCGGTCAGCAGCAAGACGCTGATCGCAGATGTAGCACGAATCCGCCGCAGCACCTCGAAGCCATCCAGACCCGGCAGCATCACGTCGAGCAAAACCAGGGCGAAGGGTTTCTCCAGCGCCGTTTTGAGCCCGGCATCGCCGCGATGCACAGCGGTGACTCGGAATCCATATCGTCCCAGGTACTCCGTCAGCATGGAACAGAGCTCAACGTCGTCATCAATGAGAAGAATGTTTTCCGCTTCCATTGCCATTGCCTCATCAGGAATGCCGCCAGCGGCCGAGTGATTGCAGGTTGCAGAATTCCTTGTAGTTAGCCTACACCTTTCGATTTCGAGCAGAGCGGCAGAAATGTAACAAATGGTCACCGGCGAAGTGACACTTTGTTACATAGCTTTACCCATTGTGACCGCATGAGCACGGCATTCATTGTCTTCTGGAAATGCAAGCTGTTTCGAGCGTCGAAAGGACACATCATGACAAACCAATCCATCCTGAGCGCGATATGCGGTTTACTTCTCTTCTGCGGAGCGTTGCCTGGGGCGGGACAGGAACAAACCGGGAGCATTCACGGAACCGTCGCCGACCCCTCAGGCGCCGTGATTCCCTCCTCGAACATTTCGCTTGCAAACAAGGAAGGCTTTTCCGCATCCACCACCAGCGGCGGCGATGGAGCGTTTGCGTTCGACCACCTCGAAGCCGGCCGCTACCTCGTCACGGCGACCGCAGAGGGATTTGCTCCGTTCGGTCCGGTGGAAGTGGCGGTCTTCAGCAACAAGACCGCCGTCGAGAAGATTGCGCTGAAGATCGCCGTCGAGACCCAACAGGTGACGGTCAGCGACCAGGGCCTCAGCGTAGATACCAGCGCCGATAACAACGCGAACTCCCTGGTGATCAAGGGCAAGGACCTGGATGCGCTTTCCGACGACCCGGACGAGCTGCAAAACGAGCTCAATGCATTGGCAGGGCCGGCCGCGGGGCCGAATGGCGGGCAAGTCTACATCGACGGCTTCACCGGAGGGCAGCTTCCGCCCAAGTCATCCATCCGCGAGATCCGTATTAATCAAAATCCGTTTGCGGCGCAATATGACAAGCTGGGCTACGGGCGAATCGAAATCCTGACCAAGCCGGGCACCAACAAACTCCACGGCACGTTCATGGCCAATGGCAACGACTCCGCGTTCAATTCGCTAAATCCCTTCGTGGCTAGCGAACCTGCCTACTACAGCACGTTCCTCATGGGGAACGTGGGGGGCGCGCTCAGCAACACTTCTTCGTGGTTTGCCAGCGTGTTCCGGCGCGATAATCAGTCGAACTCGATCGTGAACGCGGAACTGCCCGGTTCCAGCGGCGGCTCTTATAACTACACCGTTGCTGTCGCCAATCCTCAATCGCGGCTCGATGTGAGCCCGCGCTTCGATTTTCAGCTGGGAAGCAACAATACTCTCACCGCCCGCTATATGTACGACCGGCAGATCGAGACCAACAGCGGCGTCTCACAATTTGCCCTGCAGAGCCAGGCATATAACGTCGCGAACCAGGAGCACACGCTGCAACTCAGCGACACCCAGATGATCAATGCCAACGTGGTCAACGAGACCCGTTTCCAATACACGCTCGATCTCAACAATCAGGTCGCTCAAAGCAGCGATCCTACCATCACCGTACCGGGAGCCTTCACGGGAGGTGGAAACAGCACGGGCACGGTCCGCGACAACCAGGGCCGATACGAACTGCAGAACACCACCATGGTGAGCCATGGGCTCCATTCCATCAGCGCGGGAACGCGGCTCCGCTTCACCCGGGACGCCAACTACTCAACGTCGGGGTTCAATGGCCAGTACATTTATTCCTCGCTCAGCGCTTACGAGGCCAAAACCCCAACTCAATACAATGTCACCGCGGGAGCCAGCTCGGCTCGGGTCAATTACTTCGATGCCGGTCTCTTCTTTCAGGACGACTACAAGTTTCGACCCAACCTCACGTTCAGCTACGGACTCCGCTACGAATCGCAGAACGGGATCGGCGATCACAATGACTGGGCGCCCCGGTTGTCGTTTGCCTGGGCTCCGGGCGGCCAGGGGAATAGTCCGGCCAAGACGGTGATTCGCGGCGGCTATGGCTGGTTCTACGACCGGTTCGCCGAGAACTATATCTTGCAGGCGACTCGCGAGAACGGAGTCAATCAGCAGCAGTACGTGATCCAGAACCCAAGCTTCTACCAGGATGCTCCTTCGGCGAAGCAACTCGCTTCGCTGAGCATTGCTGCGCCCACCATCTATGAGGTCGCGCCAGACTTGAAAGCTGCCGTCAATATGCAGTCCGCAGTGGGGATCGAACATCAATTCGGGAAGATCGCTACCCTGGCCGGCACGTATATCAACTCGCACGGGGTGCACCAGTATCTGAGCGACAACATCAACGCCTACCTGCCCTCAACATACGACGCAGCGACGGGAACGGGCGTGCGGCCGAATGGAGTGAACGAAAACCTCTACCAGTTTCAGTCGGGCGGCGTGTACAACCAGAACCATGTCATGCTCAACTACACCGTGCGGGCCAGCCGCGTCTCCCTGTTTGGCTTTTACATGCTGAACTTCGCAAAGGCAGACACATCCGGCGCAACGTACTTTCCGTCTAACCAGTCCGATCCGCGCGCCGATTACGGCCGTGCCAACTTCGATGTGCGCAACCGGTTCCTGCTGGGCGGAAACCTCCAGGCGCCATACGGAATCTCATTCAGTCCCATGCTGGTCACTAACTCCGGGCAGCCGTTCAACATTACGATCGGGCAGGATTTGAATGGAGATAACCAGTTCAATGACCGGCCCGCATTTGCTGCCAGCGCGAGCAAGGATACGATGCAAACAAAGTACGGACTCTTCGACCTGGACCCGGCATGGAACCAGGCTCGCATTCCGTATAACTATGGAAACGGACCTGGCCAGTTCAGCATGAATCTCAGGGTCAGTAAGTCAATCGGCATTGGACCAAAGGTTGCCGATGGATCCGGCGCCCAATCCGGTGGTCCCGGCGGTGGCGGACCTCCTCCGGGAGGCGGCCCCGGCGGCGGCGGCCCAGGGGGCGGCGGTGGACTCGGCCCCGGCGGATTGAGCAGGAGCGGCGGTCCTCCCAGGTTTGATCAGGCAACCGCGCGGCGCTATTCGCTAAGCTTTACGGCCATGTCGAGAAACATCTTCAACCACATAAGCCTTGCGCAGCCCGATGGAGTGCTGGACTCACCGTTGTTCGGCAAGTCCACTGCTCTTTCCGGAGGATTCTTCTCGTCGCCAGCGTCGAATCGGAGCGTCGACCTGCAGGTTTCCTTTAACTTCTAGGGTGTTGACTCCGAATTTCGACGACCAAACTCGAGAACGGAAAGGCAGTCGAAGGACGACACGCCGTTTTTGCAACGAACTTTGGAATCGGGACACTAGTCGATGAAGTACCCAATGTCGGTGAGAACGCGGTCACTCAGTTCCACGCCCATCAGACGCGCACAGAGCGAGGCGCGCAGGTTCTTTTCAAAACGCTGCAGTTCGTCTGCGGACAGATCCGTCTGTTGCCTAAGCAACTGCAGCAGTGCGTTGCTATCGGTGGGGAATTCGTAGTCGCCGGGCAAGCCACATGCCGGACGGATTGTAAGTGAGAGGGGAATCGCTCCTGCGCCTGATTGGGAGCGGTTGGCCAGTTGAGTGATGAGATTGACTCGCATACGCGCATCGTGACATTTGGCTGCGCGACCCTCAATGGCACAGATGAGGGATCGAGGGCGAACTAAATGGGGAGGCCGAAGCTCTGGCGCTCGTTTGCACAGTAAGCCTGTGTCACCAGCTAACCGGACAGAGCCCAAGCTAGGAGGGGTTATGTCCGGAATAACTGCGGCAGCAAGATGAAGCAAATCTGGACGACAGAGGGAAGATAAGAGAGCAGTCGTCTGAGGGATGGATTGGAAATCCGGTCACTGGCGGCCCTTCGGCCTAGGCAGAGGCCCTACGAGGCAAGCCAGGGACCCTCGCCCTGAATGCAATGCAAGAGAATTGCGAGCGGTAGCGATTGGGGGTATATTGGACCGGAACGGAGAGACCAAATCGAAATACTGCGTACAATGAAGACTCTTCCCCAAGTCGGAGCGACGAGGTAGAGACCAAGGAGAAGACCGACGTGCTCCCCGAATCTTCGACGACTCACCAGCCCAGACATACGGTTTTTCGGACCCGGCTTCATGGGGTTGAACTGCTGCTGAATTCCCGGCTCAACAAGGGGACAGCGTTCACCGTTGCGGAGCGCGATGCTTTTGCGCTGCACGGCCTGCTGCCGCCCCACATCGGAACCCTTGAGGACCAGCGTGAACGCCGCAAGAAGGCGCTCGACGCCCAGCCGACCGCCTTCGCCAAGTACAGTTTCATGCGCGATCTGCAGGACACGACCGAGACGCTCTTCTACTCGCTCATCGCGCACCACATGGAGGAGTTGCTGCCCATTGTCTACACACCGGCTGTGGGAGAGGGCTGTCAGCGCTTTTCAGAGATCTGGCGGAAACCCCGCGGCCTGTTCATCAGCTACCCCGACAGGGACCGCATCGAGCAGGTGTTTGCCGATCCGCGTTACGACGATGTGCGCTGCATCGTGGTCAGCGACGGCGAACGCATCCTTGGCCTGGGGGACCAGGGCGCAGGCGGCATGGGCATTCCCATTGGCAAGATGGCTCTCTACACCGCTCTCGGCGGCATCGCACCGGAACATTGCCTGCCCGTGCTGCTGGACGTGGGCACGGACAACGAAGCGCTGCTCCACGATCCCATCTACATCGGCTGGCAGCACGACCGCATCCGCGGCCAGGAGTACGACGACTTCGTTGAAGCGTTCGTCTCCGCGGTCGAGCTTCGCTGGCCGAATATCCTGCTGCAGTGGGAGGATTTTGCTGGTGACAATGCGGCGCGGCTCCTGGAGCGTTACCGCGACCGGCTCTGCAGCTTCAACGACGATATTCAGGGAACCGCGGCCGTCGCCACTGCAACCCTGCTCGCGGCGGTTAACGCCACCGGCGCTCCGTTGAAAGAACAGACCATTGCCATGTTCGGGTCAGGCTCCGCGGGCGTTGGTATCGTGAATCTGCTGATCGCCGTCATGAAAGAAGAGGGACTGAGCGAAGAACAGGCGCGCAGCCGCATCTACGCCTTCAATCGCTATGGACTGCTGGTGGAGGGTTGCAGGGGCATTCGCCCCAGCCAGGAGCATCTGGTGCGCAAGAGCGCGGACGTAGAGAACTGGAAGCTCTCGGGAGGAGAGGATATCTCTTTGCTCGATGTGGCGCGCAACGCCAGGTTGACCGTCCTGGCCGGCGTCTCCGCCCAGGCGGGCGCATTCACTGAGGAGATTGTGCGCGAGATGGCCGCGCACACAACGCGCCCCATCATCTTCCCGCTCTCCAATCCGACTTCGAAGTCGGAGGCCGCGCCCGCCGACCTGCTGCGCTGGACCGGGGGCAGGGCGATCATCGGCACCGGCAGCCCGTTCGCTCCGGTCGAATTCGGCGGCAAGCTGGTTCGCATCGCCCAGGTTAATAACTCGTACATCTTTCCCGGCCTCGCGCTCGGCATTCTGGTCAGCCGGGCTAGCCGCGTGACCGACGCCATGATCATGGCCGCCGCCAAGGCGCTGGCAGCCCTCTCACCCGCGCGCGAAGACAAGGACGGTGCGCTGCTGCCGCCCATTGCAGACTCCCGCAAGGTCAGTCTTGTGGTTGCGGAAGCAGTGGGCAAACAGGCCATTGCCGAAGGGGTCGCCGGAATTGCCGACGAAGCTGCATTGAAGGCGCAGATGGGCGCCTATGTGTGGGATCCCGTCTACCTGCCGTATGTGCGCATCGATTGACCGGGCGCGCAGGCGATTGTTCCGCCACTACGCTCTGTCTGGCGAGACCTGGCGCGCAGCTGGATGGCGCACAATCTGACCGGGTCTGACCAAAGAGGCGGGCTGACCCACGTAATTCACGCGGCGCTGCTGTTCACACTTATCTCTGGTCCGGCACCGGCTTCGCGAGCAGGACGCCGAGGGCGCAACTGGCCATTCGAGGCAGTTCTCCATCGGCACGGCTGGTGAGCACGACCGGGACCTTCGCTCCGACTACCACTCCGGCCGCCAGAGCGCCGGCCAGGTATTGGAGCTCCTTGAAGAGGATATTGCCGGCCTCCAGATTGGGGACCAGGAGAAGGTCCGGGTCTCCCGCGACCGGCGACTTGATCTTCTTGATGCGTGCCGCATCGCTTGAAATTGCATTATCGAATGCCAGTGGACCATCGACAATGGCTCCGGTAATCTGTCCGCGATCGGCCATCTTGCAGAGCGCGGCAGCATCGAGCGTGGATGGAATGGCAGCGTTGACCGATTCGACAGCCGACAGGATGGCTACCTTGGGGTTTGCGACTTCGAGCGTGAGCATCATGTCGATGGCATTCTGCAGGATATCGATCTTGGTCTCGAGATCCGGCTGGATGTTGATGGCCGCATCGGTAACGTAGAGAGCCTTGTGATAGGAGGGCACATCCAAAGCGAACACGTGGCTGATGCGCCGGCCGGTACGCATTCCTCCTTCGCGCGAAACTACGGCGCTCATGAGCTCGTCGGTGTGCAGGGAGCCCTTCATGAGCATCTGGACCTCATTCTTGCGAGCCATCTCCACGGCCCGAACGGCGGCCGAGCGGCTATCGGGGATGTCGACGATGCGAAGCGTTCCGAGGTCGAGCTGCAACTCTCCCGCAAGGGTGCGGATCTTCGCCTCGGATCCCACGAGAACGGGAACAATCAACTTGTCTTTGAATGCCTGGATGGCGCCTCCAAGGGATACTTCGTCGCATGGCCAGACAATCGCAGTTCTGACTGCCGGTTTTGAGGTGGCACGCGCAATCAACCCGTGGTAGCGGCGATAGGGATCGTGCACGATCAGCTGGGGAACGGGCAGGGTCGACCAGCGCAGTCTTGTGGGAGGCGCGATGAGTTGTGCAATCCCCGAGAAAATCGGCGTACCGGCGCCGTTGATTGCCTCGCAATCGAATGTAATGGTCTTGGCGGCATCGTCCTTAGCCGTAACTTGTACCTTGACGAGAATCCGATCTCCGACACGGATGCGTTGATGAAACGACAGGGATACATTTGTCAGCGTGCAACCGGGTCCGGGGATATTCATGCTGAAAAGGCCGGAGATAAGTGAGGCGCACCACATGTTAGGGCCTGTAGGAGGTATGCCACCCGCACGCTCAATCAGTTCCTCGGGTTTCAAAACCGAGTCGAATCCGGAAATTGAGGCAAATGCCATCGCGTCATCCAGGGTCAAAACGTGCTCTGTCCTGGCTGAATCGCCAACTGCAATCTCGTCGTATGTCTTGCTCTCAATAAATCCCAGATTCATACGGATTCCTTCCGTCTCAAGCGTTGGCCTGGATACTGCCTGGGTTCCATCGTATTCTGTTGGAGCGCAATAGAAAGTGACTGGAGTCACTTCTTCGAAGTAATCGTCGAGGTGCACAGCTGCACGCAGGCTCGCCGCTCGGCGAGCGGACTCGATGTAGCCCGTTTCCCTGGGGCAGGGTCCACGGCGCCCCCGGCTGTGCAGCCTGATCCGTTTACACGCGCACCGCGCCAATGCCGTCTAAGTCCAGCGATGCTACAATCCGATGTGTTTCCGACAGTTGCGGAGAACGCTCCTGGTAGTGTGGCCGGCGTCCATTGAGGAGCAGCCGGACGCCGGAAGCCGCTTTTGTCCGAGTGAATGGGGGAAGACGGAATGGGAGGGTTGATCCCGCTCGGTGATGTATCACGGCGCCCTGGCCGCATTCCCGCCGTCACGGCTCTCATTATCCTCGTGAATGGTCTCGTCTTCGTGCTGGAACTGATGGGCGGCGATCCATTTGTAACCAGGTGGTCTGCCATCCCAGCCCAAATTGTCTCCGGCCATCAATGGATTACGTTGTTTACCTCGATGTTCATGCATGGCAGCTGGTCGCACATCATTGGCAACATGATCTTCCTGTGGGCCTTTGGGCCGGAGATCGAAGACGCGATGGGCCGATGGCGGTATCTCGTTTTCTATATTGCAGGCGGACTGGTGGCGATGCTTGCGCAGGTTCTATCAGATCCCCATTCCTCGGTCCCAAGCTTAGGCGCCAGCGGGGCGATTGCCGCGGTCATGGGAGCGTTCCTGGTCACCTATCCCCGCGACCGCATTCGATCGATTCTGATCATTTTTATCTTTGTCCGCGTTACATTCATTCCGGCCGCATTCCTGATTGGCTTCTGGTTCTTGAGTCAGCTCATCGACGCCGGCACGGTGGCGGATGTGCAGACGGGCGGAGTGGCGTATCTGGCGCACATCGGCGGGTTCATTTTTGGGGCAGTCACAGCGCGCCAGTTCGAAGATCCGCAGCGAATTGCCTGACAAGGGGACGTGGACTGACCTCGGTCAAGCGTCCGTTGGACATCTTTGCGCTGGACAGTTCACCGCGCTATCTCCACGGGAAGGCCGATGCGGCGAATGACTCCAGTGAACGAATGAGTGCCGAGCCCTTTTTCAGCGCAAGAAATGGCCGGACAGGACCACCGCACAGTATGCGCCGCACACTAGAAGGATGATTCCCAGAATTGCATTTGCCACTCGGAAGAAGATCGCGCCGGTGCGGTGGGGAATAAAACGGACAAAGACGATGAGTTCAGCGAACCAGGTCATCAGTCCGGCGCCAGCCATTGGGATTCCAAATGCGGGAGCTCGATAGCCCAGGACTGAATCGGCAAACGGGAGCCAACTGGAGGTGACCGCAACCCAGTAGAGCATGGTCAAGGGGTTGAAGAGGGTCAGGGCAGCCGCTTTAGCGGCTTCGCCGGCCAGACGTGCGGGAACCGGTCCTTCGCTCCAGCGCCGGCGAGCGCTGTTGTAGGCTCGGCGAGGTTCCTTGGCGGCAAGGGCCAGAAAGTAGATCCCAACAGGAACCAGAACGGCTACGCCAGTGGCCACGAGGACCACCTTGAGTCCTGGATTGGACAAGCCGGGCAGGAGGTAACGGCCACCGATGAGGGCCAGGGAGAAGAGAACCAGATCGCCAAAGACGGAGCCGATTCCACAGGCAAACGTGTGGCGCCAACCGCCAACCACACCCCGGCGGATGGCCATCATGTTGACAGGACCCATCGGCGCGGCCGCCGCCAATCCCATGAGGAAGGCTGCTGCAAGCACGTGGATTTGTGAGCGGAGCGCCATATCGCGGTTGATCGGCAGGACAATTACGAGATTCCGCCAGGTCCTGACGGCGGCCTGGATTCCACCAGGTGGCCTTCGCGTGGGCCTGCCGGGCACATCTGGTTTCTCGGTTTGTGTCGTTCAAGGTGTCCGGTGAGACATCCCATTGTATATTGGGTGGATCGATGCTCTCGACGCCATCACACTGTTGGGCTAAGCATTTGAGCCTCGTTAATTCAACGGTCGAATAGAGAGAGTCAGGCCGGCTGACAACGAGTCTTGCTCTGGATCGCGGTCGCCGCCGGATCACTCGCACTCATTCGTACTGGATGGATTCATCTTTGAGATGAGCTCGAATGCGATGACACGCCTGGAAACAACTAGGCACTTGGAGCCTTTCTGATCGGTGCTGACGGCGCGTTGAGTTCTACCCGAGCGACCATGATCTGAGCCACGAGTTGACGTTGGCTGACTCTCCAGCGGACAACGACTGGTTCGACGCCGCCGCGAATCGTCGTTCAGAGGCGCGCATCGCTACGGCATCCCAACAAGCTTTACATCTGGCGATATCGTGTGTTCGGGCGATCCTCCACATTTCGTAGTCTGTCGCGCTGACTCTACCCTCGATTGCGGCCTTGATGCTGCCGTTGTTTCCCATGCATCCAGATCTCTTCGTTGAACCAGCAGGCTGGTGTTGCCCGATGGGGGGTTCCCTTGCTGATAGCGATGTTTATGGCCGCCACTCCCTGGTGTCACATTCAAACGTGACCTTAAGCACTGACAGGAAGTGCGAGGCGGTACAACGCTGTTCCGAATGTGGAATGACCCGGGGTCCGAGCGCATCTGGGTAGGCGGCTGAGAGCGAGACTCTGTGGGACGCCGCAGGTCCCGGTGGGGGAGTCGCATGTCGCTTGTACGAATGGCCGGAGGATGCGGTTTGGTGGCTCTTCCGCGGGTACAGGGCCAAATACGATGTCGCAAATAGCGATCAAAAACAGACACGCGTTATTCAGTTGCACCGCAAGTAAGCGGCATATGCCGTAGGCAGTAGCCACCGATTCGGCATTCGCCTCCGAATTACAAAGCCGGCAGATAACGAATGATCGGGTCCCCAAGCTCGGACTCGAATGCAAGAGCCAAGATTCATTGGGCCCAAAAAACTCATCCGGATTCCGATTCGGCAGTCCGGAGCATGGAATTACGGAGGGTCTTATGCACTCCAGCCTAACGTGCAGGTTTGCAGCGTTACTTCGTTCTCCCAGACGGCTGTTGTGTGTCTTAGCGCTCACAGCCGCATGCACTGGCCTCTCATCGCCACAATGGGTAGACGCGCAGGCTCCGGGCATTATTACAACCGTGGCCGGTAACGGCAGCCCGAAGTGCAATACCGCTACCGGAGGGGCCAATTGCTATGGGGGCGATGGCGGCCTCGCCACCAGCGCAGAGCTGTATTCTCCGTACTTGGTGGCTGCCGGGCGAAATGGCAATCTGTACATCGCGGATACGGGGAACAACCGCATTCGCATGGTCAACGCCAAGACAGGCATCATTACCACCGTCGCCGGCAACGGCAGCCCAGACTGCGATACCGCAACCGGAGGCGTCAATTGCTACGGTGGCGATGGCGGCCCCGCCACCAGCGCGGAACTGTATTATCCCTTCGCCGTAGCTCTGGATCGGCATGGAAACTTATACATCGCGGATAGCGGTAATAACCGCATTCGCATGGTCAATGCAAAGACGGGCATTATTACGACGGTGGCCGGCGACGGAAGTCCAGACTGCGATCCCAAGACCAAAGCAAATTGCTATGGGGGAGACGGCGGTCCTGCTACCAGTGCGCAACTGTGGCTGCCTTTCGGCGTTGCGTTGGATCAGTCGGGCAATTTCTACATCGCCGACACGAACAACAACCGCATTCGCAAGGTCATTGCCGAAACGGGCATCATTACCACCGTAGCTGGCGATGGGAGATGCTCCGTCGTGGATAGTTATGGCGGCTGCTATAGCGGCGACGGCGGATCGGCCACCAGTGCGGAGTTGTGGAGTCCAGCCGGAGTGTTTGTAGATCTCTCCGGTAATCTCTACATCGCGGATGAATACAACAACCGCATCCGGATGGTCAGCGCTGCCACCGGCATCATCACCAGCGTTGCTGGTAATGGCTACCTTACTTGTAGTCCGAACGGCACAAATTGCACGGGCGGTTACAACGGCGACGGAATCCCGGCGACGAGCGCCAGATTGAATTTCCCCTTCAACGTGACTCTCGACAGTTCCGGCAGCCTCTATATCGCCGATTACAACAATAACCGGATCCGCAAGGTCGACGGCAGTACTCAGATGATTACGACCGTGGCGGGCAACGGAACCGCGGGGTACATGGGAGACGGCGGCCAGGGCACCAAGGCTGAATTCAATCAACCAAGCAGTGTGTCGTTTGACAATCTCGGCAATCTCCTTATCGCGGATTCATCCAACAATGTGGTCCGCAGGATGCAAGGTACGCCTGCCGCGACACCGCTTATCGCGCCGGCCAGCGGGGATTATGCCGCGCCCCTTAGCGTCAGTATTTCCGACTCGACCAGCAACGCGGCGATCTACTACGCCGTAAACGCCGGCCCCTGGAAGACTTATACTGCTGCGATCAAAGTGGTAGCGACCGAAACCATCACGGCTTATGCCACCGCCGTGGGATACACCGAGAGCGCAATCGCGACGAATACATTCACCATCGAACCTGTTGCGGCCACGCCAACCTTCTCGCCGGCCGGTGGCACTTACGGCTCGGAACAATACGTCGCCCTCGCGGACACAACCAAGGGCGCGACTATTTACTACACGCTTGACAACTCAACACCGCCCACCAGCGCGACTTCGAAGACATACACGGCACGTATAGCTATCCCCAAAACTATAACCATCAATGCCGTGGCCGTCGCTCCCGGCTACATCGGCAGCCCCGTGGCTTCGTCCACGTACACGATCATCGGCCCACCCACGGTGGTGACCAATGCGGCCAACCAGGTCCTCGATTCTTCCACAACCCTCAATGCCACGATCAACGACAACGGCGGTACCGCTTCGGCGTGGTTTGCATACGGAACCGGTAGCGCGGCGTTGACAGGGGCCACACAGAAAGCAACGCTGACGGCGGAAGCCTCGGCGCAGGGCTTCAGTGTCAATCTGTCTGGGCTGGCGAGTAACACAACCTACTATTTTCAGGCGGTAGTCAGCACGGTGGGAGGAACCGTCAAAGGTAACATAAGGAGCTTCACTACCCATGTGGGCGGCTCCATTCTTACAGTGACAAAATCCGCGCCGGATGCCGGAGCGATAACTTCGGTTCCGGCCGGAATCAGTTGCGATACGAGTTGTACGACGCAGGCTGCATGGTTCCGGAGCGGATCCACCGTCATGTTGACCGAGTCTCCGAACGCCGCCAGGAGTTCCCTGTTCCTTGGCTGGAGTGGCGGAGGCTGCAGCGGCCAGAAACCCTGCTCCGTAACGCTCAGCTCCAACGTATCGGTTACGGCCGATTTCGCGGCCTTCTCCGAGAACACGCTGGGATGGTATGTGGTGTCGATCGGGGGAGCCGGGAAGACCTTCCTCGGTTGGGGTAACGGAGGAGATCCGATTACTGTTAGTTCCACCGACTACGTGTATTCCATGATTCTTCCGGCTGCGGATCAGTGGATTGTCAAAGACCAGTGGGCCTCGGAGAGTTATGCGCAATCAACTGTCGCGGCATTCGAGCAGGACGATCAGGTATTTCAAGTGGTCATGTACTCCTCCGATTGTTGGTTCTCTGACATGTTCAATCCCCACCAGACCTCCTTGACGGGATTCGATCTGGATGAATTTGAGCAACAGGAGGGAATGAGCGCCTGCAATCTGAGCCACGTGGGAATCGCGGAGAGCAGCATTTATTGGCAAAGGCCGCCGGCGTGGGATCCCTTCCATTTGAATTACGATTATTATGGAGATTTCGGTGTTCAGAAAGACGGCACTTATACCTCCCTGCTTTCGGCGAGCGATCCAAACAACCAGGCTACTTTGGATGTTGCGGATCGCGGCACCCTCTATGCTGTCTACCACGATTCGAAAAGCGGAATCCTGGAGGTGTGGACGCGGAATCTCGCTACCGGGAAACTGACCAAACTGGTCCGTGGCTACAACACATCCGCCGCCGAGCCGTTATACGCAGGCTGGTCATTCGCTATCAACGACAGCACACTGTATATCACTGTTTCCCGGAGATCTGACGGTGCATTCCAGGTTTGGAGCACGGATCTCAAGGCACCGTTCGCCGATGAAGAGATCCCGATAGTGCTCGCGTCATACCCGCGTTCAGTCGGGCGCTTCCTTGATTTCTTTGGCTTCCCTTGCTGGGGTGTAGACAACGGACATGTGGATCTCGCTTATACCCCTCCTGGTTCTAGTGCGGCAAGCAACATCGCCGATCTCGACACGACGACCGGCAAGACAGTGGCCTGGAATCTAGGACCGAAGACCAACATTGTCAGTTTGGTTCCGGTGTGGATTCCCGGCAGCAGCAGTGAAAGCGCCGCTCAAGACAGGTCTATGCACGGATACCCAGTCCAGGGCATCACTCCGACAGCTGATCATTGACGGGTTAGTTTAGCGCGGCGGCGAAAGAAGTGATTCTCCACCAAAGCTCAGGTTTACCCACGCAGGGATCGATTGAGTGTGCGATCTCGGAAGTGAAAGGCGGAGATAGGATTCAGCGGAATTCAAAATGGAGCAATACCAAGCCCCGTATTCCAAGGCCATGCGCGTCATCGCGTGAACGGGACGTCTTGCCGGAGGCTGCCATGACAAGAGAATGCCCTCTCCTCGCAGTCACCCCCTCTGTATGCGCGCTGGTGTGCGCCGCAATGGCCCTGCCGGCGCAGACAAACTTCGGCGCGGTCAATATTGGCGGCAGGAAGACCGTCACGGTGACGATCAATCCACCTTTGCCACACTGACGAACATAACGGTTGTCACGCAGGGGTTGCCAAACCTGGATTTCACCAACGCAGGCGGTGGAACCTGCAAAGTCGGAACGACCTTCGGCGCCAATTCCACCTGCACGGTAGAAGTTACTTTCTCGCCACAGCACTCCGGAACTCGCTATGGTGCAGTCATCCTCTCATCCGGGTGGCAGCACGTCTACTTATGCCTATCTCAAAGGTACCGGCCAGGGGCCGCAACAGCCGGAGATAGCGTTCGCTCCCGGGCTGCAAACCGCCGTGGGGGCCAGCTTTGGAAATGCACAAGGCGTGGCAGTGGACAGCGGCGGGAATGTCTGGGTCGCGGATGAAGGCGTTTATAACTCTGCCTACAACTATTGGGAAACTCCCGCGTCGGTGACCGGCGCACCTTGAGGTTGACGCCATCCAGGAACAGATAGGCCCACTCGTCGTTCAGCTTGGCTTGGTGAAACTGGCGGACGGCTTGGTCCAGATCGCGGGTCAGGTTGGAGACCGTCTGCGCGCTGACCGTCTCGCCCGTCAGAGTGGCCACCACCCGGCCCACCTGGCGCGTGGAAATGCCGCGCAGAAAAGCCTCGCGAATCAGCATCGCCACCTCCGGCGCCCGGCGCTGAAACTTGTCCAAACCGGCGGGAAGGAAACTCTTGCCCCGGGTGCGCGCAATGCGCAGCCGGAGGGTGCCGAAGCGGGTCACAAAGTCTCGCTCGTAATAGCCGTTGCGATAGCCGGCGGCTGGGCGCGGGCCGCGTTCGTAGGACGCGTAGCCCATGTACAGATTGCGCATTCGTTCCGACTCCGCCTCCAGGAACCGCCTCCAGGCCAGCCGCGTCTTGGCTTCCAGGTCGCCCCAGAAGCTCTCCTTCAAATCAGTGAGAAAGTGTTGGAAATGCTCGTCAATCGAGATAATCTTCGCCATGGGGTGTAAGTCTCCTTTCCAGGAATCGGCTTTAGCTCGTCAGGCCAAAGCCAACTTACACCCTCCTGCCGTTTACACAATCGAATTTACGTCACCGTGTTTTGCGAAGGCAATGAACCATAAGGCAGACGCGTGCGTGTTGGAGAAGTTGGGCTGTGCCGTCCAACCTCTGAGCCACCGAACAAGAAAGGGACAACTTCTGCGGACGTGTGGAAGGGCATGGGGGTGGAAAACATCCTCAGAGCCAAATGCTCCGGACAGATAGCGGCCAGATAGAGTCAGCTTAAAGGGAGATGCAGGTGTCCAGGCTGTCGTGGCGGCATTTGGGTGGATTGTCCTTTCGTTGGAGATCTTCAAGCAACCGCTCCATCCCCGGCAGTCCACGTTGTGAGAAATCGCCGGATGCCGTCAAAAGTCTGTGTTGCCAACTGCGGCACGAGTGATAGGATGGTTCGCCGTGGACATTGGGAGGCTTCGATGAGATACGGATTCGGCGGGATGCTTCAGCGCTCCAAGCTCCCGAGCGACAAACGGCAACCAACTTGCAGTCTGGGAGTGCGCGTACTCGTGCTCTTGCCGCTATTTGTCTTTCCCGCAATTGACCTCCGTGCAGAGGACTCCCCGGCAATCGTCTTCACTCAATCCGCAGCGGAGGTCGCAGTCTTCGACTTCCTCGAGGTCACCGCCAATCTGTCCGCCGCCTCGGTGCCAAATCCTTTTACAGATGCCTCCCTGGCCGGCGACTTTGAACTCGCGGGAACCTCGGAGCAAATCGCCGTGGATGGGTTCTGCGACTCGACCGATGGCACTCTGTATCGCATCCGCTTCATGCCTTCGAAGAGCGGCTCCTACACATACCACGTGATCTTCAAGGCCGGCGCTTCAACCCAGGTTTACTCCGGAAGATTCACTGCCGCCGACCAGAGCCGCCGCGGTCCGCTGCGCGTCGATCCGGCTTATCCCTGGCACTTCATCTGGGAAGGGACCGGCGAGCACTACTTCTTCAACGGAACCACCGCTTACTGGCTGGTGGGCTGGCGCGACGAGCGGGCGATTGAATACAGCATCGATCGTCTGGCCGCGCTCAAGGTCAACCGCATGCGCGTGGCCCTGGCTGGGCGAGAGAGCGTGTTTTTTGGCGAGCCAGTAATGGTTGGCCCAAGCTGGACCGTCTTTCTGACGCCCTGGCCGGCGGCTAAGACGGATGATTTTTCTCATCCCGGATTCGATTACTCCCGTTTCAATGTGCCTTATTGGCAGAAATTCGAACGCATGCTGAGATTCGCGCGCGAGCGCAACATGGTGATCTCGCTGGTGCTTGATATGGGTGATAGTGGAGTTCACCTGGTAGCGAGCAGCGACGACGAGCGCCTTTACATCCGCTACGCGGTGGCGCGTCTGGGAAGCTTCTCCAACATCACCTGGGATCTGGGCGACGACCTGGACAGCTTCCGCGATGAGAAGTGGGCCCACGAAACCGGCACGCTCATCGAGCGGTGGGACCCATACCATCATCTAGCCACCAGCCACCCCATACACACGGAGCACCAGGACCGCGCCTCCGCCTGGTTCGGTTTCACCTCCTACCAGGATTGGTCGCGGAATCAGCACGCATTGATGCTGGAGTCACGGAAGCTGCAGGAAAAGGCAGGGCGGATCATTCCGCAGACCAACGAAGAATACGGCTATGAGGATCATTATCCGGCCTGGGCAGCCGCTGGCTCTGACTCGGCCGACGTTCTGCGCAGAACAGCTTGGGAGATTTACATGGCGGGCGGCTATCAGACCGCGGGGGAGAGCGCTCGGCGTGGAACCAACGTCTGGCCGGACACCGGCGGCGGGTGGATGAATGGCCGCGGCGACGATACCCAGACCATGTTTGTGGGATACGGCCACATCGTGGATTTCTTCACCCGCTTTGAGTGGTGGAAGGCCAATCCTCACGATGAGTTGGTCGATCAGGGAGACTATTGCCTTGCCGACCCCGGTCACCTCTATGCGGTTTACCTGCCGCATGGGGGCAAGGTGACTATGCGTCTGGAACCAGGCGCCTATCGCGCCGAATGGTTCAATGCCAACAGCGGACAGAGAATCCCGCTGACGGAGGATGTCACTGGCCCGTCATGGACCTCGCCTGAACCGCCCGACGACTCCAGTTGGCGCAATACCCACGATTGGGCGCTTCTGCTTCAAAAGCGTTGAACGCAGGTAGCGAGGCGCTTGCCAGTGAATCAGTGTGCCGGAATTCAGCTCCAACACAGCCGAGGATGCCCCATGTTCGCCCTGTGCGGCGCTTCAGGTATTCCGGGAAGAAGGCGTAACTGGAAGCAGAGAGTCGATGGACAGATCAGCGTGGGCGGAAATAATGACCACCCTGCACAGTAATGGCGTGACAACGATCGTCATCGAGAAGCTCGATTGGCTGGCGCGTGACTTGATGGTGCGGGATGCAACCATACACACATCTGATAACAGGAGATTATGTTCGAGTCGCCGAGGAACTTGGGGCTGTGTCGGACGAGCGGTTTTGCCCAAGGTTTGCCCAACTTCCCTCTAAACATAAAAAGGGCCTCCAAGCTCATAGCGGAAGCCATTTAGAATCAGTAGTTTTTGGTTGCGGGGGCTGGATTTGAACCAGCGACCTTTGGGTTATGAGCCCAACGAGCTACCGGGCTGCTCCACCCCGCATTACCAGTGTAGCAACATCCGCCTCGCAGGGTCAACGCGCCGCGCCCGCCACAAAGGCGTCCTGCTACCCGTCCTGAAACCCGATCCGGTACACTCAATGGAACTTGCCCGGTAGAGGATTCCTGCTCGATTTCCTGGCGCCTTCGCGGTTCCTCATGCTCGGCAACCAGGCGATGTGCCGGAATTACTTCTCCGCCAAATCGGAATGGATGTCCGCGACCCAAATACTCAGGAGACCCATTGACCTTCTCCGAACGATTCCACGAAATTCGCACCGGGTTTGAACGGCCGTTCTGGGTCGCCAACATCAGCGAGCTCTTCGAGCGGCTGTCGTACTATGCGGCGTTTGCCTCGCTGCCCCGCTATCTGCATGAGAGCCTGAATTTCGGCGTCGAGCGGGCCAGCAGCCTGGCGGGATTGTTTGGCGGGCTGGTGTGGTTTCTGGCGGCGTTCGGCGGGGCTCTCGCGGACCGGATGGGCTTTCGCCGGGCGCTGTCGCTGGCCTACCTGATTCTCGCCGTCTCCTACTTCCTGCTGGGCTCGATCGGTTCTCCGTGGCTGGCTCCGGTTCGCGACGCCATGCCTCTGGTTGTGCTGGTGACGCTGATCCTGATGCTTCCGGCCTTTGGTGTGGCGCTGGTGAAGCCTTGCGTCGTCGGGACCACGGCCCGCGCTTCAAAGGAGAACGTACGTTCCATTGGCTACTCAATCTACTACACCCTGGTGAACATCGGCGGGGCTTTGGGGCCTTTTCTGGCGGGATGGGTGCACCAGCATCTGAGCGTGGAGAAGGTCTTCGGTATGGCGGCATTGAGCGTCTTTCTAATGTTCTTCGCCGTGTTGCTCCTGTTCAAAGAGCCCCGCCACTCAAGCGAGACGCAGACCGAAAGCCTCGGCCAGGTTGCCAAGAACTTTCTAACCGTCTTGTCGAACTGGCGCTTCATGCTGTTTCTGGTGGTTTTCTCGGGCTATTACATCGCCTTCTGGCAGGAATTCATCGTTCTTCCCATCTACATCCATGAGTACGTGAACGCAAAGAGCAACACTGAAATGCTGCTCTCGTGGGACGCGCTGACGGTGATCGCACTGCAGATGGTGGTGAGCATTCTCACGCAGAAGTTGCAAGCGTTTCGCGGCATCACGCTGGGTACCCTGATTTCGGGCCTGGCCTGGCTCCTGCTGATTGTGCATCCCAGTGTGACCATGGCAGTGGCAACGCTGATCGTAGTGGCGATCGGCGAGATCACGCAGCAGCCGCGCTACTACGAGTACATCTCTCGCCTCGCGCCCTCAGGGCAGCAGGGAACCTATATGGGCTTTGCCTTCATGCCCATTGGGATTGGATCGCTGGTGGGCGGGTGGTTTGGCGGGTTTCTGATTCATCGCTTCGGGGAGGTTCTGCATCAGCCGGCACTCATCTGGTGGGCAGTATCCGGAGTGGGCGTGGCGACGGCCGGTCTGCTGTGGATTTATGACCGTCTGGTGCGGCGAGACGCAGGGGAAACGAAGCAAGTTATTGCCTGAAATCGCCTTTTTTTACGCGGCCGTCAATACATCCTGGCCGAACGCGGCGCCATCTTCCCCGCCCTGTTCGCGGCCGTAATTGCCCTGGTGGTGGTCAGCCTGTTCACGGTCAGACCGGCTCCGTAACCGCTGGGGAAGTTTGCGGATTGAGCGGCGGCCGGGAAGATTCCGCCTGAAAAGCCCGCAGGCCGGGCTTACACTGTCGGTGTAAACGCCATCGAGCCATGCCTGTTGCCCAACTGACCCTCGAAGTCCGCATCGAGCACGCCCAGTCGCTCAAGGACCGGCGGCAGGTGGTACGCTCGCTCAAGGACCAGTTACGGCAGGGCTTCAATATTTCCGTCGCCGAGCTGGACGAAGCGGTGCTGTGGCAGACGGCGACCATCGGGGTGGTCGCCATCTCCCGCTCGCGCGACTACCTGCATGGGCTGGTTGAAGAGGTCGAACGCGCCGCCCGCCGCATCTTGAACGAACACGGCGCGGAACTGGCCGACTCTTTCTGGGAGTACATCGAGAGCTGACGGGGTCGAGCCTTCTTGCACGCGCCGCTTTCGGTGCGCTACCATCGGTGACTCCAGAGGAAAACCATGAATGTGATCGTTTTGAACCTGAGGATCGGACTGACCCTGGCGGCGCTGGCTGCCGGCACGATCCTTTGCGCCCAGGAGGGCAAGAAGGTAACCTCTCACGATGGGAGCTGTCAGGTGACGGTGCCTGCCGATTGGCAAGTGAGCGGCTCGTTCGGCATCGCTAACTCACCCGACAAAACAATCGATGTGGCTGTGAGCACACCAATGCGCACTCCTACCCTGGATGACCTTAAGCAGACCGCAGCCATGGTGTACGCCGGCGACAAAGTCACCAAGAGCACCGCCTCGGAGTTTCAGATGGAGGGGCAAGGGTTAAATGGAAAGCCCAATGTGTACCGCGGCATCCAATTGACCGGCAAAGTGTGCATTGTGGAGGTGACCTACGGCAGCGGGACTGTCGAGGATGCACGCAAGATCGCAGGGAGCCTGAAAGCAGCGAAGTAAACCCGCTGCATTATTGCGCTTTCTTGAAGTCGAAATAAGCCAGGTTCATGTTTCCGCCCGACACAATATGGACGGTGAGGACACTCTTGCCTCCGGGCAGCTTGAGCCGTACCAGATCGCGCGCCAGGTTCCAGTGGTGCCATTGGCGCCATGCCAGCGGATCGGCGGCATTGAACGTGGTCGGAATGGACAGCGGGCCGGTGGCGTCCTTGCCATTTACGTCTAGTGAGATGGTGCCGCCGCGATTCGATGTGTAGAGGAGATCGGCCGTGTATTCGCCTTTGCGCGCCGTCTCGACCGTCATGTTGAACCACTCTCCGGGCTCCGTCCAACCCACATAGAGCTGGTTCTCCGGCGGCGTCACCAGGTTGAATGGGCTGTTGTCGATCTGGTCGTGGAACTTGGTATAGGAAGTATCCACGCCCTCGCCCATCCGGAACTCATTGAGGTAGCTTCCGTCCGCCGGATTCAGCAGCCCGCTGCCGTTGTTCCTGGCGTCTGAATCGTGATACGCCACGCCTTCCCCGCCGCGGTCGTAGTAGGCGCATTGCACCTTGCCGGGAATCTTCTGGGCTCCGCCCTTGTAGTGGCTGTCCTCGAAAGCGGTGCCCTGGTAGCGGATGAGAAAATCCGCTCTCCAGGCCCAGATGGCGAGGCCGGCAAACACAATGAACAGTAAGGCGAAGCGTAAAGCTGAAGCCAACCCGATCTTCTTCACTAGATACTGCCTCCGGCATTGGGAATACGACGAAACCCAGGAATCAACATCCATCATCGCACCCGGCGAGTAACCCTGCGGTCAGGGCAGGGCAATCGCATGAACCCGGATGGTGGTTTAGCGGTGACTCGTTCCGCCCCTGCAGGGCGAGCGGATTCGGTTGGCATCGCTTCCCAGGGGTGCGTCCGCCGCGGCGGACTTCCCCTGGGCTATTTTCGAGAACTCCCTACGGGAGGAAATGCAGAGTTTGGCTGTCCTGGGGCTGTCCTGGGCGAGACTGGGAGTCAGATATGCAAACAGAATTCGTTCATGCAACTGCCCTGGCGGTCAGAGTTGCTCCAAATTGCGCGCCCGTGGCTCTGCTATCCTGAATGGTTTACCCGGACCGGGGGCGGAGGATCATGCCGGAACACAGAGCGCGGAAGCATCATCAGGACCGGGTGGCGGAGACGCTGCGCCTGGAGATCGGCACCATGATCGACGGCGAGCTGGTCGACCCGCGCATTGCAAACTGCTATGTGAGCGAAGTGGCGCTGAACCCCGGCGGCAAGTCGGCCCGTGTCTACGTGGCCGTAGACTCCGAGGTCAAGGACATCGTGCAGGCGGAGAAGGACACCATCGCCGGGCTGGAAGCCGCCAAGGGCTACATCCGCTACGAATTGAAGGAGCGGATGGGCGTGCGCCACGTGCCGGACCTGGCCTTCCTGGCGGACCGCAGCGGCCGCTTTCAGGCCCGCATCGAAGAGCTGATGGACAGGGCGCGCAAGCGGCAGAAAGCCATCCCAGCCGCTCCCCTGGCCGACCCCGGTGTCGAGGACCAGAAGGTCCCGGTGGAGTAACCGTCATGGATGCCTTCCGCCACAATCCGTTCGCCGAGGCCACGCCCGCGGCACAAACCGCAGAGGCAGGCGCGGTGGCCATCGAGGGGCTCGCAAATCCGGAAGGCGCGATTCTTGAGGTACTGCGCCGAGGGGAGCGGTTCCTGGTCACCTCTCACTGCCGGCCTGACGGGGACGCCGTGGGTTCCATGCTGGCCATGGGGATGCTGCTCGAACAGATGGGCAAACGCGTCGACCTGGTGACCGCGGACCGGATTCCGGCCATCTATCGCCGCCTGCCGGGCGCGGATTCGGTGCGCTCCGCGATGCGCGTCCACGGCCCTTACGACGCGGTCATCCTGCTGGAGTGCGACGGCCTGGACCGCGCCAAACTGCGCGGCCTGGAGTCATTCTTCCTGATCAACATCGATCACCATGTGAGCGGCCAAGCGTTCGGACAGATCAACTGGATCGACTACGGCGCGGCTAGCGTGGGCGAGCTGGTGTACCGGCTGGTGAAGGCCGCCGGCGCAGTCCTGACGCCCGACATGGCCGTCTGTCTTTACACCACCGTGCTCACCGATACCGGGGGATTCTGCTACGGCGCTACGCGCGCCTCGACCTTTGCGCTGGCCCACGAGCTGGCTTTGGCCGGGGCCGACCCCATCCGCATTGCCCAGGATGTGTACTTCTCTACCTCGGCGGCCAAGATGCTGCTGCTGGGCGCGGCGCTCAGCAACCTAAAGCGGGAGGGCCGCCTGGCCTGGCTTTGGGTCACGCACCAGGACATGGTGCGCTCCTGCGCCCTGGAAGAAGACTGCGAGGGCATTGTGAACTATGCGGTGTGCATCTCCGGCGTGGAGGCGGCGGCATTCCTGCGCGAATTGCCGGAGCGGCGGGTCCGCCTGAGCCTGCGCAGCAAGGGGCGCATCAACGTGGCGGCGATTGCCGAAAGGCTGGGCGGGGGCGGGCACGAGAATGCCGCCGGCTGCACGCTGGAAGGACCGCTAGAGCGAGCGGTCGAGGAGATTCTTGGCGAGTTGCGCCCCTGCCTGGGCCCCCTGACGGAATACCCGGTTTGAGAGAACTTGAGATTCCACTCCAATCTGTTAGCCTTGTCCCTGTCGAAATGCGGCAGGTTCTTCGCATTGCCGGCAAGCGTGAACTGTGATCCGGCCAGGGGTAACTCCCCCATCGCCCCGGTCGAAGCCGTGAGAACAAGGCTGCTTGAAATAAGCGACCAACTATCCGTTGGATTCCGCCGCGACGGATTGAAAGTGGAGACCATTCTGGAACCAGCTGCTCCAGATTCGACCCAAGGCTGGCGCAAACGGCTGCCTCCCTGGGCCACCGTCTGCGAAGGGGCTGTTTTTCTCGTTTTTGCCGTCTTTTTCCTCATTTACGGACAGACACCGCTGCTGGGCGGCGATGGCCTGGGACTGGTGGGCGCCGACGAGCCCCGCTACGCCCAGATCGCCCACGAGATGCTGCAGCGCTTTGACCAGGCCCACACCCTCAAAGGCAGGCTGAGCGCCTGTGTCACCCCCTATCTCTATGGCCATCCCTGGCTGGAGAAACCGGCACTCTACTACTGGCGGGCCATGTTTGTGTTCCAGGAGTTCGGCGTACACGACTGGAGCGCGCGGCTGCCTTCGGCCAGCTTCGCCTTCATCATGGTGGCGCTGATCTACCTGCACATGCGACGATTCCGGCCTGGGGGCCATCTGGACGCCGCGCTGATCACCGTGGCCTGCGCAGGGATCATCGGCTTTGCGCGCGGCGCCTCCACCGACATGCAGATGGCGGCGCCGCTGGCGATCGGCCTGCTGGGCTGGTATGCGTGGTACGAAACCGATTCAAAATTCTGGCTCTTCGATATCTATTTCTTTACCGGCGTAGCCACCCTGGCCAAGGGACCGGTGGCGCCGTTTCTGGCCCTGGTGATCGTAGCTGCCTTCGCCTTTCTCCGCAAGGAGTGGTCGATTCTGCGCCGTTCCTTCTGGTGGCCGGGCGTGGTGCTTTATTTCGCCATTGTGCTGCCCTGGTTCATTGCCGTGCAGCATCAGAACCCGACCTTCTTCCGCGAGTTCTTCTGGGAACACAACCTGCAGCGCTTTGCCACCGATCGCTACCAGCACCAGCAGCCATTCTGGTACTTCTTCGTGGTGGTGCTGCTGGCGGTGATGCCCTGGACGGTGATTGCCATGCGGGCGCTCATCGACGGCATTCAGGCCTCTGTCTCCGAATGGCGCATCCGCCACGCCGGCAAGCGCATCGCCTGCATCAGCCGCCCCGGCGACGCCTTCCCTGAGTTTCTTGTGCTTTGGGCGCTCATCCCCATCGTGTTCTTCAGCTTCTCCCAATCGAAGTTGCCGGGCTACATCCTGCCTTCCATACCGCCCATTACCATCCTCACCGGAGACTACCTGTTCCGCCGCCGGAAACAGGGCCTGAATCGCTGGGTGCTGCTGGGCCACGCGCTGCTTTGCGGCATCATGACCATGTTCGCGTTTCTGCTGCCCTGGTTTGTGGCCAGCAGCGCGCATATACCGCCGATGCACGCGCTGATAGCCTCGCTGCTGGCCGCCATTGGCGCGGCGCTCCTGATTCTGATCGTGGTGAAGGGCTTCGGTGTGGCCCGGCTGCGGCTGGCGACCACCTGCGTATTGGTGGTGCTGGTGTTCTTTCTTTATGGGGTGGGGCCATTCTTCGGGATCCCGGGCATCGGGGCTACCAAACGGGTGATTCACCTGCTGGACGGCGCCTACTCCGCGCGCCCGCTGGCCAACCGTCTGGCCACGCTGGCGCCAGGGGAAGAGACGGTCGCTGTTTTTCGGGTCCGGCGCGACATAGAGTACGGGCTCTCGTTCTATCGCAATCGTGAGGTGGTCAATTACAAGGAAAGCGGCGTGCCCGACCAGCAGCATATTCTGGTTGTCGGCGTGGCCGGCCGCGGGGGCGTGGACCTGCATACTCCGGCCGCTCTCGACGAGTATTTGGAGGGCCGCCATTATGAGCCGCTCTTGAGTTGGCCGGAGCAGGGATTGATGGTTTACCTGGTCGGCAGCAGGTAAATTGAAGCTTGAAAGCTCGAATTCCGTTTGACCCGATTTGCAGTTCGATACCACTCGTGGCACAGTAACCGGAAGGCTTTATCCGGCGAAAGTGCGTTCTGAAGGCCGGCCGGATACCTGCCGGCCCCGGTTCCAGCGGGGTTCCGGCCCCAAGCAAGCGGGAGCAACATGGCTTCGGACGTTTCCATCGAGATCCTCGACCTGCGGCACTTCGCGGCGCCGGTGCTCCGCCCTGTGCTGGAGGCCGAGGGCGAGGTGTGGAAACGCCGCCTGCACTGGGATTATCGTGCCTCCGCGCGGCTGCTGATGCAGTATCTCGACAGTCACATGCTGCCGGGCTACGTGGCCATCGAGGCCGGCCAGATCACCGGTTACGTCTTTTGCGTTTACGAGGAAACCAAGGCGGTGATCGGCGACGTCTTTGCCCTGCCTGAGGCTCATCCGGGCTCCCCGTTCAGCGAGGGCCAGGCCCACGAGGTGGAAGAGACCCTGCTCCGCCATCTGTTCGAGCTGCTGCTGCACTCGCCGCATGTGGACCGCATCGAATCGCAGTTGCTGTTGCATCCTTCCGGCACTCACGCCGGGATGTTCCGCAACGCCGGCTTCCAGGTCTACCGGCGGCTCTTCATGGTGCGGCGGCTGCTTTCTCCGTGCGAGCCGCCGCGCGTCGATCTGCCCGACGGGATGGAACTGCGCCCCTGGCGCGATGAGGACCTGAACGCGGCCGGACGCCTGATCGCCGAGGCCTATCGCGACCATCCCGACAGCCAGATCAACGACCAGTACTGCTCGGTGGGCGGGTCGTTGCGTTTTCTGCACAACATCGCCCGCTACGCCGGATGCGGCGTCTTTTCGCCCCAGGTTTCGCACGTGGTGACGCAGCGCCACAGCCGGGAGCTGGTGGCTCTGGTGCTGGGCTCGCGGGTGAGTCCGCAGAGCGGCCACATCACCCAACTTTGCGTCCATCCCTCTTACCGCCGGCACGGACTGGCCCGGATGCTGCTCGCGGTGGCTGCCTCCTGCTTCGTCCGCCAGGGTGTGGGCGAGATCTCGCTCACGGTCACCGAGCTCAATACCCAGGCGATCGACCTCTACCGGGCTGAGGGATACACCTGCGAGCACAGCTTCGATGCGGCGGTGTGGCAACGGGATCAGGATTTCTAGAGCGTGCTTCAAAGACGGATTGGGAGGCACGGTTGCGATTTACGCAGGGGCTGAAGCCCGCTTTTTACGACCCTTTCCGGCACGACTGAACAGCGTGCGGAAAGGTGCGAATCCTGCGCGAAACTTGAGGAAGGCATCCCCCGCGGCTAAAGCCGGGACTCGTTCTGCTCGTCTTACACGGGGGTTGAAAACCCCCGTCTCCCTCCGCATTGAGTTTTTCAGCAAGCTGCGAAGCCGTGCCCTGACACAACGCCCATTTGCAAATGACGGCTGAGGGAATGGCCGGGGTTTGCGTCCCCTCGGCAAATGCCGATAGACTTTCCCCCGGGCGAAGATTGAGCCGCGGCTGCGCACGGAGCGCTTCCCGATGGAGGATCAGGCCGCGGAGGCATGCGCAAATATTGGCATTCCGCTCCGGAACCCAATTGCTTCGCGAATGACCTGTTCACGTAGGACCCCAAAGGAGCCGTGGTGCGCGCATTTCTGAATCTTCGTTTTCTGTTTCCGGCCCTGATGGGCCTGGCAGTCCTTACGCAGGGCAACCGGATGCCGGCGCAGTCGGCGGGCGGCGATGCGACGCCGCCTCCGCCGCACGCCAAGCAGATTCACTTGAAACATGTGCTGGTGATCAGCCAGACCAAGGGCTTTGAGCACGACTCGATCTCACCCGCGATGGCCGCCATCTACAACATGGGCAAGCAGAGCGGACTGTGGGACACCATGCTGCGCACGGACACCGAGCTGCTGACCAAAAAGGAGATGAAGAACAACGGGAAGAACCTGAATTACTTCGACGTTCTCATCTTTGCCAGCACCACCGGCGAGCTGGACATGGACGCCAGCCAGAAGGCCGACATGCTGTCGTTCGTTCACGACGATGGCAAAGGGTTCGTCGGCATTCACGCGGCGCTGGACACCAATTACAACTGGCCGGAGTATGGCGAGATGATCGGCGGGTGGTTCGACCAGCATCCGTGGATGACCTTCAATGCGCCGATCGTGAATGAGGACCCGAGTTTTCCGGCAGTGCGCCATTTTCCGACTGCGTTTGTGAAGTTCGACGAGATCTATCAGCCGAAGGCGTGGTCGCGCGACAAGGTGAATGTGCTGCTTAGCCTGGATCCCAACAAACTTGACTACTCGAATAATCCGCGCATTCATCGCGCCGATCACGATTTTCCCGTGGCATGGAGCAAGCTTTACGGCAAAGGCCGCGTCTTTTATTCCACGCTCGGCCATACGGAAGAGTCCTGGGAAGACCCGGATGTTCTTAAAATGTACTTCGAAGCGATCAAATGGGCGCTGGGCATGACCGAGGGCAGCACAGCGTCGCACCCGCGCCCTGCCGCCTCAATGCAGAGCCATTGACCATGGCGACCAAGGAGGGCTTCGCGCCTATGAATCGCAGGCATTTCATCGCCACGGCAAGCGCATTGCTCGCCGCCCGGCCGTTGCATGCGCTGCTGCCTTTGCAGGCGAAGAAGGGCGTTGGGGCGCCGACGGCGAAAGCGGATTACACGTTGCGCATTGCGCCCTGCCCGCTGGAGATCGGTCCCGGCGTAACGGTGCAGACGGTTGCGTATAACGGGCAAGTGCCCGGGCCGCTGCTGCGCGTGCGCGAGGGCGTGCCAGTGACAATCGACGTGACCAATGCCAGCGCCAATGCGGATATTGTGCACTGGCACGGCCTGGCCATCGATTCGCTCAACGATGGCGCGATGGAAGAGGGTTCGCCGATGATCGCTCCCGGCGCCACGCTGCGATACACATTTACCCCCAAGCCCTCGGGCACGCGCTGGTACCATACGCACGCAGCGGCCTTTGAGAATCTCATGGGCAGCACTTACACCGGACAGTTTGGCTTCCTGCTGGTGGAAGGCAAGGAGCAGCCCGCGCATTACGACCAGGAGATCAACCTCGCCATTCATCACTGGGAACCGTCGTTCGTGCCCATGGTGGAGACGATGCGCGAAGAGTCGTCCAACGCGCCACAGACAAGCGGCTCGGACGTCGGCTACAAGTACGCGACCATCAATGGACACATGCTGGGCGCGGGCGATCCGATCCGCGTGAGCCAGGGACAGCGCGTGCTGCTGCGGCTGCTGAACGCCAGCGCAACCGAGAATGTGGTTCTTGCGTTGCCGGGACATAGCTTCACCATTGTCGCCATGGACGGCAACCCGGTCCCGAATCCAAAGGCCGTGGACGTGCTTTCGCTGGCGGTGGCGGAACGGATCGATGCTGTTGTGGAGATGAACGCGCCGGGCGTGTGGGTGCTCGGCTCGACGCTCGAGAAGGCACGCCAGATGGGTCTCGGCATCGTGGTGGAGTACGCGGGAAAAACCGGCGCGCCAGTTTGGAAGGACCCGCCGGCCGCGGCGTGGGATTACACGCAATTTGCCAATGCGGCGCCTGCGCCGGACCCCGACGCGTCCTTTACGCTGACGTTTCGCGATGTGGGCCAGAAGAATGGATCGAAGTTCGATACATGGACCATCAACAACAAGTCCTGGCCTGACACCGACCCGCTGGTGGTGCAGGCAGGCAAGCGCTACCGCATCGTCCTGCGCAATGGCAGTGGAGACCAACACCCCATCCATCTTCACCGGCACACGTTCGAGGTGACGCGCATCGGCGCAAAGCACATCGACGGCCTGATGAAGGACGTGATCAACGTCATGCCGCTGCAAACGGTGGAGGTGGATTTTGTCGCCAACAATCCCGGTAACACGCTCATGCACTGCCATCAACAGTTGCACATGGATTACGGATTCATGCTGTTGATCAAGTACGCAGGTTAAATTCGGGTCGACGCGTTGAGGGCTGCGGCACGCGTCACAACCGAAGCTGGCCGGATAATTTAAGCTCGAATGTTCGCTCCACGATGCCAACCGCCGTTGCCCAAACCGCCCGTTATCCGCTGACCCAGGGCGTGAACCCATGGCTGGTCACCGTTTCGGTGATGCTGCCGACGTTTATGGAGGTGCTGGACACCGCCATTGCGTCGGTAGCGCTGCCCTATATTGCCGGCAGCCTTTCGGCTTCGAACTCAGAAGCGACCTGGGTGCTGACCAGCTACCTGGTGGCGAACGCAGTGATCTTGCCGGCCTCCAACTGGTTTGCGCGGCGGTTCGGGCGCAAGCGGTTTCTGCTCACCTGCGTGGTCATCTTCACCATTGCCTCGTTTTTCTGCGGGGCGGCGCCGTCCCTGGCGGTGATCCTGCTGGCCAGGGTGATGCAGGGTGCGGGCGGCGGTGCGCTGCAGCCGCTGTCGCAATCGATTCTGCTGGAGAGCTTTCCGCCGGCCAAGCGCTCGATGGCCATGGCCGCCTACGGCCTGGGCATTGTAGTGGCGCCGGTGCTGGGACCGACGTTGGGCGGCTGGCTCACGGATACTTTCAGTTGGCGCTATGCCTTCTACATCAATATTCCCGTGGGCATTCTGGCGGTGATTCTGATCAGCCGGTTTGTCTACGATCCGCCGTTTATCAAGAACGCCAAGGTCGGCCCTTTCGACAACATCGGGTTTGGGCTGCTGATCGTGTGGACCGGCAGCCTGCAGATTGTGCTCGACAGGGGCCAGGAGGACGACTGGTTCGGCGCCATCTGGGTGCGCTGGGCGGTGACGGCCTTGATCATCGCGCTGGTGGGCTGGATCTGGCATTCGTGGACGCATCCCAACGGCCTGGTGGACCTGCACATTATGCGCAACCGCAACTTCCGCACCGGTTGCTTCCTGATTGCGCTGCTGGGCATGTGCATCTACATCACCATCGCCATCCTGCCGCTGTATTACCAGGAGGTGCTGGGCTATACGGCGTTCACGGCCGGGTTGGTGGTGGGTCCGCGCGGCATCGGGTCGTTTATCGGGTCGCCGGTGATCGGGGTCCTCGGCTCGCGAATCGATCCGCGCAAGCTGCTCTGCGCGGGTTTTATCGGATTTGGCATCTGCTCGATGATCTTCGGCACGGTGGATCTGGACATCGGCCCCTACACGCTGCTGATTCCCATCATGGTGACCGGATTCTCGCTGAGCTTTGTGTTTGTGCCGCTGGCCACGATGAGCACCTCGACCTTGAGCAACCAGGAGATGGGCAACGCGACGGGTCTGTTCAACATGCTGCGCAACATCGGCGGGTCGATCGGCATCTCGATGGCGACGACGGCGCTGATCCGGAGAGCGGCGCTGCACCAAACCGAGATCGGCGCCAACGTAACGGCTTCGACCTGGGTGCTGCAGCAGAAATCGGCGGGGCTTGCGGCCTATTTGGGCCACCGGCTGGGGCCGGCCGCGGGACGGCCCGGTGCGATGGGGCTGCTGTATGGGCTGATGGAGCAGCAGGCGGTGCTGAAGGCGTACGTGGACATCTTCCGCTGGACGGCGGTGCTGGCGTTTTTCTGCGCGGGGGCGGTTTGGCTGTTCAAGAAGCCGGCCAAGCTGGGCGGGCCGCCGGC